>Ga0208266_100036_pt1 | contig 116166 bp, 120 predicted proteins | sample LakWasMet67_HOW9_2_FD_183897 | JGI IMG/M metagenome (GOLD analysis project Ga0208266, IMG submission 183897) | Freshwater sediment methanotrophic microbial communities from Lake Washington under simulated oxygen tension - Sediment Metagenome... | ecosystem: Environmental > Aquatic > Freshwater...
ATTTTGATGATGATAAAAAACGTATTGCTTTAGGTTTAAAACAATTATCTGCTCATCCTTGGGAAGCTTTAAATGCTGATGTAAAAGTTGGTGATAAAGTAAAAGGTAAAGTTGTTGTTTTAGCTGACTATGGCGCATTTGTTGAAATTGCTCCTGGTGTAGAAGGTTTAATCCACGTTTCTGAAATGTCTTGGTCTCAACACTTACGTTCAGCTCAAGAGTTCTTAAAAGTAGGTGATGAAGTTGAAGCAGTTGTTTTAACTTTAGACCGCGAAGAGCGTAAAATGAGTTTAGGTGTTAAACAATTAACTCCTGATCCTTGGAATATGATTATTGACAAATACTCTAAAGGAAGCAAACACACTGGTACAGTTCGTAACTTTACAAACTTTGGTGTATTTGTTGAATTAGAAGAAGGCGTTGATGGTTTAGTTCATATCTCTGATTTATCTTGGAGCAAAAAAATTAAGCACCCATCTGAGTTCTGCAAAGTTGGTGATAAATTAGATGTTGTTGTATTAGAAATTGATGGCGAAAATCGTCGTTTATCTTTAGGACACAAACAATTAGAAGAAAATCCATGGGATGTATTCGAAACTATCTTTACAGTTGATTCAGTTCACCAAGGAACTGTGATGAATGTAAACGATAAAGGTGCAACTATTGGTTTAACTTACGGTGTTGAAGGTTTCTGTCCATCTCGTCACTTAAACAAAGTTGATGGTACATCTTTAAAAGCTGAAGAAGTAGCTGATTTCAAAGTAATTGAATTCAGTAAAGAAGCTAAGCGTATCGTTGTTTCTCATGCTCGTTTACACGAAGAAGTGAAAGATGAAGTTCGTAAGGCTGATAAAGCTACTAAAGCTGCAGAAGCTGATGAAGCTAAGAAAGCGGTTAAAAAAGTGAAAGATAATCAAGAGAAAACTACTTTAGGTGATATCTCTGCTTTATCTGACTTAAAAGATAAAATGGACGGAAAGAAATAATTTCCATTCATGAACATAATCATCTGGTACGCGTTACCTAATGAGAATAACTAAAAACACGCCATGGTTTTTAGTTTTTGAGAGCCAAAAAGCCCTTTCAGGAAACTGAAGGGGCTTTTGGTTTTATTATGAATAGTTTAGGATTGTGAAGATTAGTAGCTGGGTATTTTATTGCGACAAATAATAAAGCAGCCCAAATAGAAATTCCAATAATTAAGCATAAAAGTCTTTGTCTGAATTTTAAATTGTATTGTTCAGATTTTAATTGAAAGAGTCCTTTTGATGTTGATGAACCCTTAATAATAAATAAAGGAGATAATATAATTATAGTTAACATTTCTGTTTTACTATAGCTTTCAATTTTCCTCTTTCTTATTTCATTTTTATGAATTTTTTCTAAACGCTTTCTAAACTCTATATTGTTAGCCTTGTTGTCTATGAACTCTTGGTTTGTAGCACCTCGCTTTCTCAGTTCAAGAGTTGCTTGTTCTATTGCGTCTTGTTGCCATTCAGTTCCGTCGTCAGAAGCAATAAGCCAAAGCTCTCCAATTTCTCTCTTGTTTATAGGAGGTGAATATTGTTTCATTATAAATTGCAACAAACAAGTTAATCTATTCAGTGTTTTATAAAACACAGTATATCAAATATAATAAATAAGTTTTTCGCCTTCTAAATCACTACAAGATAAATTTATAAAAATACAATCATCGCAATAACAATCAATAATATAACCGAAAAATAGGTAAGTAAATGATAAGTGATTTTACCGTTTGTTTTTTTAACGATGATATCAAAGAGTTTAATCATTTAATTAATACCTCTTTGCTTTTTAATATTCTCGTAAGCTTCTTGAATTTTTTGGAATTTTTCTTGAGCCCCTTTTTGGTATTCTTCGCCCATAGATGCTACCTTGTCAGGATGGTAACGGACTGCCATTTGGCGATATGCTTTTTTAATTTCCTCTTCGGTTGCAGTGCTTTCAATACCTAATACTTTGTAATCAGAGTTTGTATCTCTGTAAAACATATTTTTTAAACTCTCAAAATCACTTTGTGGTACGCCCATTAATTGTGCAATGCGTTGTATCACCTGTATTTCAACATCAGATACATGTCCATCGGCTTTGGCAATACCAAATAGATAATGTAATAATTGAATTCGAACTTCTACTTGAGTACGTAATTTAATATCATTGCATATTTGTTCTAAAGGAATTTCGCCACCATTTACATAATGTTTTAAGGTTTGTAAATGAGCTACCGAAAAGTTTGGCCCGAATTGTTGAGAGAAAAAAGCTTTTACATAATCCAATTCTGCTTTTATAACCTTACCATCTGCACGCATTACTGCTGCAGATAGAGCAATGAGCATATTTGCAAAATCGCCACTACCAGCTCTTGCATGTTGCTTGTAATAATTAAAAACATCTTCGGCATTTCCATTTTTTACCACCTTTGCAGATACAGCAAAATTATCGATAAATGAGCCTACTAAAAAACCAAGAAATGCGGCTAAAAAATTTCTACCTAACAGAAAAAATCCAACTACTGCGCCTATGAACTTAAACAATGTGTTATTTTTTAATGTGAATAAGGATGTAAATATACAATTTTAGAATATTTTACAGAGACAATGCTTCTTTCATTTGCAAATACATATCATTGAAACGTAAGCGAACTTTTTCAATAAAATCGTCGTTAATGATTGCTTTTAAGCCATCAAGTGATTTTACGTGCTCTGTATGAAATTTAAAAGCTTGTTCCATTGGACCAGCTTCAAATTTTACAATAAACTTATCATTCATCTGAAAAATAGAAATACTCATTGATGGATGAGGGATAGAATCAATAATACGCATAAAATTATTTTTGAAAAGCTTTTTTAAAATCTAACATGTTTTTTATTACTCCTGCAGGTGATGTATTTCTATCACCATCTTCGTGTATACGGCCTAATATGGCATGGGCTAATGCTACAAAATGAGGTTTACCAGCTCTTTTTAAAGCTTCTTCGGCTTTATCATCTCCATTAATGAAATTGGCACAAGCCGCCCAATCAAAGGCTTTTCTATCAATTAAAAACTTAAAAGCTTTACTGTCTTCCCATATTGCATTTACAAAAGCCGCTAATTCAAAATGTTTCCCTTCAATTAAATATTTGAAAGCGTTTTTGTCATCACGTATAGCATCTAAGGTAGCAACTAATTCTCTGTAATTATTATCAATTAACCAGTTAAATGCCTGCACATCACCATGAATGTGTTTGCCAAACTGTTCTATAACAAATGTCGAATAATGTTTCATATGTCTAAATTAGTTGTTTTTATATTATCATATGGTATAGTCAGTTTAGTCATCTGTGTTTTGGCAAACATGTCTATTTCATAACGGATATAATACAAATACCAGCATAAAGTTAATTAAAAGTTTTATCAATTTCTATGATTTATAAATCTAGTTTTTGGTTAAAAAGCGTTAACGAAATTTTTAAAACTAAATAATAGTTATATTTGTCAACTATTTTATAATTAAACTGTTTTTATATGCCTACTAATGCAAATTACGCAAAGTTGTCTGTTGGAACTAAAGCTCTTATTCTTTCTAAGCTTTATTATAGTGTTCTTAGTAAGAGTTTAGAAAATCTGGATGTAGAACGTTATTATTCAATTTTATTTTTTTTAAATGAACATAATGGATGTAATCAGCAATGTATATGTAACAATTTGGCAATTGATAAAACAGCGATGGTGAAAGTGATTGATCATTTAATTAAAGTGGGATTTGTTGATAGAAATGTAAATCCAGAAGATAGAAGAGAACATTTTATTGTTTTAACTAAAAAAGGACAAAAGCAAACTGCTGAAATAGTAAAAGCTTTCAATGAAATTGACAAAGAAATTTTTTCAGTAGTATCAAAAGAAGAACAGGCTGTATTTAATAAAGTGATATGTCAGTTGTCGAGTAAATTAAAAGAATTGCCAGCTAACGATTTGTTTTTTAATTATAAACAAACCAGTAGAAGCAGAAAAAAAGCTTCAATAAATAAAGTGTCTTAAAAATATTAAAATAAATTCGTATGAAAAAAGTACCAAATTGGATTATTGTAGTTATTGTAATTTTAATTTTAATTGCTTCAAAATTTTTATTCTTCCCCAAAAAGGAAGATGCAGCAGCTGCAGCAAAGGGTAAAAGTAAAGGACCAACTGCTGTAAATTATTTTGTTGCAAAATCAGTAGCATTTAATAACGAAGTATTTGCTACAGGAAAAATAGGCTCACTAAATCAAATAGATGTGATGTCTGAAGTAAACGGAAAAATTATTTCAATTTTTTTTAAAGAAGGTGAAATTGTTAACAAAGGTAGTGTATTGGTAAAATTAAATGATGCCGATTTACAAGCTCAGTTATTAAAATCTAAAACGCAAATAACGTTATCAGAACAAAAGTTAGAGCGTCTTAAAAAATTGTTAGATATTAAAGGTGTTAGTCAAGAAGAGTTTGATATGCAGCAAAATGAATTAAATTCATTAAAAGCAGATCAGGCTTATATATTAGCTCAATTAGCTAAAACGTCTATTACAGCACCATTTACAGGAATGGTTGGTTTAAAAAATATTTGCGAAGGTTCTTTTGTAAACACATCTACTCCCATTGTTTCATTAGTGCAGGTAAAACCATTATATGTAGAATTTTCAGTTCCTGAAAAGTACAGTAATTTATTTAGTAAAGGTATTGCTGTTAAATTTTCAAATGATACTTACAAAGAACAACAAACAGCAACAATTTATGCTATAGAACCAAGAGTAGATGAGTTGACGAAGACAATTAAAGCCAGAGCCAGCTATAATGGGAATATTCATTTTTATCCAGGGAGTTTTGTAAAGGTATTTGCAAATTTAGGAGAAACACAAAATGCATTAATGATTCCTACGGAGTGCGTAATACCTACATTAAAAGGACAAAAAGTTTTTGTAAGTAAAAATAGGATAGCAACTGAAGCCATGGTTACTATTGGTGTTCGTACGGATGATAAAATTCAAATTATTGATGGCTTACAAGAAGGTGATACAGTTATTACAACAGGATTATTAGGATTAAAAAAAGAAACACCTTTAAAATTATTAAAATCAAATAACTAATATGGATATAGCAGAATTAAGTGTTAAGCGGCCGGTATTAGTTACCGTATTTTCTATCATCATTGTTTTATTTGGTGCCATAGGATTTAAGTATTTAGGAGTAAGAGAATTTCCTTCAATTGATCCTCCTGTAATTACAGTAAGAACGAGTTATACAGGTGCAAATGCGGATGTTATTCAATCTCAGATTACTGAACCTTTAGAAAAAGCCATTAATGGTATTGATGGAATTAGAACCTTGTCATCGGCTTCAAATCAAGGTTCAAGTGTTATTACGGTTGAGTTTAATTTAAGTTCTAATTTAGAAGCAGCAGCGAATGATGTGCGTGATAAAGTGTCTCAGGCCGTTAAACAATTACCTCAAGATATTGATGCTCCTCCTGTTGTATCAAAAGCAGATGCAAACTCGGATCCAATTATTTCTATGACTTTGGTAAGTGATACTCGTTCGTTATTAGAAGTGAGCGACTATGCTGAGAATGTGATTGCTCAAAATTTACAAACTATTTCAGGAGTAAGTGCGGTACAGGTTTGGGGGCAGCGTCGTTATTGTATGCGTATTAGATTAATGCCAGATAAATTAGCTTCTTATAATTTAACACCATTAGATGTAAAGTTAGCTTTAGATAGAGAGAATGTGGATTTACCTTCTGGTAAAATAGAAGGGAATGCAACGGAATTGACAGTTAATACAATTGGTCGATTATCAACTGTTACTGAGTTTGAAACCATGATTGTAAAAGAAAGCGACAATAACATTGTTCGCTTACGTGATGTGGCTAAAGTAGAGTTAGGTGCGGAGAATGAAGAAACGATATTAAAAGAATCGGGAACTCCAATGGTTGGTTTAGCCTTGGTGCCTCAACCAGGAGCTAATTATATTGATATTTCGAATGAGTTTTATAAGCGCTATGAAATATTAAAAAAAGAATTACCAAAAGATTATACAATTAATATTGCTTTAGATAATACGCGTTTTATCAAAAAATCAATTACAGAAGTTGGTGAAACGCTCATTATTGCTTTGTTACTAGTAATTCTAATTATCTATTTATTTTTCAGAGATTGGGTTATTGCTTTTCGTCCATTAATAGATATTCCTGTTTCATTAATTGGTGCCTTTTTTATCATGTATATGATGGATTATTCTATAAACGTATTAACCTTATTGGCTATTGTTTTAGCTACAGGTTTAGTAGTAGATGATGGGATTGTTGTAACAGAAAATATATTTAAAAAAATTGAAAAAGGCTTATTGCCAAGCGATGCTGCAATACAAGGTACAAGAGAAATTTACACAGCTGTAATTATCACGTCTTTAACATTGGCTGCTGTATTTATGCCAGTGATATTCTTAGAAGGTTTTGTGGGACGATTATTCAGAGAGTTTGGAGTTGTATTGGCAGGTGCTGTATTAATTTCAGCATTTGTATCATTAACCTTAACTCCTATGTTAAATGCTAAGCTGGTAAGAAAAGATCCTTTAAAGAAAAGTAGGTTTTATATTTGGTCTGAACCATTTTTTGTGGCATTGGATTCTTGGTTTAAAAACTCAATTACTAATTTCTTGAAAAAAAGATGGTGGGCCATTATTATCCTAAAGGCGTCTATTATTGCTATATTTTATTTTGGCTCACAGTTACAATCAGAATTATCTCCTTTAGAAGACAGAAACTGGTTACGTTTATCTATTACAGCACCAGAAGGAACATCGTTTGAATCAACAGATGCTTTAATGGACCGATTATCCACTTTTGTTGGCGATTCTATTCCCGAAAAACAAGTTTGTTTAACGGTTACGGCTCCTGGTTTTGCTGGTTCGGGTGCAGTGAATACGGGTTTTGTTCGTATTGCTTTAAGTGAGTCAGATAAACGTAAGCGTTCGCAAAATGACATTGCTAATTATATTAATAAAAATATTGCTCAATTTCCCGAAGGAAAAGTGTTTGTTATTCAGGAACAATCTATTTCATCAGGTGGTGGACCAAGAGGAGCATTACCCGTTCAGTTTGTATTACAAACGAATGATTTTCAAAAACTAAGAGAAAAGCTTCCTAAGTTTTTAGAATTGGCAAATAAAAACCCAACTTTTCAGGGAGTAGATGCAAACTTAAAATTTAATAAACCTGAATTGGTTATTGAAATAAACAGAGATAAGGCAAAGGTTTTAGGCGTTAGTATTGCTGATGTGGCTCAAACTATTCAGTTGGCATTAAGCGGACAACGTTTTAGTTATTATATTAAAGGAGATAAGCAATATCAGGTAGTAGGGCAGGTAAATAGAGAAAACAGAGATGATCCAAGCGATGTAAAAGACCTATTTGTAAGAAATAGTAAAGGAGAGATGATACAATTAGATAATATTATATCTATTGATGAGAGGAGTAGTCCACCACAATTATATCACTACAATCGTTTTCAGGCAGCAACAGTTCAGGCAGGCTTAGCTCCAGGCAAAACTATTGGTGATGGTATTGCAGCAATGAATGATATCGCCAAACAAGTATTAGATGATAGTTTTACAACTTCGTTAACGGGAGCATCTCGTGATTTTTCGGAAAGTTCTTCTAATATTTTATTTGCCTTTGTATTAGCCCTAATTTTAATCTATTTGTTATTAGCAGCTCAGTTTGAAAGTTTTGTTGAACCATTTATTATTATGCTAACCGTGCCAATGGCCTTATCGGGTGCATTGTTTTCGTTATGGTATTTTAATGAAACTTTAAATATCTTCAGTCAAATTGGAATGATTATGTTGATTGGCTTAGTGACTAAAAATGGTATTTTAATTATTGAATTCACTAATCAATTACGCGAAAAAGGCATGAAAGTTCGTGAGGCTTTAATTGAAGCGTCTACGGCTCGTTTACGCCCTATTTTAATGACGAGTTTAGCAACCATGTTAGGGGCATTGCCAATTGCAATGGCATTAGGCGCAGGTTCTAAAAGCCGAATGGGAATGGGCATTGTTATCATTGGTGGACTATTATTATCAATGGTATTAACCTTATTTGTTATCCCTGCTATTTATTCATTTTTAGTAAAAGATAAAAAACATGATAAAGATGTTGTATAAAGTATTTGTAGTGTTATTAATTTTTAATTCAGGATTGTATGCCCAATCTGTTTTAACGATAGAAGAAGCCATTAAAGTGGGCTTAGAAAAAAACTATTCAGTAATGATTGTTAAGAATCAGCAAGAAATTGCTAAACTTCAAAATAATTATGGAAATGCGGGTATGTCGCCAACAGTGAGTGTTAACGGAAGTTTGAATTTAGCGAATATTAATTCTTATCAAGAGTTTAGTACTGGTGTTATTCAAGAAAGAAATGGAGCGCAATCTAACAACACTGGCGCTTCCGTAAATGTAGGCTGGATGGTATTTGATGGATTAAAAATGTTTGCAGTAAAAAAACGTTTAGGCCAAAACGAACAATTATCGGCGATAGCTCTGAAGCAGCAAATGGAAAATACCATCTATGATATAGTATCGGCATATTATTTAGTAGTTAAAACCAACGAATTAATTAAGGCTTCAAAACAAAACTTGAGTATTTACGAAGAACGAAAAAAAATTGCTAAACTTAAGTATGAGTTAGGTTCCGACTCGAAAGTTGATTTTTTATTAGCTCAATCCAACGAAAATAAAGCAAAGAGTGCAGTTGTTCAATTAGAATTACAATTACTAAATGCAAAAACTAAATTAAATACATTATTAAACAAGCCTGTAGATACTGATTTTCAAACGACAGATTCGATCACAGTTAATTATAATCCAAATATTGATGAGTTGAAAAAGGAAACAACTAAATCAAATTCTTCTATATTAATATCCAAACAAAATGAGTTAATGATTTCGCAAACTATTAAAGAAGCACGTGCGGCTAATTTGCCTTATTTGCAATTAAATGCAGCGTATAACTTTACTAGAGCACAAAGTCAGGCAGGTATTGTGTTTTTAAACCGTCAAGCAGGTTTAAATGCAGGGGTTACTGCAGGATGGTTATTATTTAATGGGACAAAAAATAGCAAGTTGGCGAAGGAAAGAAACATTTTGTTTTTGAATCAGCGATACTTAACTGAGCAAACTCAATTACAGGTTGATGGTCAGGTGTATAATAGTTATAAAAGTTTTTTATTGAATAAATCAATAGTTGATTTAGAAAAACAAAACTTACTAGATTCAAAAGAAGTTTTAGATGTATCAATTGAGCGTTATAGAGTAGGTAAGGCTAATTTGCTAGAAACAATTGAAACACAAAAGAATTTAGAAGATGCTCAAGTACGTTATATTGAAGCTTTGTATGCTATTAAATTAGCTGAGACAGATTTGTTGAAAGCAAATGGAAGTTTGGTGAAGTAGGGTGACATTACATCTTCATAAATCGCATTTGAACAACGCCAACAAATGCTTCTTTAAATATTTTAGTGCTCATTTTGCTTACGCCTAATACACGGTCGGTAAACATAATTGGAACCTCTACGATTTTAAATCCTTTTTTATACGCTCTGTACTTCATTTCAATTTGAAACGCGTAACCCATAAAGCGAACAGCATCTAAATCTATAGCTTGTAGCACTTTTTTACGGTAGCATTTAAAACCTGCCGTAGTATCTTTTACTGGAAGCCATAACACTACACGCACATAAACAGAAGCAAAATAACTCATTAAAATACGTCCAATTGGCCAGTTACTTACTTTGCCCCCTTTTGTATATCGAGAGCCAACAGCTACATCGGCGCCCGTCTCACAAGCTTCTAACAAACGGATTAAATCATTAGGGTTGTGGCTAAAATCACAATCCATTTCAAAAATAAAATCATACTCTCTCGCTAATGCCCATTTAAATCCATGAATATAAGCGGTTCCTAAACCTAATTTACCTTTGCGCTCTTCTATATGTAGTTTGTCAGGAAATTCTTTTTGAAGTTCTTTTACTTTGGTAGCTGTGCCATCAGGTGAGCCGTCGTCAACAATTAATAATTGAAACTCACGAGGTAAACCAAAAACAGTTCGAATCATTTTTTCGATGTTTTCAATTTCATTGTACGTGGGTATGATGACTAAACTTTTGCTCATTTTATAGATTGCTAATATACTGTTTTGTTACATTATTTAAAGCGTCATTTTTGTGCATTTATTTTTAAATTCATGTTAAATTAGGTTAAGTATTCATGCGCTTTTCGACCTATTTCTGTATTTAATTCCTCAAAATATGTAGCTTTGGTTATGCGAGTATTTATATTTATAACGCTATTGCTAAGTTTTGGTCACACCTTGTTTAGTCAAGATACGGCTCAGGTCGTTAATAAAACGACAGGAATGGCAAGTTTTTATGCCAAAAAATTTAATGGAAGAAAAACGAGTTCTGGTGAAAAATTCTCGAGCGATAGTTTGACAGCCGCTCATAAAAAGTTTAAATTTGGGACATATGTTTTGGTGAGAAATCTAAAAAATGATTCTACTGTTATAGTAAAAATTAATGATAGATTACCTCAAAAATCAAAACGAAGTATTGATTTAACTTTAAGAGCCGCAAAGCAACTTAACTTTATTAAATCAGGACTAACAAAAGTAGAAATAACAGTATTGGATTCTTTAAACCACTAGTATGAGTAAGATTTTAATTAAAAATGCCACCATTGTAAACGAAGATGAAACATTTGTATCAGATGTTTTAATTGACGGAAATATTATTGCTCAAATAGATAAAGATATTACAGATGATACTGCTAAAGTTATTGATGCAACAGGTCTTGTATTAATGCCAGGAGCAATAGATGATCAGGTGCATTTCAGAGAGCCTGGATTAACTCATAAAGGAGAAATTTATACGGAAGCCAAAGCAGCAGTGGCTGGTGGAGTAACGTCATATATGGAAATGCCTAACACGGTTCCGCAAGCGGTTACTATTACTGAACTTGAAAAAAAATACGCAAGAGCAAAAGAATGTTCGTTAGCAAATTACTCTTTCTTTATGGGTGGCACTAACGTAAATCTTGAAGAAACATTAAAGGTTGATTATAAAACGGTGTGTGGACTAAAATTATTTATGGGTTCAAGCACTGGAGATATGTTGGTGGATAATGAAAAAACATTAGAAGGATTTTTCTCGAAATCAAATGCGCTAATTGCAACGCATTGCGAGTATGATCCCATGATTAAAGAAAATCAAAAAAGAATAGTGGAAGAATATGGAGAAGACATACCAGCCTATTTCCACCCGATTATTCGTAATGATGAAGCTTGTTTCAAATCATCCTCATTTGCAGTTGCTTTAGCAAAAAAATATAATACACGTTTACATATTTTACATATTTCATCGGCTAAAGAGTTGGATTTATTTACCAATAAAATTCCATTAAAACAAAAACGTATTACAGCCGAAGCTTGTATCCATCATTTATGGTTTAATGATGAGGATTACAAAAAGAAAGGAAATTTTATTAAATGGAATCCATCTGTAAAAACAGAATACGACAGAGCTAATATATTTGAAGCCGTATTAGATGGGCGAATAGATGTTATTGCTACAGATCATGCGCCTCATACCATTGAAGAAAAAAGTTTACCATATTTAAAAGCACCTAGTGGAGGGCCATTGGTACAACATGCGATTTTAGCAATGTTGGAGTTTTATAAACAACAAAAAATAACTTTAGAAATGATTGTGCGTAAAATGTCGCACAACGTGGCTGATATTTTTAAAATCGAAAAACGAGGATATATTCGTGAGGGTTATTATGCGGATTTAGTATTAGTGGATTTAAATAAAACATCAGAAGTCACTAAACCTTCTTTATTATATAAATGCGGTTGGAGCCCATTTGAAGGTTACACGTTTTCGTCAAGCATTAATAAAACGTTTGTAAACGGTCATTTGGTTTACGATAACGGAACGTTTGATGAAAGTAAAAAAGGTGAAAGAATGATGTTTAAGAGGGATTAATTTTGACTAAACAAGCTATCTACAAACTCAGTACGGTTAAATACTTGTAGATCTTCCATTTTTTCGCCTACACCAATATATTTTACTGGTATTTTAAATTCATCTGAAATACCAATAACAACACCACCTTTAGCAGTTCCATCTAATTTTGTTAATGCTAAAGCAGTTACATCTGTAGCAGCTGTAAATTGTTTACATTGTTCAATCGCATTTTGTCCAGTACTTGCATCCAAAACTAATAATACATCATGTGGCGCATCAGGAATAACTTTCTTCATCACGTTTTTAATTTTAGTTAACTCATTCATTAAGTTAATTTTATTATGTAAACGTCCAGCTGTATCAATAATAACGATATCTGCACCTTTTGCTTTAGCACTACTTAAGGTATCAAATGCAACGCTGGCAGGGTCTGCATTCATTCCTTGCGAAACAATATCAACACCAACGCGTTGGCTCCAAATAGTTAATTGTTCAACAGCTGCAGCTCTAAAAGTATCTGCAGCACCTAAAACCACTTTGTAGCCAGCAGTTTTAAATTGATGTGAAAGTTTTCCAATTGTTGTTGTTTTTCCAACACCATTAACGCCAACTACCATAATCACATAAGGCGTTTTTTCGCCGTTGGCTTGCAATGGTAATTTTGGAATTTCAAACGATACAGCGTCTGTTGAATTATTTTCTGTTAATAGGGCAGCAACTTCTTCTTTTAATAAATTATTTAATTCATTGGTGCCAACATATTTGTTTTGCGCAACACGAGCTTCAATACGTTTAATGATTTTTAATGTGGTATTAACACCAACATCTCCGGTAATTAAAACTTCTTCTAGGTTATCTAGCACATCTGCATCTACAGTCGATTTTCCAGCAACGGCTTTTGCTAATTTACCAAAAAAACTTTCTTTAGTTTTTGACAAACCTTCGTTTAATGTTTCTTTTTCTTTTTTGCCAAATATTTTATCAAAGAATCCCATAGTATGTTTAGTGACTGCAAATGTATTAAATAATTATTGTTCTTAAGAATCTGGTATTAACTAAAATAAAAAAGCTTCTTCGTTACTGAAGAAGCTTTTTTATTTATTGTAAAGCAAATTATTTCTTTAAAAAATCTGCTACTAATTCGTTTTGAACGATTTCCTCTCTAAAAGCATAAGCACCAGTTTTTGGCGACTTAATTACTTTAATCACTTTTGTAAAGCTATTTCCTTTACCAGTTTTTAACGTTGCAACTACCTTCTTTGCCATTGTATCTTAATTTTAATGGGGATTATTTAATTTCTTTATGAACAGTCATTTTCTTTAAAATTGGGTTGTATTTTTTCAACTCAATTCTATCAGGAGTGTTCTTTTTGTTTTTTGTAGTGATGTAACGAGATGTTCCGTGTTTACCACTGTCTTTGTGCTCTGTGCACTCTAAAATTACTTGAATTCTATTTCCTTTTTTTGCCATTTTCTCTTTTATTTATTGAATTAAGCTAAAATTCCGCCTTCTACAGCTTCTTTTAAACAAGCAAAAATTCCTTTTTTGTTAATATTTTTGATAGCTGATGTAGAAACACGAAGTGTTACCCACTCACCAGTTTCTGGAACAAAAAACTTTTTTGTTTTTAAGTTTACTTTGAATTGGCGACGAGTTTTAGTATTAGAGAAAGAAACGTGGTTTCCTTTCATCGCTTTTTTACCTGTTAATTGACAAATACGTGACATGCTATTATTTAATTAAATGTGTATTCCCTTAAAATGGGGACGCAAATATAATATTTCTTTTTTATCCTACAAAAAATTGTATGTTTTTTTCTGAAAATCTTATACTTGCGACCCAAATTATCTAAATTTTATTTAGTGAAACGTTTTCTACGCTCTGCTCCTTCGCGGTTTCCGCTAAAAGATCTTTCGCCGCCCGTTTTCTCAAATGAACGTTTTTCACCGTTTCCATATGATTTACGTTCTCCTCCTTCTTTATTTCCTCCAAAAGATGAACGACGCTCTCCGCCTCCAGAATAAGAGCGGCTTTCGCCACCACCATAAGATTTGCGTTCTCCACCACCGTATGATTTACGTTCTCCGCCTTCGCGAGAACCTCCACCATAAGAACGACGTTCTCCGCCACCGTAAGATGAACGACCTCTATCTTCTCTAGAACCACCACCGTATGAACGTTTTTCTCCATATCCGCCAGAAGGTTTTGCTTTACTAACTTCAAAAGAAATCACACGAGCATTAAACTCAATTCCTTTTTTATTTAAAGCTAAAAATTCATCAACACATTTGTTTTCTGTTTCAAAGAAAGAGAATGAGTTTTTAACGTCAACGTTAAAGATTAAACGTGGATTTAAACTAGAAACCTCAGCTAAGAAATCCTTAATAGAGTTACGGTTAAACCCATCTAATTGACCCATGTTTACGAAGAAACGAGTTGTTTTTCCGTTGCTGCCACCATCATTAGAGATGTTTAAATCTTGTGAATTTTGGTAGTACGCATAAAAACGATTGAACTCTTCAGAAATGAAACGTTTGATTAATTCTTCTTTAGATAAATCTTTTAACTCTTCGTAAATTTTAGGAAGATAATTTTCAATTTCTTCGTCTTTTACTTCAACAGTATGTAATTTATTTACTAAATGAAATAGTTGTTTTTCACAAACAGCTACACCATCTGGAACAGATGCTTTAGTGAATGTATTTTGAATAATACGTTCGATATCTTTTATTTTACCAGTCTCTCTTGGTGTAACAATTGCAATAGCAATACCTGTTTTACCAGCACGGCCAGTACGACCAGAACGGTGTGTATAGTTTTCTGCTTCTTCAGGTAAGTTATAATTAATTACGTGTGTGACATTATTAACGTCAATACCACGAGCAGCGACATCTGTAGCAACTAGCATTTGTAAAGTGCGGCTACGGAAACGTTTCATTACTAAATCACGTTGCGCTTGAGATAAATCGCCATGTAATGCATCGGCATTATAACCATCTTTAATTAATTGATCAGCTACATCTTGAGTTTCTGCTTTTGTACGGCAAAAAACAATACCAAAAATATCAGGATAAAAATCGGCAATACGTTTTAAAGCCGCATAACGATCACGTTGATTTACTGTATAGTAAATATGTTGAATGTTTTCGTTACCAGAGTTTTTCTTACCTACCGAAATTTCTAATGGCGATTCCATGTATTTACTAGCAATACGCTCAACTTCGCGAGGCATTGTAGCAGAGAATAACCATGTATTTTTTGTTGGAGGTGTATTACTTAAAATTTGATCTAAATCATCCTTAAAACCCATATTTAACATCTCATCCGCTTCATCTAATACTACTACATCTACATGAGATAAGTCGATTGCTCTACGTTCGATTAAATCAATTAAACGGCCTGGTGTAGCAACTACAACTTGAGAACCACCTTTGATATCACGAATTTGTCCCATAATAGGAGCGCCTCCGTAAACAGCAGTTACTTTTAATCCGTTAAGGAATTTTGAATAGTTAATTAAATCTTTACTGATTTGTACGCATAACTCACGAGTTGGCGCTAAAACAAGCGCTTGAGTATTTCTGTCGCTTAGGTTTAATTTTGTTAATAAAGGCAGACCAAATGCTGCTGTTTTTCCTGTTCCTGTTTGTGCTAATGCTACCATGTCGGTAGATTTTCCTTGCAACTGAGGAATAGTTTGTTCTTGGATAGGCGTAGGATTTTCAAAGCCCATCTCGGTCACGGCTTTTAGGAGCATTGGCTCCAAGCCTAATTCTTGAAATGTCATTTTTTTTTGTTTAAATTATTATTACTAACTGCTATAGAGATTTAATTTCCGCAGTAGCTGTGAACTGTTTATAGCCCGACATGGGCGCGATCACAATGTATTGGATGCAAATATTAAATCAATTGCGAGGCAAATGTAATACATTTTTAGTTAATAACAAAATATTAACAAGTTTTAATAGATTGAAAGTTAGTTGAATCCTTTATGGTTGGGCGATAGCTGGATTAATTTTTATTTTTTAGGAGATTAAGCAAGAGCTTTAAACTATATTTGTACCATGTTATTCGTATCTAAAAATAAATTCTTTTTACTTTTTGTATCCTGCTTTTTTGTATCATCTGTTTTTTCGCAGCATAAAAAATACGAAGAAGCCATGAGGTTTCATTTGGCTGCATTAGATACAGCAAAGGGAAGCGGGGAGTATAAGAAAGTGGCTTCGGGATTTGAGCAATTAGCAGAACAAGAAAAAAATGAGTGGTTGCCCTATTATTATACAGGTATTTGCTACGCATTAATAGCTTTAGAAAAAAAAGGAAAAGATATTGATACATGGTGTGATAAAGCCGAGTATTGTTGTAGCAAAGCTGATTCTATCAGTGAAAATAATTCTGAAGTAAAAGTTCTAAAATCGATGATTGCAGCTGCAAGAATATCTGTACATAAAGTACAGCGAGGTCAAAAATATGGAGCTATAGCCTTAAAGTTTGCTGACGAAGCCATTAAACTGAACACTAAAAATCCAAGAGCTTATTTACAAAAAGCCACTATTATTTTCCACACACCAGAGGCGTTTGGTGGAGGTTCAAAAAAAGCAAAGTCTCATGCTGAGCTAGCTGTAGAAAAATTTAATTCATTTAAAAAAGAAAGTGCAATATCTCCACACTGGGGAAAATCAAGAGCCGAAAAATTATTAAAAGAATGTTCATCGCAACCTGCCTCTCAAAAATAATATAATATGGAAACAGAAAGAGAAAAGCAATTATGGGAATTAGCAAAAAAACGATCAACCTTTAAACGTTATTTTTATGCGTATTTAATTCTTACAACTTCATTTTGGATTTTTTGGTTTTTTACAGAACATCAAAATCCAGACTCAGGTTTACCTTGGCCCATGTTTCCAACACTTACTTTAGCAGTTGTATTAGCTTATAGATTTATTAATGTATATGTATTCTTAAATCATAATTCGATAGAACGAGAATACGAAAGGTTAACGAAGAAAAAAGAAGAATAAAAAAAAGGGAAGTTTAACTTCCCTTTTTTTTATTACTTCATAAATTTTTGTTTTACATCGCTGTAAGTTGGCAAATTATTATGATGCCAGTTCATAATAACGGTCCCATCTTTAATTAAAATTAAACCAGGATTAGCTCTTATCATCGTTTTTAAAACAATACCATCTGCTTGTGCAAAATCGTACATTGCTTGGTGCTTATGCTTATAATCGTCAATTTGTTTAGCATCTCCAGCGGTTAATGCTAATACTTTTTTATGATCGGCTGTAGCTAATTTGTATAAGTCGTTTATTTTAGCATGTAATGTTTCATCGTCTTCGGTTTTACTTAAATCATAACAAATGAGTAAAAACATATAATCTTTATTATTTAACACACTGTCTTTTAAATCAACTCCATCTAACGACATGATTGAAAAATCTACTATTTTAGGAGGGTTAACTGCATCGTGAATTAAAACATTATCTGTGGCTACCCATTTCCAATTTAAAGTATCTTGCCAAGGATAATTTTGCATATTAAAATGCTCTTGTTTTCCTGTTTTAATATTTTCATAAATAAAACCAGATTCGTATTCAGCAGGTTTGTAATCTGCGCCAGCTTTCATGTTATCTTTTATATTCATGCCAATTGCATAAGGTCTAAAATCTAATGGAGGTAAGTTACGATATGCGTAAATAGGAAATGCAAATGATAGCACAATAGCAATTACAGTTAAGGATAATGTAATTAATTCGGTAAATAATTCATTTACGTGTTCTTTGCAAACTAATAGTTGAGTGATTAAAATCAATAAAACAACATCTTTCCAAAAGCTTGTCCAAGGTTTTAAAACTAAAAAATCACCAAAGCAACCACAGGTAGTTACTTTGTTATAGCACGCCGAATAAAATGTTAGGAAAGTAAAAAAGGCAATTTGTGTAAATAACAACCATAATGTAAGATTACGCTTGTAGCCTACCAATAACATGAAACCTAATGCCATTTCGCTGACACATAATACAATAGCAAGAGGTAGGGCAATGTGAGCAAAGCTTTCAAAAATACCTAATCCAGAATCAGCCTTAAATACTTCAAAGTATTCTTGTAATTTGTAGCTAAAACCTAATGGATCATTGGCTTTAATAAAACCAGAAAAAATAAATAAGCCTCCTACCAAAAAACGAGAAATGTGTGTAAGGATAGGTAATTTGTTCAGTAAACTTCCCCCATTTACTAATAATACCAAAACCCCTAATACAATGCCAATGGTAGTTTTGCTAAAGCAAGCTGGTGTAATGTAAAAGAATAATGCTGCTAAACCCAGCGACCAAATAGCTCGAAATATTTTTGATGATAAGAATTTTTTCATTTTGGATAGTATTTAATTCTCTAATGTATTACCAATACCAATAATAAAAAAGTCTGTTTAAACTTTTTAACTAACAATGTAAGTTTGATAGTTTATTGGTTAAAGGATATTTTATAAGATATCTTTAAATAAAAAGCCCTGATGTTACACATCAGGGCTTTTTATTAATTGCTTTTTTTACCTTGTTTTTTAATGACTTCCATTTCTACTTGTAAGTTTCGCAACATGCTCATAATGCTGCCTACATTTAATTCTTCTTCTCGGTAATCAGTCATGTTGATGCAACATGTGTATTCCCAAACTTCTAAAACGTCTTTTAAATTTACATTAAAAGGAGGGTAAATTTTATTATCAGAGTGGCATTCCATAAATCCTTTTTTAGTGTTTACATTAAAAATTCGTTTATATGAAATTCCATCTTCTTTGGTTACAACAATATACGTTTGCCCATTTTTTATATCTTCAATTCTATCTAAATATTTTGCAACCACAAAAGAACCTTCTTTGATAGGAGGCATACTATCACCTTTAATAGGGAAGGCACGGTGCTTGCCAGAAGGTAAGAACGGAAGCTTCATTCGAGGTAAGCGTTCCATGTACTCGGGATCAGCATAACCTCTTAAATAACCTGCGCTGGCTTTTAATGGCACTAACTCCACCGCATCACGACCATCCTCATCAATAACAACTGGAAATAACATACGGTTTTTTCCAATTTTCATTAATCCATCCAAATTAGTTTTAGTTAAATCACCTCTCACTAATGCATCTACTGCAATGTGAAAAAAGTCGGAAATAGTAATTAATAAATCAATAGATGGTTCATTACGATTTTCTTCATAAGCGCCTAAACGAGAACGAGTGATACCTAAATGCTCTGCTAATTGCTCTTGCGACAAGCCTTTTTGCAAACGTAAAAATTTTAAATTGCTAAATATTTTACTCATGATTTCAAATTGCTATAAATTGTAGCACGAATATACTACATTAAATAGTAAATTTGAAAAGGTTTTTGTTAATTTTTTTTATTTGTTGTTGACATGGTTCTGTAAATAAATGCAAATTTAGGTACAGAACCATTTTTGTTTTACTAACCTAATAGTTGATTAGCTTCAAACTTTTGCTTTCTCCTTTGGTAGTAGTTGCTTTAACAAGCATAATGTTTTCGTGAAAAGGATGTAAAGGTATTTCAAATGGGGTAATACTTATTTCTTTGTTACTGTATATTAATTTTCCTTCAATGTCATAAATTAAAACCGACAATGGTAAATTATTTTGGTTAGTAGTAATGGTTACACTTTTGTTATCTATGTTTTGAGTGATGGAAATATCTGTGTTTTTATTGATTTCATTTATACCTACAGGATAAATAGGAATGCAGCTAGATATAGAATCTAAATTTTGATACTCATGAATGCCATTACTAAAAAAACAACTTAATTGTCCAACGCCATTAATTTGAGGTGGTGCACCAGGAGTGTTAATGAGGCAAAGAGAGCCAATGCCTTCAGCCCACACTGTTGTTTTGGTATTTGCCATAACTGTATCTAAAGCATGAAAATAAAAAAAACGGTGAGCTTTAGTAATTAATGGTTTAGAAACAATAGAATCTAAAATAAATTCCCCAGCTTGCAAAGGGTAGGGACTTCCAGGGTTTTCAATAGTAGTGGTATCATTTACTTGTAACGAAAAATCATAAAGTAAATATTCTTTTGCTGTACTTGGTTGACTTAGTAGTCTCATATAAACTTTGCGAGTAAATGTGTCTTCTCTAATAACAAAATTTTTATTATAATGATATAAGTCTAAAAATGTGTAATGGTATCCATTTATCAAAGTATCGCCAATAGTATAGTAGCTATCGGTTAAACATCCCGAATTACAGGTGGTTACATGCCATTCGGAATAATGATTTAAAAGTTTGATGTAGGATTGCGCTTTAGTTTTGTAAACAGAAAGAGTAAATACAAATAAAAGAAGTGGGAGGTAAACTGGTATTGTACTTAATGCTTTCATCAGCACAAAGTTAATTTTTATTTAATTAGTCGCATCTTCATATGAGGAATATCATCCTCTAAATACATCTCTCCTTCAGGAACAAAACCTAAGTTTTTGTAAAAGCGATCAAGATAACACTGAGCACCAATAACGATTTCAGAGGATTTGAAAATTTCGAATGTTTTAGCAATACTATAATCCATTAATAATTTACCAAAGCCTAAACTTCTTACAGAAGGATGTGTCACTACTCTACCAATTGAAGGTTCTTTTTCGTAAGATACTCCAACAGGAACTAAACGTGTGCATGCCACTAATTTATTATTATAGTAGCCTAACACATGAAATGATTTTTGATCTTTATCGTCTAAATCTAAATACGGGCATTTTTGTTCAACAACAAAAACTTCGGCACGTAATTGTAAAAGTTGATACAATTCAATATTGCTTAATTCTTCAAATGTTTTGGTTGTGAATGTGATCATTAATATCTGTCAATAGATAATAAAACTAATGTACATGCTTCTAGGGCTTCAATACATTTACTTTCAGCTAAAGACTCAAATTCAGGATTTTCAGTACCAGGGTTGAAAATAATACGCTTAGGATTTAAAGAAAATATGTAATCTATCCAAGCCGCCTGATTATCAGGCCCAACGTATAATGTTACTGTATCAATATTTTCTAAATGAGGTTTATTAGTGATAATATCTAATCCATTAATTTGCCCATTTCGGATCCCTAAAGGGAAAACAGTTTGTTGGTGTTGTTGTAAGCTAACTGTTGCTTTGTAACTATATCTGTCTGCATTTGGAGAGGCTCCAATAACAACGGTTGGTTTATTTTTCGACATAATTTAAATCTTTTCCAAAGGTTTCTTCTAAGAAATAAAGAGCAAAAAAACCAATGCTAATGATGATAGTTCCTGTAATTTTAGTAGCTAATAATTTATCTACATCTAAAACAGAAATAACTAGGTTTAAAAGCAATGATATTAAAATTGTAGACGCTCTAACAAAATTAGGAGCTGTTGTTGTGGCAGTGGCTCTGATATTGGTTCCAAATAATTCGGAAGCGGTGCTAATAAATACAGCCCAATAACCAGTTGCAAATCCAATAAATGCTACAATAGAGTAGAAGACATTTACGGATACGCCACCAAAAACAAAATATAAAATAACACCAATTACGGTTAATGATAAGAAAAGTGCAAACGATTTTTTTCGAGATTTTAATAATTGACTCACTAATCCAGATACAATATCACCAATGGTAATGCCAGCATAAGCGTACATAATTGATTTGCCAGCTGATATTGATTTTTCAGGCAGTCCCATCATTTCACTGAGTTCAGGAGAAAATAACACTAAAGTTCCCATAACATACCAAACGGGTACTGTTACAAAAATGATGCATAGGTACTTTGTAATACTGTGTTTATTAGAGAATAGTTGTAAAATATTTCCTTTTTTAATGTTTGCCTCTTGTTTAACCGCATGAAACATTCCAGACTCAAATACACCAATACGAAGTAATAGAAGTGCTAAGCCCATACCGCCACCTAAATAAAAAGAGTAACGCCAGTTAGTAATAACTTCGCCCATAAAGCCAGCAACTACAGCTCCAAAAACGCCAATAGTAGCAACTATCATGGTGCCATAGCCACGTTTTTCTTTGCTCATACTTTCACTCACTAAAGTAATACCAGCACCTAATTCGCCAGCTAAACCAAAACCAGAAATGAAACGTAATACAATATAATTATCGGTACTATGTACCATTCCATTTAAAATATTGGCAATAGAGTAAACTAAAATAGAGCCAAATAAAACGGAAAGCCTTCCTTTTTTATCACCTAAAATACCCCAAAAAATCCCGCCAAATAACATCCCTGCCATTTGCCAGTTAAGTAGTAGTTTTCCGTAAATAAGATTTAATGATTTTTTTACAGCATCTGAAATACCAGGATATTGCTCAGGAAGAATATCATTTAAACTATCAAAACGTTCAACCCCAAAAAGTAATAAATCATAAATGTCAACAAAGTAACCTAAAGCAGCTACAATAATTAGTTTATTTATGTTTTTAGTTTGAGGCATAAGAATATTGATTTTTAAAAGTCTTAGATTCTGCTAGACCGATATTGAATTAAACAAACTTATCGCCTTTTTGAACTTTTACATCGTTTACAAAGTTTCTGATTTGTTGTTCATCTTGTTTTTTACAAACCATTAGTACGCCATCCGATTCTACAACAATATAATCTTCTAAGCCTTGCAGTACAACTAGTTTATCTTTTGGGACATGAACAACACAGTTATTGCACCCGTATTGAATAATGTTTTTTCCAACCAAAGCATTGCTGCCTTTATCGTGTTTTATATGAGTGTATAACGATCCCCATGTACCTAAGTCACTCCAGCCTATGATGGAAGAACGAACGTACACATTCTTTGCTTTTTCCATAACACTATAGTCAATGGAATCATTCTTACAAACATTGTATGCTCTGGTTATAAATTCTTTTTCTTTAGGCGTATTGTAATACTCGGTTCCTTCTTTAAATAAGGTTGCTAGTTCTGGGTCATGTTGTTCAAAAGCAGAGAGAATACTTTTTGTACTCCATATAAAAATACCACTATTCCATAAAAACTCACCAGTTTCAATAAAAAATTTAGCAGTATCATGATCAGGTTTTTCGGTAAATGTTTTTACCTTAAACATTCGTTTATCTTTTTCTTCGATAGGTGAATCTACAAATTGAATGTAGCCATAACCAGTATCAGGTCGTGACGGCTTAATACCAAGAGTAACTAAACAATCTTCGCTTTTAGCCTTTGTAAAACAAGATTTAATTGCTTTCGTAAATGTATCTTCTTTCGTTATTAAATGATCGGATGGCGCCACTACTGTAATGGCTTTCGGATTTAATTTATGAATTTTATAAGAAGCATAAGCCACACAAGGAGCTGTATTTTTGCGAGATGGTTCTGTTAAAATGTTTTCTTTTGGTATATCTGGTAATTGTTCTGTTACCAGTCTTTCGTATATATCACTAGTAACTACATAAATATTAGAAGCAGGACATAAATCTTTAAAACGGTCAAACGTTTGTTGGATAAGTGTTCTACCAGTTCCAAGTATGTCTAAAAATTGTTTAGGGTGAGAAGTGGTACTCATTGGCCAAAAACGTGTACCAACTCCACCTGCCATTATAATACAGTACTGATTTTTCATAAGAAATAAAGCACTAATTTAAGGAAAATAATGACAGTGAAAAATTAAAAAAAAGCTATTAAATCCTGATGCCAATTACTAAAACGTCATCAATTTGTTCTGCATCACTTTTCCAGTCCATAAATGCTGCTGTAAGCTTATGTTTTTGGACATCCATAGGAGATTCGACATTTTCTAACAGCGTTTTTTGTAAATTAGTAAGCATAAATTTTTTGCCTTTTGGTCCACCAAATTGATCAGCATAACCATCACTGAATAAATATATACAATCACCTTTGTTTACTTTAACTACATGGTTTTGATACACTCGGGTTTCCTCTAATTCTAATCCACCGATTGGGAATTTAGTGGCTTTAATAATTTCCAATTCGTAGCCCCTATCTTTTCTGTAAATCCATAATGGACGGTTGGCACCTGCATATTGGATTTCACTCGCATCTTCGTTAAATGAACATAAAGTAATATCCATACCATCGCGTCTTTCAAACTCCATGGCATTTTGATTTAAAGCAATTTTAACTCCTTTATGAAGTTCCAATAAAATGTCTCCAGGAACTGTTATCTTTTTTTCGTTTACAATCTCGTTTAGTAATGTATTACCTACAATACTCATAAAAGCCCCTGGTACTCCATGACCGGTACAGTCAACTGCAGCAATAAAACGAGTATTCCCATTTTTGGCAAACCAGTAAAAATCGCCACTCACAATGTCTTTTGGCATATAAAGTACAAAACTATGCTGGAATAAATTACCTATTTCGTTTAAACTAGGTAATAGAGCTTCCTGAATATTTTTTGCATACTTAATACTGTCGGTAATTTCAATGTTTTTATGCTCAATGATTGATTTTTGTTGAATAACTTCTTTATTAATACTTTCTACTTTTTCTTTTTCTTCTCTTAATTCATGTGTTCTTTCATCTACTGTACGTTCTAATTTTTGCTTATCAGCTATTAATTTTTTTGTATGTATAAAATTATATAACCAAATCCCACTAATTAAAAGAATTACACAAATAGTATAAAACCACCAAGTGTTGTACCAAGGAGGGGAAATCGAAAACTCATAGCTAATAGGTTCTTTATTCCACAAGCCATCATTATTCATAGCTTTTACTGAGAATTTGTATTTCCCTGGAGGGAGCGAGGAGTAGGTAGCTTCAGTTTTTGATGTTGCAGGTGTCCAGTCGTCATCTAATCCTTCTAGTTTATATTGATACATTACTTTTTCTGGAGAAGTTAAACTAACTCCAATAAACTGAAAAGTAATGTGATTTTTATTAAAAGGTAATTGTAAATTTTTTGGTAGTAAAGTGATTGAATCTAAGCCTTGAGCATACTTTAATATATCTTCTTGACCAAAAAATAATTTTATAGTTTCGATGGTAGTAATGGCTTCTATGGTATTTTTTTTGTCATATTTTGGATTATAAATCTCTAAACCAGCTATTGTGCCGATTAATAGTCTTCCCGAATTATCTTTATACATGGCATTAAAATTAGATTCAAGATCTAATAGTCCGTCATCCTTACTAAAGTGTTTGGTAGTAATTTTATGATTATAGTAATCATTAATGTCTAAAACATCAATTCCTGAATTTAAACCAACAACTAAATGGTTAGTATTATCTATTTTCATAGACAATATATTATTAGAAGATAGACCATTTTTTTGAGAAATTTTGGTAAAAGAATTATAATCAAAGTGAAACAATCCTTCGCCAGAGCCAATCCATAAATTGTTTTTTGAATCTAACTCAATAGCTTTTATTCTGTTTGAAATAAACGTATTTTTTTTATCATAAAAGGTAACTTTGCCATCTATATACTTTATCAAGCCGTTTTCAGTTCCAATCCAAATAGCTCCGTTTTTATCTTGGTTAATACATAAAATCAAAAATTGTAAACCATCTTGTTTAAATTTATTAATTGCATTTACAGGCGTTATAATCGAATTTTTATAAGTATATATGCCTTCTGTTGTACCAATCCAAATTGTTTTTTGTTTATCTTGAAATAAAGATAGTATGTATTGTGATTTAAAGTCACCACTTTTTACAATATTAAATGTTCCATTTTCGAAACAAGAAAGCCCTTCTTTTGTTCCAAAAAATATTCTTCCATCACTAAGTGGTAAAATGGTATTAATGTCGTTGTCAGGAATGCTATTCTTTGTATTTGGAGTTAATTTATAAGGTGTATTTTCTTTTGAATTTATTTTTAAAAGACCATTATTTTTTAGGGCTAACCACAAATTCCCAAAATGATCTGTAGCTACTGTATTTATATAATTTTCGGATAGTCCATTAAACTTAGTATAATAGATGAATTTATCATTAGAATATTTATATACACCAGAGCCATCAGTTCCTATCCACAAATTTCCTTCTCTATCTTTAAATAGGCATTGTATTGGGTTATTTGTTAATCCATTTAATAAATTAAATCTTGCAGTTTGTGTGTTTGAAATAAAATTAAATTTAGTAATGCCTTCGCTATGAGATCCAAAATAAAATTCGCTATCAGAATCCTGAAGTAAACAGCTAAAAGCGATGTTTCTATTATATTTTATCGAATCTAATGGTTTAACATTAAATTGTTTATCAATAGTATTCAATCCTTGTTGTGTGCCAATTAGAATATCGCCTTTTGATGTTTGTGAAATTGAGAAAACAAAATCACTCATTAAACCTAATGAATAGTTGAAGTGTTTAAATTGATGTGTTTTTTTATTATAAAAAATCGCTCCATTTTGTAAAGTTGCAAACCAAATATTTTTCTCATCATCAATATAAATATTGTAAATGGAACTGTTATTTAATATCGAATCTTTATCAAATTGAGTAATTAAATTGTTCTCAAACTGGTAAACACCTTCTGCTGTTCCTATCCAAACTGTATTATCATCTTTAAGTAATTTAAAAATGTAACTGTTTTTTAATCCATTTTTTTGATTATAAGTTGTAAAGATTAATCCATTGTAAATACTTAATCCTTTAGAAGTTCCAAAAAGCATTTCATGCTTGTTATTTTCGATGACCGAAAAAACAACATTATTTGTTAAACCGTCATTATCTGAGAATGTAGTGAATTTACTCCCATCATACTTGCCAACTCCGCCTCCATTAGTTCCAAACCACATAAAACCGCTATGATCTTGGAAAATTGATAATACTTGTGATTGAGGTAAACCTTGTGCAGTATTATAATTTTTAAAATTATAAGTTTGGGCAAAAAAAGACAGCCCTATAAAAAGAAATAGGAGACTTAAAAATAGTTTGTATGTTTTTTTTAAAATCATTTTTTGCTTTTCAAATATAACAAAAAAGCCAACTGTTAACTAACAGCTGGCTTTTTAAAAAGATGTTTTTTTAGATTAGTTTGTAACAGATATTTTAACCGTTGACTCTATTCCGTTAATATTCATTTTTAAGAAATATAATCCAGCTCTCAGATCATCTAATGCCCAAGTAGTTTTATATTTATTAGCAATCTGCTTGGTTTCAGGTAACAATTCCCTTACTGCCTTACCTAGTATATCAAACAATTCTATTTTAACGGAAGAACTAGTTTGTAAATCGTATTGAACAGTTAAGAAATTTGTAGCTGGATTTGGATAAACTTTGATTTTATTTTCTTCAAGTATTATCTCATGAACCCCAACACTTGTAGCATAAATTGGGTTAATTTCAATTGAATCAACCGTGAAGTCTAAGTTTTTAAATACCGTATCTGCAGGAGTAATTTTAACATGATATGTACTATTGGTATCTAATCCTGTAATATCAACTAAAATAAAATAATCACCAAGTGGTAAACCTGTTAAGGTGTATGTTCCCCATGCTGGAGATGTCGTGTCACTTCCAGTGATAGTTTGGGTATACATTTGTCCTCCAGGGTTTCTTCCACCTTTTACAACAATACCTCCAATTGGCTCACCTGGAACCATAGGTTTGAACAAATTGGTATTTGAATTAGACGGCCCAACAACCGGTCTATGCCCAAAACCTACAGTTTGAGTAATGATACCCGATAAACGACCAGGTCCTGGAGTAGCAGTTGCTGATGGTAATGCTTTTACTTGAATGTTTTGTACATCATCCACTATACAACCATGAACAATTTGCTTAGCAGTTTTCCAGTTAATTGCCGAATCTCCGTAAGCTATTTGTAAGCTCACTAAATTAGGAATAGCTTTTACAATATATACACCTGAATTAAATGACGTAAAATTATAATCACCGGCGGCTCCAATATTTTGTCCAGCAACAGAGTCAAATTGTGTATAGAAAGGCTCATATTTGTATAAGATTACTCTTCCTGCAACAGGTGTAGCTGTATTTGGAAATACAGTTACAGTTCCAGAAATATTGGTAGATGGTCTAATAGTTATAGTAGCTGTATCTGAATTAAGAATAACAGTTGAATTACACATAATTTCACAATAGTAAGATGTTGTTACCGATGGGGTAACAATTAAACTAGACGTGTTTATCGCAGAACCTACATTTACATAGGAACCTCCTGTTGATGATTTCCACTGAAATGTAATACCTGATACAGGTGGAAAATTAAAAGAAAGATTTAATGTATCTGATTCTGCATAACAAATAGTGTTTGTTCCTATTGCCGATACAGAAGGGGGGAAATTTATAGTACTACAATTTTGTTGAAGAATTGTAACCATATAGTCTTCTGTCTCCCCGTAATTTGAACTAGTACCTAAAGTAGATTTCATAGGCATAGATCCAGCATCACATGGCTGATTATTTAAAAAATGCGTATAAGTTGTATTTCTAACCCTCATTCTTGTTATACCAGTAAGTGCAGATGTTGGTAAAGTGATATTACCATAAATAGTTGAGTCACCAGCACCACTTGTACTACTTAAGTCTGTATATTCATTTGTATCATAGTCTCCGTTTTGATTATAATCTATCCAAACACTTGCGTAATTATTATAATCCGATCCTACTTTTACATTTATTGAATAGGGTTGAGCTATTGTTAAACTAACTGTTGGAACAGAACTTGAGTAATCTGTATAACCATTAGTAGAACAAGTAGAAGAATTGTTCAGGGTCGAAACTGAAACATTTCTAATTTCATTTCCAGTACTACAATTTGATGGAGGGGGAATACAGTGACAATCTAAAAGAGGATTTTGATTTATAGTAACAACTGATGAAGTTGATGATAAAGAGCTACTTAAGCACGTTGTTATGCATCTGTAGTATGTGGTTGCTGTTTGGTTTGTTACAGCATATGGTACATTTGTTTGACTAGATGTTAAATCTGTCCAAGTTACATTGTCTAAGGAATATTGCCATTGGTAATTGATTCCACTAGCAATTGAACTTCCTGTTAAATTAAGTGTAAACGTGTTGTATGAACATACAGAAGAATCAGAAGAAGTGCAATTGCCAGCTGTAGGCGCGCCAGAGCAAAGAGATGCTGTGGTCATTATAATGTCATAATCTAATGTTTGACAGTTACTTTCAATATTAGCACAAGAATTTAATCCCTGAAAATTATTCCAAGTAGCTTCCATTTTTATTCTCATTCTTGTACTTCCAGCTAATGCAGTGAAGGGAACAGAAATAGTATTAGTTATTACGCCTGTAGTTGTATCTCCAAGGTATGTATATTCATCAAGATTAGAGAAAATACCATCTTGATTATAATCAATCCAAACTCCAATATAATTAGTAGGACCTTGACTGATTAATGATGTTGAAATTGTATACGTTTGATTTGCTGTTAGTGCAACTGGACTCAATGTTCCAACATTATTAACATACGCAGCAGTATTACAAACAGGATTATCATTTAATGTTTCGAAGGCTACATTCGTAATAGCAGAACTACCGCAGAATCCAGCTGGAGGTGTACAGTAACATGCTGTAGGCAGATTTTGTAAAACTGTAACTGGCGTTGAGATGCTAGATGCTGCTGAGTTAGTACATGTTGAAATACATCTGTAATAAGTCGTTACACTTTGTGAACTAACAGTGAAAGGAATAGTGCTTTGTGAAGTTCCTATATCAGTCCAAGTCATTCCATCTAATGAAGATTGCCATTGATAAACAATACCACTTGAAATACTATTGTTTGTTAAATTAAGAGTGTAGGGTACGTTTGAACAAACAGCCGTTTGACTAGAAACAGCAGTTGCAACAGTAGGAGAACCGCTACATGCAGGAGCAGCTATTAAATTTACTCTATAATCTAAAATCTGTCCATATGAAGAAAAATTATTATTATTACAAGGGTCAAGAACAGTGTAAGCGCCAGCATAATTAGCATCCACTTTTATTCTCATTCTTACGGTTCCACTGGCAATATTGATAGGAACTGCAATCTGGTTAGAATATATTTGCTGCCCTCCAAATCCTAAAGACGTAAATTCAGCAGTTTCAAAAACCCCATTTTGGTTAAAGTCAATCCAAGCTCCAGCGGCCATATTACCACCACTGGTGCTATTAGCAATATTAGCTTGTAATGAGTAGGTAATACCAGCATTTAAATTAATTGCGGTATATGCACTACTTGTCGAATCTGAATAACCATTTAAGTCACAATTACTTTGTTGATATACAACATTAGCAATCGAAAAATCGATGATTTTATCATTTGTACATATTAATGCATAGCTAGGAATGCAGTAGCAGTTATTTAAAGGATTTAAATTTACTACAGTAGCTGTACAAGTGTTTGATTGCGCAGATGCTGTACAAGTGATAATACATCTAAAATAGGTAGTATCAGCAATACTACCAATAGTGCGATTTTTTGAAGTAGATGCAGTACCAACATTACTCCATGTACTACCGTCTGGTGATGATTGCCATTGGTATAATAAGCCAGATGCAAAATCGCCACCTAAATAATCTAATTGAAAAGGAGTGTTAGGACACACTAAGTTACTGGAAGCTATAGCATAACCTGGAGTAGGAGTGCCAACGCATAAAGGTAACGATGGAAATTCAATTTGAATTTGTGGTTTAAATGTTGTATTTGCATTAATTGTGGAAATTCCGCATTGACTTGCATTATCAGCCCAAACAGATTCATATTGACTTCCTCCTGATGAATAACTGAAAGTGTAAACTTGTCCAGCGTAAGCCCAAGCAGGAACTTGATCAAAACAAACATCAACTAGTAAGTTACTTATTCCGTCCCAAGTGAATGAATTAGTGAGAGTTAGTAAATCAAAGCCTCCTGCAGTTGGTGAGTATGAAGGAGATGTGTAAACTGTTGTTATACCAGTAGTATCATAAACAGTTAAATCATTGACAGAAGTGTTTTTTAATTTAATAGTAAAATTTGGTAATCCATAGGTAGTAGTTCCATAAATATTGAATCCTAGCTTAGTAATCAAACCAGATCCAGCATAACCAGCAGCATTAATTTCAGCAGGAGTATAAATAATTTGACAGTGATGTGAACGGTAGTAAATATTTATTGGAGAAGATTCATAGTTTGCTGTATATGAACTTCCATTTCCAATATTTACTAATGTTTGAGCATCTAAATTGATAAATGCTGTAAGGCAAAATAAGGATAATAGTATTTTTTTCATTCTATTTGTGAGTTTTTAAGAAATGCTAAAATACAAAAAATATATAGTTTTTAGATAATGTTATTAACGCTTTATTAATAAAAATAATCGACAATCTAACTTTTTTAGACGATTAACAATAGCTTTGGCTATATTTTGAAAACTAAAAAAGCTGAGTTTTTTTAATCTGAGATTTTTATACCTTAATAGTTGAATTTAAATTGTCTTTATCAATTTAATTCAACTTTCATTATTGTTTATACTAATTTAAAAAAAATAAAAACCCATTTTGAGTGTTTTCAAGATTAATGAAGTAATCATATTTACCTTTTTAAACAGTGATTTTTTGGTAATGGTAGAATATTTAAGATTGAAGGTACATCTCAATTAAACCTTCAGGTGCGTTAAATTCAATAGTTTTTAAATCGTCATCTATTTCAATAATAAAATCGTCGTTAAAAGGGAGTATAATTTCAATACCTGTTGGGTGAATCACTTTTACAATTACATTTTCTGTTTTTTCATCAACTTCAGCTATATTTCCAATGTTACCTAATTTGGAATCAATTATAGAATAACCCACAAATTCGTTTAACGAATCTTCATCTTCAATTAAGAAGTCAGGCAGGGTAAATGCTTTTTTTCCAATTAGTTTTTTAGAAGTGTCTACTGTATCAATTGTTTCTAATTTGATAATATAACCTGTATTATTTGGACGGCATTCTTCAATAAAATAGGGAACCTGAGAACCATTGATGTCTAAAAAAACAGATTTAATCGCTTCTTCATCAATATGCATATATTCGTTTAAACGTAAAATAACATGCCCCTTAAGTCCGTGTGTTTTACCAATATAACCAATTTCAACTGTTTCCATCTTAATCTATTGTTTCGTTTCCGGTGTCAAATTTAGGTAAAGCTAGCTTATATTTTACCGCAATTATTCTAATAATGATAATTAAACTCATACAAATGGAAGCTGCAATATTTGCTTCAATTCCAAAATATAACATACTTGTATACAAAACTGCACCAGCTATACAGGCGGTTGCATAAATTTCTTTGGCAAAAATAAGTGGAATTTCATTTAATAAAGTATCACGAATAACCCCTCCAAATACGGCGGAGACAAGGCCTAAAATAACAGCAGCAAATGGATTTACTCCTAATTCTAAGCTTTTTTGAACGCCTAAGATAGTATAAATCCCTACACCTATGGTATCAAACAAAAATAAGGTACGACGTAATTTGATGATATAATTTTTGAAAATGAGCGTGATAACGAAGGCACAAATAATTGATATTAAAATATTTTTGTCGCTTAACCATGAAATGGGGTAAGCTCCTAGCATCATATCTCGTAATGTTCCTCCACCTATTGCCGTTAAAAATCCTGTGAAGAACACACCAAAATAATCGTGATAGTGCTTTTTATCGCGTGCCGCTAATGAACCGGAAATGGTAAAGAAAAAAATGCCAATAAGGTTAAGCCAGTAAAAAAGCATGTTAGATTACAAATTTTGTGCGGATTTACGAATCAGTTAAATATGAGTTTTTGGAGTCAGTTTTTCGCCTTCCCATTTTGCTACTACGGCACTAGCTACGGCATTGCCTACTACATTTGTTGCTGAGCGGCCCATATCTAAAATTTGGTCAACGGCTAATAGTAATAATAAACCTTCGCCAGGAATATGAAACATACTTAACATACCTGCAATAACTACTAAAGATGCTCTCGGAACACCCGCCATACCTTTACTGGTAATTAATAAAATCAACATCATTTGAATTTGATCTCCCATCGTCATATCAATGCCATAAGCTTGTGCAATAAATACGGTTGCAAATGTCATGTACATGATAGAGCCGTCTAAATTAAAGGAGTAGCCAAGCGGTAGCACAAAGGATACAATTCGATTACTGATGCCAAATTTCTCTAATTGTTCAATGGTTTTTGGCATGGCGCTTTCTGAACTTGCCGTGCTGAATGCTAATAAAATTGGTTCTTTAACATGAGATAATAATGAAAAGAAATTAATTCTCAATACTAAACAAATGCTAAATAAAACACCAAATACAAAAAACAATAAGCCTCCAAAAAAGCATGCCATTAAATAGGCATAGCCGCTTAATACATCTAAACCTTGTTGGATAACCACGGCGGTTATAGCACCAAACACACCAATAGGCGCAAAGCTCATCACAAAGTTGGTGACTTTAAACATAATATGGGACAAACTATCCATGGCCTTAATCATCGGTTTGCCTTGCTCTCCAATGGATGCAGCTGCAATGCCAAAAAATAACGCAAAAATTACGATTGGTAAAATTTCATTTTCTGCCATTACTCTAATAATACTATCCGGAACCACATGCGCTACAAAGTTTTTAGCATCTTGAGCATTGGCTTTAATGCCAGCATCGGCTGATGGCGGTGGTAAATCCAATGCCATTACTTTTCCAGGCTCAAACAAATTAACTATTACTAAACCTAAGCCTAAAGCGAGTAGGGTAGCGAAAGTGAAATATACAATGGTTTTTCCTCCGATTCTTCCAACTGATTTAAAATCGCCAACCTTTGCAACTCCCATTACTAATACTGCAAGAACAAGGGGCGCAATAATCATTTTAATTAAGCGTAAAAAAATATCACTTAAAATAGAAAAGTTAGAAGCTACTTTTTTCTTAGCTTGTTTTAAATTGTCTTTATCAATCTTAGCGCAAGCAACCGTTAATTGTTTTTCTATTTCAGCATTTCCTTTTGATATTTTTTGAATATAAGATTGCTCAATTTTAGGCGCATTATTGGTAATAGATTTATTGATGCCATATCCTAATACTATGCCAATTATCATAGAGATAATAATAATAGAGATGAGTCTGTTTTTTTTGCTAAACATAAATGAGGTATAATGATTAAATTTTAGAAGTCTTGTTTCTTAAGATGTGATCCACCAAAACCAAAGCAGCCATACTTTCTACAATAGGCACTGCTCTTGGTAATACGCATGGGTCATGTCGGCCTTTACCTTTAACTGTAGTTTCGTTTCCATCTTTATCAACGCTTTGTTGATCTTGCATAATAGTTGCTACTGGTTTAAAGGTCACATTAAAATAAATATCTTGTCCGTTACTAATGCCACCTTGTATACCTCCGCTATGATTGGTTGAGGTTGTTATCTTTTTGTTGTTCTCGACTTCGCTCGAACTGACAAAAGCATCATTCAATTCAGAGCCTTTAAAGTTGATGGAGTTAAAACCTTCACCATATTCAAAACCTTTAACTGCATTAATACTTAGCATGGCTTTTCCTAAATCAGCATGAAGTTTATCAAACACAGGCTCTCCTAGCCCAACTGGAGTTCCTTTTACAAGACAACTTACAATACCTCCAATGGTATCACCTTCTTTTCTAATATCTTCAATGTAGCTTACCATTTTATAGGCAGTGGCAGCATCCGGGCAACGAATAATAGATTCTTCGGTTTTGGATAAATCTAAATCATGGTATGTTTTCTCCAACTTAATATATCCAACTTGGCTTACATACGCTTGAATAGAAATGTTGAGGTGTTTTAAATATAATTTAGCAATGGCTCCACCAACAATGCGGCAAGCCGTTTCGCGAGCAGATGAACGTCCACCACCACGATAATCTCTGATACCATATTTTTCTTGATACGTAAAATCAGCATGAGAAGGGCGGTAAGCATCTTTTATATGTTCGTAATCGTTACTTTTTTGATTGGTGTTTTCAATGGTAAAACCTATTGGGTGGCCTGTTGTTTTTCCTTCAAAAATGCCTGATAAGAATTTTACTTCGTCTTCTTCCTTTCGCTGCGTAGTAATGTGTGATTGACCAGGCTTACGACGTTGCAATTCTAATTTCACAAAATTCAAATCAATTTCTAAACCTGCAGGGCAACCATCTATAATGCCTCCCAAAGCAGCACCATGACTTTCGCCAAAAGTGGTGAGTTTAAATAAGGTTCCAAAAGTATTACCTGCCATAAAGGCAAATATAGTAAAATACCTAACGCTTAAAACTTATAGAATAATGAAAAATTACCTAATACACCTCCAGTAACACTGTATTCCTTAAACTTTAAAGGCAAATAATTTGGTGTATTTGAAATAATTTGTTTTCTCGATCCAAAAACATAACCTACCTCAGGCCCTAGTTGCATAGAAAAAAAGAATTTTTTAGAAAAATGATATTGCATGCCTATAAAAGGAGTTATTGTTATACCTTGTCTTACAGTGTTATATGAATTATTAATAGTATCACTCGTTCCTAAATATGTGCTGGTTGATTTTAGATAAGAATAACCTAAATCAGCACCTGTAAAGTATTTAATATTTCTTTTTCCCCATCTGTACTCTAATCCTGAATTGACATGTGTTTCTGGGAAAGAGAATTTTTCTTGCTTACTGTAATGATTAGTATTATATAATGAAACTCCTAGTCTATAATATAAATTAGGGTGAATTTGTCTTTTGTAATAGATTGACGGATTGAGTCGTTTAATGTTAAAAGAAGTAGTAGTTGATAATTTAAAAAATGGAATTAAATTAGTTCCTAATTCATTTTTTGAAGAATTAATACTGTCTTTTTGGGAAGATTGAGCGTAATTACATGTATTTATAAATACTAAAATAATTCCTAATAATAATTGTTTTTTCATGTAGTTTTGTGTTTAGGCAAACATAGAAATTGGACATATTTGTTTAAAGCCAAAAAACATTAAATCATTATAGTATCTGTTAAAAATAAATAAAATGAATTCAAAACTATTAATCAAAAATATAAAATCATTAGTGCAAGTTCGAGATACGGTTGTGTTGAAAGTAAGTGGAGCAGAGATGAAAGAATTGCCTTGTATTGAAAATGCGTGGTTAGCAGTGGATAATGGATTGATAGCAGATTATGGCTCGATGGATGATTTTCCAGGAATAGAAGACTGGAAAGGATTAGAAATTATAGATGCCGATGGGAAAATAGTAATGCCTTGCTATGCCGATAGTCACACACATATTGTGTATGCAGGCAATAGAGAAGGGGAGTTTGTGGATAGAATTAACGGATTGAGTTACGAAGAAATATTTGCACGTGGAGGTGGTATTTTAAATTCAGCTAAAAAATTAAGTGAAGCTACCGAAGACGAATTATTTGAACAAGCTATGGTTCGATTGAGAGAAGTCATCTCTCAAGGCACAGGAAGCATAGAAATTAAAAGTGGTTATGGATTAAGTGTAGAAAGTGAATTGAAAATGTTACGTGTAATTAAACGCATAAAAGACTTAAACTTAATTCCTGTAAAAGCAACCTTTTTAGGAGCACATGCTTTACCATTAGAATTTAAAAACAATAAAGAAGGCTACATTAATTTAATCGTCAATGAAATGCTACCTAAAATTGCAGCTGAGCAATTAGCAGATTTTATTGATGTTTTTTGCGAGCAAAATTATTTTACACCAGAAGAAACCGAATACATTTTAAAAGCGGGTAAGGAACATAGTTTAGTGCCAAAAGTACATGCTGAACAAATGAGCCATTTTGGTGGCATACAAGCAGGTGTGGCTTGTGGAGCAATTAGCGTAGATCATTTAGAATATTGTAATGATACCGATATTGAAGTATTAAAAAAATCCAACACCATGGCCACTGTGCTACCTGGAGCGGCTTTCTTTTTAAGTTTGCCTTTACCTCCTGCACGTAAAATGATTGATGCCGGATTACCCATTGCTTTTGCCAGTGATTTTAATCCAGGTAGTTGCCCAAGCGGTAATATGAATTTTATGATGAGTTTGGGTTGTGTGCAATATAAACTTACTCCTGAAGAAGTGATTAATGCCTGTACGATTAACTCTGCCTATGCCATGAATGTTTCTGCTGAGGTTGGAAGTATTACACCTGGTAAAAAAGCCAATTTTTTTATTACCAAACCAATAAGCTCTTATGGTTTTATACCATACTCTTTTGGAAGCAATTTAATTGAAAGTGTGTATTTGAATGGAGTGAAGCAGTAAATTGACATTTACAATACAATTTTCAGTGTTCAATAACCAAATGATGCATGCATAAAATTATTTTTGGCGTTTAAAAAACTGCTCAGTGCGTGGATTAAATTATTTTTGGTATGCGAAAAATTGAAAAAGGGAAGCTGAAAAATCGTTTTTTAATCCCTAAAATATTCCCTACCTTTACAATACTATGTCAAAGATTACAGTTGCAATAGATGGTTATTCGTCGTGTGGCAAAAGCACACTTGCTAAAGCATTGGCTCAAAAGTTAAATTATAATTATATTGATACAGGAGCCATGTATCGTGCGGTTACTATTTATTGTTTACGTAACGATATTATTCACAGTCAAGTAGTTGATAAGGTTAAGTTAATGGATTGCTTAAATGATATCGACGTGTCCTTTATGTATAATACGGTTACTAAAACATCCGAAGTGTTTTTAAATGGGGAACATGTTGAGAAAGAAATTAGATCTATGCAAGTAGCTAATCACGTTAGTGCTATTAGTTCTATTAAAGAAGTGCGCGAAAAAATGGTGCTTTTGCAACGTGAGATGGGAAAAAACAAAGGGGTAATTATGGATGGCAGAGATATTGGTTCGCACGTATTTCCTAATGCCGAACTAAAATTATTTATGACAGCCGATAACGATGTGCGTACGCAACGTCGGTTAGATGAGCTGATGAGTAAAGGCGAACACCATAGCTTTGAAGATGTGAAACGCAATTTATTAAAACGCGATCACGATGACACTACCCGAAAAGAAAATCCTTTAATTAAAGCCGAAGATGCGGTGATATTAGATAATACCGATTTAAGTAAAGAAGAACAATTGAATTTTGTTTTGAAGCTCATTAATGATTTATTATTGACTAAAGACGAGTTTTATAAACCCGCTGCTAAACATTAATTTTCACTTTGGTTTATTACGATACAAATCCTTCATCGTTTTACGTAGCTAACGAAATCTATTGTTTGCAAATTGAACAATTGTTTCAAACGTTAAATCTGGCTTGCGATGGTTATTGCAATAGCTGGGGCTTTGAGTTAAACGCTACTTATATTAAAAATAATATCAGTTTAGAGTTTAGATTTTATAAAGAAACTATCAGACAGACAAGTGTTTTACCAGTAGAAAGTCAAATTATTGAATGGTTAGATGTAACTATTAGTCCTTTAAATAAAAGTAATAAAATCTGTTTTAAGGAATCTAAATTTATGCGCTTGTTTATGTCTAAAGAACTTAAGAGTTTGATAGAATCACCTTATTATTTTAGTAGTAATATCAATATTCAGAGTTCAGAAATGAATAATTGGCTTTCTTTTATTAAAAGATATAATATAGATTTATTAGAACTTAAAAAAGGTCATTTTCTTATTACAATAAACAGTCGGGTAGAGGAACCATTGAAACTAATAACCGAAATGGAGCCTTTGATTAAATTTTACATGTAATTACACACCAACCATTTTTTGGTTTTCAAAATCCCACACTTTTAGTTTAAAGCATGCAATAATGTCTTTAGGTTTTAAAGAGGTTGTTTTAGCAGAACGCATTTCTGGGATAGCATCCCAAACCTCAGTTAATCTATAAAATGGAATGCGTGAATTCATATGGTGAATATGGTGATAACCAATACTTGCTGTTACCCAATTCATAAATGGATTTAATTTCATAAAACTCGACGAATCAAGAGCTGCGCCTTCATAAGTCCATTCCTCGTTACCTACAAAAGTAACCGACGGGAAATTGTGTTGGGCATAAAATAAATAACTCCCCATAGCTCCCGAAATAAAGTGCGGAATCATGCACATTAAAATCCAAGTGTGCCAACCTAAAAAATAAAACACAGCAACCTGATAAGCAATGTGTAAAATTAATCCTATTAATGAATCGATATTTTTACTTAAACGATTAATGATGGATTTAATACACATACCATACATAAACGCAAAAATATAACCTAATGATATGGTTAATGGATGACGGATAAATAAATAGTGAAAACGTTCAGATTTACTGCATTTTTCAAATTTTTGTTTGGTATAAACAGGAAAAGAACCAATACTGGCACTAAATAATTTGCAATTGTTTTTATGATGGTAATCGTGGCTGGCACTCCAAATACCAGTTGGAGCTAAAACATAAAATCCAAATAAGGTAAATATGGCTTTTGCCAACGGCGATTTATCTAAAATGGCTTTGTGTAAATAATCATGGTAAATCACAAAAAAACGCACAATTACTAATCCGGCAAATATGCTACAAGCTAATTTTAATGTCCAGTGAAAATTATATACAGTTCCAACTAAACTGACAATTAAAATCAATAGGGTAGTAATGGTATAGTACCAACTTTTTGCTCGATCTTCTTTTGCAAATGGCTTGGTTGCTAATATGAGTTGCTTGCCTTGTAACATATATGTTGTAAAGATATCATGTAAACCGAGTTTTTACAAAAAAGTTTACAAAAAAAAACACTGACTTTTGCCAGTGTTTTTTTATTATTTAAGTTTAAGGTATTAGTTTTTGGTTTTTACCATTCCTTCAGCCATTTTCACCGCTTCGTATAGGTTTACAATACCACCCGTTTTTGATAAATCGCCAAACTCTACCATTTCATCTTTACTTCCAGGTTTAATTACTTTTTTATCTTTATAAGTTTTAATCGAGGTTTTAGTTAAAATTTTAATGATTTGTTTTGGAGTTAAAGATGGGTAATATGATTTTAACACAGCTGCAACACCTGCTACTACTGGCGCTGCCATACTTGTTCCGCTCGCATCTTTGTATTTATTTAAATCTGGTACTGTTGAATAAATGTCTACACCTGGAGCAAATAAATCAACCGTTTTTTTTCCGTAATTACTAAAAGGAGCTGCAATTTCATCATCTGGTTTCCAGCTTAAAGCTCCAATATCCATAAAGTTAGAAGCTACTTTGCCGTTTTCCATTTTTTTACAAGGGTAGTGTACCACCTCATCAATATCATCTGCGGCATTACCTGCTGCATGTATTAATAATACACCTTTGCTTTCTGCGTATTTCACAGCATCATCAACCACTTTTTTGCCTGGTGAGTATTTTTTACCAAAGCTCATATTTAAAATCACCGCACCATTATCTACGGCATAACGTATCGCGTTAGCAATATCTTTATCACGCTCATCTCCATCAGGTACACAGCGCACACTCATAATTTTCACATTATCAGCAATACCATCCATACCAATACCATTTTTACGAGTAGCCGCAATAATACCAGCTACGTGTGTTCCGTGAAAAGCACCTGGTCCTTTACAATCGCCATTACCGTAATATTTCTCTGTCATGTCGTTATAATTATCACCAACAATCGAACGTGTATCTGCATTCATATCTAAACGAGATCCGTCCATAGATGATAAAGCTTCATTTAATTGAGATAATAACTCTTCTACATCCATGCCTGCTTGCGCTTGAGCAACCGCAATCATTTTACCTTGCTTATCTTTTTGCTCTTTAGCATCAAAGGCTTTTAAGTCTTCTAAAGTTACTTTAGTAACGCCTTTTTCTTTTTTAATTTTTTCTACAATACCAGATACAGCATCTCTAATAAACTTGTATTGGTTAGCTTGTGCTTCAGCAGATGCGATTTCTTTATCGTAATCGGCTTTAACAATTTGCCAGTACTTAAACTCTTTTTTATCAGCTTTAGTAGCTAAATCTTTTTCGGTTTTGCCATCGTATTTAGCTTTTAAGGTTTTGTAAACACGAGCTAACTCTAAGTTATCTTTTGCTACGTTTTCGCCTTTGCTGTTACCCATAAAATTCCATCCATGAATATCATCGATGTAACCATTTTTATCATCATCAATGCCATTGCCAGCAATTTCGCCAGGGTTAGTCCACATCACGTCTTTTAAATCTTCGTGCATGTAGTCAACACCACTATCTAATACGCCAACAATAATTGTAGTTGATTTTTTTCCTTTTAATAATTCTTCGTAGGTTCTTTCAGTGCTAACGCCATTTACATTGTCTTTGGTAGCATCTAAGTTAAACCAGTTATCAGGTCGCTTGTTTTGAGCATTAGCTGCTAATGCAAAAAATAAACTAGCTAGTATGGTAATCTTTTTCATATGATTGTTATTTATGATATCAAGTTTAACACTATTATTTTAGATTAAACTGTTAATTTTTGTAATCAGATATTAGTAGTGATAAATGGTTAATTACTCATTTGAGAAATCCCCTGTATCAAATCATGTTTAGTAATAATGTGAGTAGTACCAGCTAAATCTGTCATTAATACCGCATTATTTTCTTTGGTAATTAATTTAGAAATATCTTCCATTAATGTTTGATCGGTTACAAATGGAAATGGTGCTTGCATTACCTCTTTCACAATTTTATTTTTAATAGAACTATCTTCAATTAATTTAGAGAATAGGAAAGAGTCGTTTAATGAACCCACAAAGTTATTACCATCTTTAACTGGAATTTGCGAAATACCATATTTATTCATTGTACTCAATGCTTCAGAAACAGAAGCAGAAGCATCTACCGTTAATAATTTTTGGTTTTTATGAGAAGAAATTAAATCAATTGCTTTTGGTTTTTTAATTTCTAAGAATCCTCTGTCACGCATCCAATCATCATTAAACATTTTACCTAAGTAACGAGTACCGTGGTCATGAAAAATAACAACTACCACATCACCAGGCTTGAACATGTCTTTCATTTGCATTAAACCAGCCATAGCCGAACCCGCAGAGTTACCAGCAAAAATACCTTCTTCGCGTGGTATACGACGAGTCATGATAGCTGCATCTCTATCGGTTACTTTTTCAAAATGGTCAATTAAATCAATATCCACGTTTTCAGGTAAAAAGTCTTCACCAATACCTTCGGTGATGTATGGGTAAATTTCGTTTTTATCAATAATACCAGTTTCTTTTAATTTTTTAAAGATTGAACCATAAGTATCAATACCTAATACTTTAATATTTGGATTTTTTTCTTTTAAGTATTTACCAGTTCCGCTAATGGTTCCACCAGTACCAACACCTACTACTAAGTGGGTAATTTTACCTTCTGTTTGTTCCCAAATTTCAGGACCAGTTTGCTCATAGTGCGCAGCTGAGTTTGATTTATTATCGTATTGGTTTGGTTTCCATGAATTAGGAACTTCTTTTACCAAACGAGATGAAACAGAATAGTAAGATTTTGGGTCTTCTGGCTCCACATCTGTAGGGCAAACCACTACCTCTGCACCAAAGGCACGTAATGCATCTACTTTTTCTTTACTTTGTTTATCGGTTGTTGTAAAAATACATTTGTAACCTTTAATAATAGCAGCAATGGCTAATCCCATACCCGTGTTACCACTTGTTCCTTCAATAATAGTTCCACCTGGTTTTAAACGTCCGTCTTTCTCAGCATCTTCAATCATTTTTAAAGCCATACGGTCTTTAATAGAGTTACCAGGATTAGTTGTTTCTACTTTAGCGTATACAGTACAAGGTAAATCTTTAGTAATGTTGTTAATTTTTACCATTGGTGTATTTCCAATAGTTTCAAGAATGTTGTTGCTTATTTTTTGATACATTATGTTGTTATTTATTTTGTGGTAAAAATAAAAAAACAGTGCATATATCCTATGCACTGTTTAAAAATTGGTGGTAACTCTATTGGGTTATCCTAGCTTAGTTAAAGCTGCTAAAATATTTTTTTCTACTCGCTCTTGTAAGTTATTGGTTGGATGTTTGATAAAAGCATCGCCTGTTACTTTTTCATATAACTCAATGTATCTGTCCGAAATTTCCTTTACCCATGCTTCGCTCATTTCTGGAACTGTTTGTCCGTCTTTTCCCTGAAATCCATTTTCAATAAGCCATCTGCGAACAAATTCTTTACTTAATTGCTTTTGTTCTTCGCCTTTGTTTTGGCGGTCTTGGTAACCTTCTAAATAAAAATAACGTGATGAATCAGGCGTATGAATTTCATCCATTAAAAATACTTTACCATCACATAAACCAAATTCGTATTTCGTATCTACTAAAATTAATCCCATTTTATTGGCAATCTCTTGTCCACGAGCATATAATTTACGAGTGTAATCTTCTAATTGAACGTAGTATTTTTCTTCTACAATACCTTGTTTCAGAATTTCTTCACGGCTAATATCTTCATCATGTCCTTCGCTTGCTTTGGTAGTAGGGGTAATGATAGGCTCAGGAAATTTATCGTTTTCTTTTAAACCTTCTGGCATAATTACACCACATAATGTTCTCAATCCGCTATTGTAGGTTCTAGCAGCATGTCCAGCTAAATAACCACGAATTACCATTTCTACTTTAAAAGGCTCACATACACGACCAATAGTTACTACAGGGTCTGGCACTTCTAATACCCAGTTAGGGACAATATCTTTAGTAGCTGCTAAAAATTTAGAGGCAATTTGATTTAATACTTGCCCTTTATAGGGAATGCCCTTAGGTAAAACCACATCAAATGCACTAATACGGTCGCTTGCTACCATTACTAAATATTTATCATCGATGTTATATACATCACGAACTTTTCCTTTATAAAAACTTTTTTGTTTTGGGAAATTGAATTTGGTAGCTGTTAGTGCCGACATAGGATTAAATTTTTGATGGGCAAATATATAAAACTATTTTATTTGCCTTTTCAAGAGTTAATAACAGCTGTTATTTATCGTATGGATACTTAATGTAAGTTACCTTAAACTTGGGTGTGAAATTAATATTTGTTTTTCCACCAATAATTACTCGTTCTAATCGGTTATCTCTTCTAACAACACTTGATTTATTAGGAGTAGCATTCACTAAATAAAAACCATAATTTTTAATGCTGCCATTTAATATTTTTTGTACTTGTCGTGCAATATTAAAAACATATTGTTTGTCAGTGCTATTATAATTACCTCCATATTTTACAAAGTCAGTGGTTTCTAATTGGTCATATACTAATTCTTCAACGCCATCAGAACTGCAAGCAATTAAAGCTAAATTAGCTGGGTAACCATAGCTTGGAGAATAGGGGCTTGCAATTTCATCTACTTTTATAATTAATTCGGCTCTGCTAATTGATACAGTTTGAGAATCTGAGAAATTTTTGATGTAAGGGAAATATACTTTAGCTCTCGTTCCACCAAAACAGTTTAGGTAAATGTTTGCATTTCCTTTTGTGCTATCATTTTGATTAATTTGATAATCTAAAAAGGTAGTAGCAGAATTATAGTTATGATTGATATGATTGAATCTTATAGCATCTGGTCCTCTAAAACTAAATTTAAAAGACTCTCCTTTTGAACTTGTTGAGTTTCCATCATGATAATACACATTTAAACCAGAAATTTCGTTGTCTAAATCAAAACGTCTAATAGCACCATAACCAGGAGCTCCTAAGGTAGAGTTAGAAGTGGTGATATACAAACCCTTGTAGGCATTTAAAAAGGCTGTATTATTGGTTAAGTTGGATGTTGTACTAAGAATATATTGAGCTAAATTATCGTCAAAAGGCAGTACTAAACATAAATTGGTACCACGATGTGTTATTTTTCCTGTAAATGAACTTGCTATACTAGAGGACTTAGAAACAGTGCTGTTAGTTCTGTATAGAGAATCGAAAGTCAGTTTTTCAGATAAAAGATACACGTCATATTTTAAAACAGAAGAGGTATCTCCCAATGATTGGCCAGAAAAATAAATTACAATCTCAGAAGAATCCACTACTGGATTAGCGCCAAATGTTACATTGGTTAAATTATTGGAAATAGAGATATTAGTATAAATACTAGCGTCAGTTCTTCCAAAAATAGGATCTTGGTTTGAGCCTAAATATTTGTATTGATCGTTATAAGACCTTACAGCATCTACTTTTTGAGTGAACATGTAAACAGAGGATGTATCGGTAATGGTAACTCCCACTAAATCATTTTCAGGTTGAACATCAAGCCCTAAAACACTATCATCATCTTTCTTTTTACAAGAAAAAAGAATGGTTAACACTAAAAAAAACAGGCCTATATTAAGTTTGGTCATAGTTTGTAAATAAAAACGCATAATTAATGAAAATTATGCGTTTATAATAGTTAAAAGTGTATAATTTATTAGTCGGCTAGTACAGAAGAATCTTCCAACACTAAATCATAAAACTCGTTGTAGGCATCAGCGTATTCCGCCTCTCCTTTAAATTCTAAAATTGGTTTCCCCGATTTTTTAGCGTATTTAATTAAATCTTCATTAATTTTTTCACTTCCAAATGATATGCCATCAGCAAAATCAATAGCAAGCTTCATTAGATTAACGTAAGAGGCGTCTTCTAAATGTTTCAATTCTTTTTTAGTAACCCCATCAATCATGGCTTTATCCATAATCTTTTTATTAAGCGACTTTGTAAATTCTTCGTCGTAAATGGTGAAAATAATTTTAGTTTCAGCAAATAATGGATCTTCAGAAAAGGCTTTTTTTATGTATAAAGGAATTAATCCTGTAAACCAACCGTGACAATGAATCACATCTGGAGCCCAGCCTAATTTTTTAACGGTTTCAATAACGCCTCGGTTAAAAAACACTGTACGCTCGTCATTATCATCAAAGTACTTTCCAGTAGCTTTATCTGTTAAAACCGATTTACGTTGAAAATAATCGTCATTATCAATAAAGTATACCTGCATACGAGCTGTAGGAATAGAGGCCACCTTAATAATTAAAGGATGATCAGCATTATTAATAACGATATTCATACCTGATAAACGAATAACCTCATGTAACTGATGGCGTCTTTCGTTAATATTACCATATTTAGGCATAAACGTTCTTATTTCTTTGCCTCTTTCTTGAATTGCTTGAGGTAATCTTCTAGCAATTTTTCCGATATGGGTTTCATCTAAATAAGGGGTAATCTCTTGCGACACAAAAAGAACTCTGGCTTTTCTCATAAATTAGATTTAGGTAGTGGTTTTTTACGACAATACAAAAGTAATAAAAAAAAATCCATATATCAAAGTATTATTTAGCTTTGGGACCTATTATTTCAATAAAAAGGGCAAAAAATGCTTGTATTACATAAAATAGATGAAATTAAAGCTGTCATTTCAAAAGAAAAGGCAAATCATCAAACTATTGGTTTTGTTCCTACGATGGGAGCTTTGCATCCTGGACATATCTCTTTAATCAATTATTCTAAGCAACAAACAGATATTACAGTGTGTAGTATCTTTGTAAATCCTACACAATTTAATAATCAATCAGATTTAAAACATTACCCCCGTACACCAGAAGCGGATATAAAGCTATTAGAAGCCGCTGGTTGCGATATACTTTATATGCCCGAAGTGAGTGATGTGTATCCTGAAAATGATACTCGTAAATTTGATTTTGGGTATTTGGATAGCATTTTGGAAGGCGCTACACGACCAGGCCATTTTAATGGAGTAGGGCAAGTGGTGAGTATTTTGCTGGAAGGCGTAAAACCAGATAAGGCCTATTTTGGAAGTAAGGATTATCAGCAAGTTATGGTAGTGAAGAGCTTAGCTAAACAACTTCAATTGCCAGTAGAAATTATTCCATGCCCCATTTTAAGAGAGCCAGATGGTTTGGCTATGAGTTCCAGAAATACCAGATTAAGCCCTGAAGAACGACAAATAGCTGCTTTTATTCCGCAATGGATGCAGGAAGCAATTGGTATTGTTAAAGAAAAAGGTATTGAAGCAGCAAAGCAATTTATCAATGAAAAAGTTTCTAAAGTTCCTGAAATGAAATTAGATTATTATGAAATATGTTATGCTGAGACTCTAGAATCAATTTCTGAGATTAAAGCAAATCAAAAAGCAATTTCATTAATTGCGGTGTTTGTTGGTAACATTCGTTTAATTGATAATTGGATGATAGAATAATTCTTAACAAAATATTAAATTTGAAACTTTCTAAATTTTAAAACTTTCTAAACTTATGTCAAATATAAAACCCGAAGATTTTTTTAAGTCAATTATTGGCCACTGTAAAGAGTATGGCTTTATTTTTCAAAGTAGTGAAATTTACGACCAAGGTTTAAGCGCCGTGTATGATTACGGACAAATGGGAGCAGAGTTAAAGAAAAATATTCGCGACTATTGGTGGAAAGCCATGGTGCAAATGAATGAAAATATTGTAGGAATTGATTCTGCCATATTTATGCACCCAACAACATGGAAAGCAAGCGGACATGTAGATGCCTTTAATGATCCATTAATTGATAATAAAGACTCTAAGAAACGTTACCGTGCTGATGTATTAATTGAAGAACATGTTGCAAAAATTGAAGATAAAATCAATAAAGAAGTTGAAAAAGCAGCTAAACGTTTCGAGAATTTTGATGCAGAGATGTTTAAGTCAACGAATGGACGTGTAAAGGAGTATCAAGAAAAAATTGATGCGATTAACGAGCGTTTTTCGAAAGCATTAAATGATAATGACCTTGCGGAAGTAAAGCAAATTATTGTTGATTTAGAAATTGTTTGTCCAATTAGTGGAACTAAAAATTGGACAGATGTTCGTCAGTTTAATTTAATGTTTAACACTTCTACAGGAGCAGTAACAGACGAGACTAATATTATTTATTTACGACCAGAAACAGCACAAGGTATTTTTGTAAACTATTTAAACGTTCAAAAAACAGGACGTATGAAATTACCTTTTGGTATTGCCCAAACAGGTAAGGCTTTCCGTAATGAGATTGTAGCACGTCAGTTTATTTTTCGTATGCGTGAATTTGAACAAATGGAAATGCAATTCTTCATTAAACCAGGTACAGAAATGGAATGGTATGAATACTGGAAAAAAGCGCGTTTGAACTGGCATTTAGCTTTGGGATTAGGTTCTGAGAAATACCGTTTTCATGATCATTTAAAATTAGCGCATTATGCTAATGCAGCTTGTGACATTGAGCACCAATTCCCTTTTGGATTTAAAGAATTAGAAGGTATACACTCGCGTACTGATTTTGATTTAAAACAACATCAAGAATTTTCAGGAAAGAAATTACAATATTTTGATCCAGAAACTAACGAAAGCTATGTGCCTTATGTGTTAGAAACATCGGTTGGTTTAGATCGTTTATTTTTAGCTGTATTATCATCTTCATTAAAAGAAGAAGTATTAGAAGGCGGAGACACGAGAACAGTTTTAAGTTTACCTCCGGCTTTAGCACCATATAAAGCAGCAATTTTACCTCATTTGAAAAAAGATGGTTTGCCAGAATTAGCAGAAAGTATTATGAAAGACTTGAAGTTTGATTTTATGCTTGCTTATGACGAAAAAGATACGGTTGGTAAACGTTACCGTCGTCAGGATGCTATTGGAACGCCTTTCTGTATTACAGTTGACCACCAAAGTTTAGAAGATAAAACAGTAACGATTCGTCACAGAGATACAATGAAACAAGACCGTGTTGCTATTTCTGATTTACATGCAATTTTAACTGAAAAGACCAGTATTAATAGTTTATTGAGAGCTTTGTAGTTTTTATTAATAATCAAAGAAAGGCTTACAAATTTGTAAGCCTTTCTTTTTTATATATTATATCCAGCCTTTTCGGCAGGATATGTATTAAAGGTACCCATTGCTTTTGCAATGATTATATTTTCTCTTGCAGGGCAAATGATATCACCGCTAGTAACAATTAAACGTTTCCCTTGATTTTCAACTTTACCAATTCCTTGTAAAATATCTCCTACAAAAGCAGCTGATAAAAAATTGATTTTAAATTCAATGGTTGATACAATATGATGATCTTTTGCAGAAACCGATAACGCTGTTACTCCTAATAATCCATCCATTAAAGCAGAAATTACACCTCCGTGAGCAGCTAAAGGTGTTGCCAGATGCTCTTGCTTAATCGTAATAAAATAATGAACTAATCCAGGTTCAATAATCTTAAAATCCATGCCCAGTGTTTTACCGAAATGGTTATTGGCAATATATTGATCAATCAGTGTCATATAATAATTAAGAAATTATTTTAGCAATACCAAAGGCTGCACCTGCAGCCACTAAACCAATAAGCGTTACTTTTAATGCTCCATAAATAGGAGATTGACCTGTTACCTTACTTTTAAAGTATCCAAAAATAAATAAACAAATGGTGGTAAAGATGGCTGATAATATTAAACCGTCGGTTGGATTATTGGTAAATACATAGGCAAGTAAAGGTAATAACCCTCCAACAACATAAGATGTTCCAATAGTTAACGCACTGTTGCGAGCCCTGTTTGGATGAGGCTCTTCAAGCCCCAATTCAAACTTCATCATAAAATCAACCCACTTTTTTTTGTCTTTAGAAAGTTCCATAGCAATTAAGTGTTGCGATTCGGGGCTTAATCCATAATCAGCAAACACTTCTTTTACTTCGGCAATTTCCTTTTCGGGAACACGTTCAACTTCATCGTATTCGCGCTTTAACTCATGTTCGTAATGTTCTTGTTCTGTTTTTCCTGCTAAGTAACCTCCCAAGCCCATAGCAATTGAGCCAGCAACAATTTCGGCAATACCAGCTGTGATAACAATACTGTTACTATCCACAGCACCGCTTAATCCAGCGGCTAAAGCAAAAGGAACGGTTAACCCATCACTCATTCCAATAACAATATCAGAAATAAACTCAGAACTTTTTAAATGCTCTTCCATAAAATTAAATTATTAAATAAATATACTATTTATTCTTCTGATTTATTTTTTAACTGCATTAATAATGAGTAAGCTCCCTTAGTTACTATTTGAGCATTTGATAAATCTTTATTGTCAACTGTTGAAATTTCAGAGAATCCGTTTTCATTAGCTCCTTTTTTTATTTCTGTTAACTCAAATTGACGAGCCCCTTTTGCAACAAAAACATAATCTTTTCCATCATGGCTCACAATAGCGTCATCATTAATGGTTAAGGCATTTTGCAGTTTTAATTCAACTTCTGCATTCATATACATACCTGGAAATAATGTTTTGTCGTAATCAAGAAAATGGCAATGAACTTCAGCACTTCTGTCAGCAGATAAATCCTGACTTATTAAAATGATTTCGCAAGGATGTTTTTTGTCAGGTTGATTGTTATTGTAAGCTAATAATTTTTGACCGATCGATAATTTCTCTAAATCTTTTTCAAACACTTTTAAATTTAAATGTATGTCTTCGGGATTAATTAATTCAAATAACACGTCTGAAGCATTTACATATTTCCCAATGTTAACATTTACTTTAGAAACAAAACCATCAATAGATGAATACACATTAATACTTCTAGATAAATTAGATTCATTTAATGATTCAGGATTGACATTAATCAAACGTAGTTTTTCTGCTAAGGCATTTAACGTGATTTTTTGTGTTTTGAAGTCCATCTCTGTTTGTTGGAACACTTTATCACTACTTGCTTTACTCATGTTTAGTTCTTTCTGACGATTGTATTCATTTTCGGTATACGCTAATTTAGATTTCGCCATCAAGTAATCTTGTTGTAATTGAATGTATTGTTGGTCTTCCATGTTAGCAATGATTTCGCCTTTTTTAACATGCATACCTGGTAATAATTTGGTTGACTTCAAAAAGCCACCAAAAGGAGTACTTACCGAAACCATGTTTTGAGGTGGCACATCAATTTTACCATTTAATTGTAAGTTGGAGTGAATTTCTTTTCGCTCTAATTTTCCTATCTGAATATTGGCGCTTTTGTATTGAGCGTCAGATAAAGTAACATTTGTTTCAATGGTTTCCTGAGTAGAATTTGATTCTTCTGTTTTACTTCCGCAAGACGATAATAAAGTTACGCCTAAAATAATGATGAATATATATTTCATAATAATATGTTTTATTTTGTAATTAAATAATTGATTTGAATAACTGTTTCATTTAGATTTTTTAGAGCATCTAAATAGTTTGATTGAATAGAAATGGCTTGATTGGTTAACATTACCCAATCCAGATAATTAATTTCTCCGTTTATAAATTGTTTGTTAGCTGTTTCAAAAATGAGTTTAGCATTATTAAGGGCTGTCTTTTCATAATAATTTATTGTGGTTGAATGAGCTTGATATTTATTTAATAATGCTTGATACCGACTTTGTAAAATAGTTTTTTCTAACAAATAATTATTATCAGCAATATGTTGAGTTATTTTTGAAGCATTGATTTTTGCTTTTTGTGAGCCGAAAAATAAAGGAATCCCTAAACCAACTTGTACTGACTGAAATCGAGAGGAGTAATTATAAGTAATGTTATCAGAACCAGTTCCTTTCATTGTCATATTATTATAACCAATATTAATGTCTGGCAAAAATTTAGATTTTTCTAATTTTCTATTAATACCAGATATCTTTTTTTGTTGTTCCATAATTTTTAAATACGGATGCTGATTCACCACATTACTATCTAATCCTACTGTTAAATCCAATTTATTACTTGCTTCACTTGGGATAAAACGAGTAGTCGTATTTAATAATAAAGCAAATTGTAATTGGATGATTTCAAGATCTTGTTGTAATTGTTTTAATTGAATAGCTATTTCTCCTCTTTGAGATTCGGCAGTAGTTCTTTCTAAAACATTACTTTCTCCTTTTGTAAAACGTAAGTTCGCTTTTTCTAAAAAGGCAGCATAAATACTGTCATTTTTTTGAAGTAAGTTTTCTTTGTTTTTTAAGTAGAGATAAGCATAGAAAATTTCTCTCACTAATTTTTTGGTATCAGCTTCTTTTAATGAAACACTTAATACAGATGATTTCCACTCTTCATTCAGTAAACGTTTTTGATTAAGGTAAACTGTAGGAAAATTAAATGATTGAGTTACGCTTAATCGATTATCGTAAAACGCACTATTAATTTGTCCGTATTCACCCATTACATTTGTTTGAGGAATAGAAGCCGCCGTTTTAATAAGTTTTTTCTGATAATCAGATTTCAATCGTTCATTTTTGATTGATAAATTATTTTTTAATGCTGTATCAATAGCCGCTTGTAGGTTTATTGCTTTTTGTGCTTTGGCTTGAAAACCACCTAAAACTAAAAACAATAATATAACAACCGTTGAATTTGTTTTTACTTTCACACCTTTTTCAAAAAGGATATATAAAATTGGTAAAACAAATAGAGTTAAGAAAGTAGCAATCATTAATCCGCCAATAACAACAGTTGCTAAAGGGCGTTGTACTTCGGCGCCTGCTCCATTACTAATGGCCATAGGTAAAAAACCTAATGAGGCAACAAAGGCTGTCATCATAACAGGACGTAAACGTACTTTGGTTCCCATTAACACAATGCGTTGCATATTTTTTAAACCTTCTTTTTTGAGTCGGTTAAATTCGGCAATCAATACAATTCCATTTAAAACGGCGACTCCAAATAAGGCAATAAACCCAACTCCGGCACTAATACTAAAGGGCATTCCTCTTAATGCTAAAAAGAAAATACCACCAATAGCGGATAAAGGAATGGCAGAGTAGATTAGTAATCCTTGTTTTACTGAATTAAAGGCAAAGAATAATAAAATAAAAATCATCACTAACGAAACAGGAACTGCAATCATTAAACGTTGCTTAGCAGCATTTAAATTTTCAAAGGCACCACCGTATGTTACATAATAACCGGCAGGGAATTTAATTTGCTTATCTACTTTTTGTTGTAATTCATTAACAATACTTTGTACATCACGTCCTCGCACATTAAAACCAACTACAATTCTTCGCTTCGCATCTTCTCGTTGTATTTGATTAGGCCCATTCTTAATACTCACATTTGCTAATTGATATAATGGAATTTGAGTACCTTGTGGAGTAGGGATGAGTAAGTTCTGAATGTCTTCTAAGTTTTTTCTCTTGTCGGTATTTAATCTTACAACTACATCAAATCGTTTTTCACCTTCAAATAATAATCCAGTACTTTGTCCTGCAAAAGCAGTATTTACAACCTTATTAATATCAGAAATGTTTAAGTTGTATTGAGCAATGGCAGGTCTGTTGTAATCAATAATAATTTCAGGCATACCTGTTACTGGTTCTACATATAAATTTTTAGCACCATCTACATGATTGACAATTTCTCCTAATTTCTCAGCATATTTAGCTAAGGTATCTAAGTTCTCACCAAAAATTTTACATACCACATCTTGCTTTGCTCCTGTCATTAATTCATTAAAACGCATTTGAACAGGAAATTGAAAACTGGTAGTTACTCCTGGAACATCAGAAACAGCTTTACTCATTTTTTCTGCTAATTCAGGAAAGGTATGAGCCGATGTCCATTCTTTTTTGTCTTTTAAAATCACCATCATATCAGCTGCTTCCATAGGCATTGGATCTGTTGGTACTTCTCCACTACCAATTTTAGTAACTACTTTTATGACTTCAGGGAATTGTGATTTTAAAATATGAGCTGTTTTCTGGGTATTTTCAACAGTAGTTTTAATGCTACTACCTGTTAAAACCCTTGTTTCTACTGCAAAATCACCTTCTTCTAAAGCTGGAATAAATTCACCTCCTAAAAAAGTTAAAGTAATAACTGCTGAAACAAATAATCCAACAACTGTAGTGATAACAACTTTTGGATAACGTAATACTTTTGCTAATGTGTGTTGGTAGCCTTTCTCAACCCAAATCATTAACTTATCAGAAATATTTGGTGTATGCTTTGTTTTTTTACTTAAAAATAATGCACTCATCATTGGAATGTAGGTTAATGATAAAACAAAGGCACCTAATAATGCAAAGGCAACCGTTTGTGCCATCGGTTTAAACATTTTTCCTTCAATACCCTGTAGTGTAAAGATTGGCAAGTAAACTACTAAAATAATAACTTGCCCAAATACGGCACTATTCATCATTTTACTAGCAGATAGGTTTACTTCATTATCCATTTGCTCTTGATTTAATTGAGCAATATGTTTAAATTTTTTGCCATGAGAAAGTTGATGCATGACGGCTTCAACGATAATAACAGCACCGTCCACAATCAAACCAAAGTCCAAAGCCCCTAAGCTCATTAAGTTTCCACTCACTCCAAAAGTGTTCATTAAAATAATGGCAAATAACATGGCTAATGGAATGACAGAAGCTACTAATAGTCCTGCTCTGAAATTTCCTAAGAATAGCACTAATACAAAAATTACAATAAGAGCACCTTCTAATAAATTTTGCTCTACGGTTCCGATGGCATTATTTACCATTTTAGTTCTATCTAAAAAAGGTTCAATTACCACTCCTTCGGGTAATGTTTTTTGAATTTGAGCAACTCGTTCTTTCACATTTTTAATAACATCACTACTATTAGCGCCTTTTAGCATCATAACAACAGCACCTGATACTTCTCCTTTATCATTATAGCACATCGCACCATAACGTGTAGCATGACCTATTTTCACATCAGCAACGTCTCTTACAAATAAAGGAGTTCCATTAGCAGTGGCTTTAATAGCTATGTTTTTAATATCTTCTTCACTACCAATTAAACCTTCGCTTCTGATAAACAAAACGGTTGGCCCTTTTTCGATATATGTTCCTCCAGTATTTTGATTGTTTTGTTCGAGTGCATTAAATACATCATGTATAGTGATGTTGTATGATTGTAGTTTGTTTGGATTTACGGCAATTTCAAATTGTTTTAATTTACCTCCAAAGCTACTCACTTCGGCAACTCCTTTTACTCCAAGTAACTGACGTCTTACTAACCAGTCTTGTATAGTACGAAGAGATGTTTCGTCATATTTGTTTTCGTAGCCATCTTTTGCTCTAACTACATATTGGTATATTTCTCCTAAGCCAGTTGAAACAGGGCCTAGCTCTGGATTACCAATACCTTGTGGTATTTGAGATTTAACGTTTTGTAATCGTTCGGCAACCTGTTGTCTTGCCCAATAAATATCCGTTTCATCGTTAAAAACGATAGTAACTAATGATAAACCAAAGCGAGAAAAGCTTCTGATTTCTTTTAGTCCAGATATATTATTGTTGGCTTGTTCTATAGGAAATGTCACCAAGCGTTCAATATCTGTTGCGCCAAAAGAAGGTGCTACTGTTATAACTTGAACTTGGTTGTTTGTAATATCAGGTACAGCATCAATGGGTAATTTTGTTACCTCATACGTTCCGTAACCAATAAGGGCAATAACAAAAAGCCCTATAATGAGTTTGTTTTTGATTGAAAAATCAATGATTTTATTTAGCATATTTTTTTTGTTAATTATTATTCGACAGAATTGTCACACCAAAAAACATCAATACAAATTTGTACGAATGGTTTTAAAAGGCATTAAGAATTAATTAGCAAGATTTTGGCGGTTGCCAAATAGAAGATAAATAAGCAGAACTTATAAAATCGGTTGAATGAGTATTGTAATCTTCAGATTGAATGGGAGCTGATTTAATAGCTAATTGAATATTGCTGAATGTATTGCAACCAGTGTTATTAATACTCTCTCCATTATGATTAGATTTGAATGGCAATTGCATATCTTTTGCTTTATCTCCGTCGCCATCATCATTTGAAGTATAATGCTTAACTAAAAAATCAACGATAGTGGTTGATTGATCTTCTAATTGATGTTCAAGGAAATGAGCCACAAGATTAGGAAGCTTAAAAAGCTCATGAACTTCTGTAGCAGAAATCACATAAATAGATAAAAATAATATGGCTATAATTTTTTTCAACGAGACAAATGTACTAATAAAAAATTAAAAGTCAATATGTTCATGTTTAAGGGTATTATTACTAATAATTTCACTTAAAAATGGTAATGTAACAAATGTAACCGTTTTATGACTTTTATCATACGACCTTTGTAGCGTAAAATTTATAAAACATAAAAATGGAAATAATAGGTTATATCTCATCAATTTTAATTGGAATCTCTTTAGGACTTATAGGAAGTGGAGGAAGTATTTTAACAGTACCAGTACTAGTATATCTTTTTTCGGTAGATGCAGTAGCTGCAACGGCTTACTCTTTATTTATTGTTGGATTTACTGCAGCAGTTGGATCGGTTGGATATTTTAAAAAAGGATTGGTAAATGTAAAGACCGCTTTAGTATTTGGAGCACCATCTATTGTAGCTGTTTTTTTAACGCGTGCATATATTGTACCAGCTATTCCTAAACAAGTGTTTACAGTAGGTGATTTCGTAGTTACTAAAAGCATCTTAATGATGTTACTATTTGCTGTATTAATGGTGGCAGCCTCTTACAGCATGATTAAAAAAGATAAAAAGAAAACGGAAGAGAATTCAGAACCTCAAAAATTTAACTACCCTGTTATTTTATTAGAAGGTGCTATTGTTGGAATTGTTACAGGATTAGTTGGTGCAGGTGGAGGATTTTTAATTATTCCGGCATTAGTTTTATTATCCAAATTACCAATGAAAGAAGCTGTGGGAACATCCTTAGTTATTATTGCCGCAAAATCATTAATCGGATTTTTTGGGGAAAGTGGTGAGACTGTTATTAATTGGACATTGTTAACTTCTGTAGCAGCTTTTGCAACGGTAGGTATTTTTATTGGAATTTACTTATCTAAAAAAATTGATGGCGCAAAATTAAAACCGATTTTTGGTTGGTTTGTCTTAATCATGGGAGTGTACATTATTATTAAAGAAACACTCTTAAAATAAAAGCGTAACCTTTGTTACAGTCAATAAAATAAGGTGATTGAGTGTAATAAATGTTACCATTAAAAAACAATAATCATAGTACTTTTGACTTGTAAATAATTAATCAAACATAAACAACAAATAAAAAATAAAATCAACATGAAAATAGAACAAATTTATACAGGATGTTTAGCTCAGGGAGCTTATTACATTACATCTAATGGCGAAGCGGCAATTATTGACCCATTAAGAGAAGTGCAACCATATTTAGACAGAGCCACTAAGGATGGAGTAAAAATAAAATATGTATTTGAAACTCACTTTCATGCAGATTTCGTATCAGGACACTTAGATTTAAGTAAGAAAACAAATGCGCCTATTGTATACGGACCAAATGCTAACCCTGAATTTAAAGCCTTAATTGCACAAGATGGAGAAGAGTTTAAATTAGGGAACGTAACTATTAAAGTATTACATACTCCTGGTCACACTATGGAAAGTACATGTTTTTTATTAAAAGATGAAAATGGAAAAGATCATGCTTTGTTTAGTGGCGACACTTTATTTTTAGGAGATGTTGGTCGTCCTGATTTAGCTCAAAAAGCAGCCTCTATGACTCAGGATCAATTAGCAGGATTGTTATATGATTCATTAAATAATAAAATTATGCCTTTGGCAGATGATGTTATTGTTTATCCAGCTCATGGAGCAGGTTCAGCTTGTGGTAAAAACATGATGAAAGAAACAGTGGATACTTTAGGTAACCAAAAGAAAATGAACTATGCTTTAAATCAACCAAATAAAGAAGCATTTGTAAAAGCAGTAACTGATGGATTAACACCTCCTCCAGGATATTTTGGAATGAACGTAGCAATGAATAAAAAAGGTTATGAGAGTTTTGAAACGGTTTTAAATAATGGAATGAGAGCATTATCGGTTATCGAATTTGAAGCAGCTGCAGATACTACAGAAGCTTTAGTATTAGATACTAGAGCTGCATCTGAATTTGCAAAAGGATTTATTCCTCGTTCTATTAACATTGGCATTAATGGTGATTTTGCTCCTTGGGTAGGTGCTTTAATTAAAGATGTGAAACAGCCAATTTTATTAATTACAGAATTAGGTCAAGAAGAAGAAACAGTAACTCGTTTAAGTCGTGTTGGTTTTGATAATGTAATTGGACATTTAAAGGGAAGCTTTGCGAGTTGGAAAGAAGCAGGAAAAGAAATTGATACTGTAAACAGAATTACGGCTGCTCAATTTGCTAAAGAAGTTGATGTAAAAGCAGATACTGTTATTGATGTGAGAAGAGAGAGCGAATACAGAGCAGAACATGTAGAAGAATCTTTCAATAAACCTTTAGATCAAATTAATGGATGGTTTGCAGAAATGAATGATGAAAAACCATTTTATCTGCACTGTGCTGGTGGATATAGAAGTATGATTGCTGCCAGTATTTTAAAATCTCGTGGAGTTCACAACTTTAAAGAAATCGAAGGCGGCTTTAAAGCAATTGCTGAAGCTGGTGTGTCTAAAACAGATTTTGTTTGCCAAAGCAAATTACAAAAAGCTTAAATAAACAACAGTCACATTTTAATAATATAAGGTGTGACTGTTATTTGAAAACAAAAAATCATGAAACAAATAAAATCAATTATAGCAGTATTTATGTTAGTGTTTTCTTTAACACAATGTAATTCTCAAACTCAAAAAACAACAACCATGGAAACAACAAATGCAACACAAACAGCTACTAAAGAAATTATTGTAGATGTAAGAACAGTTGAAGAATGGAATGAAGATGGCCACGCAGACTGTTCTGTAAATTATCCGCTTGATCAATTAGCAAGTAAAATTGAAGAATTAAAAAAATATGACAAAGTAATATTAGTTTGTCGTAGCGGAAATCGTGCTGGAATTGCTAAAGCACAATTGCAAAGAGCAGGTTATACTAAGGAAATTGAAAACTTAGGGCCTTGGCAAAATGTAACATGTAAAAACAAGTAATATGAATTCTTTAAAATCATGGGGTTTTATGCGAGTGCTTCGATTAGTTTTCGGAGCATTCGCTTTAGTTCAGGCAATTGTTACAATGGATATTGTTTTAGGAATGTTAGGCTTAATCGTTGGAGGTATGGCTTTTTTTAATGTTGGATGCTGTGGTACAAATGGTTGCGAAACAAATTATAAAAGTGATACTACTAAAAATCAAATAACAGATATTGAATATGAAGAAGTGGTTACTAAAACATAAATTACTTATTTTTGGAATAATTACAGGCGCTATTGCTGGTTTTGGCTATTATTATTTTGTAGGTTGTGCAAGTGGCACATGTGCTATTACCTCTAGTCCAATAAATAGTACTTTGTACTTTGCTCTTTTAGGAGGTTTAGTCGTAAATATATTAAAGCCAGAAGCAAACAAAGAAACAAAAGCATAATTATTAAAATGGTTTTAAATAAGATATAACATGAAAAAACAATATTGGATATTATTAATAACGGCTTTGTTTTATTTTAGTTCTTGTACTAATACTAAAAATTCAAAATTTGATTTATCTGCTACAGAATTTGATACTCAGATAAAAAATAATGCCGCAGCACCAGTTATTGATGTAAGAACTCCTGATGAGTTTTTGAAAGGTCATTTACAAAATGCCATTAATATGAATTGGAATGGAGAAAATTTTGATTCTGAAATTGCTACATTAGATAAATCAAAACCTGTGTTTGTATATTGTTTAAGTGGTGGACGAAGCGGAGAGGCTGCTGCAAAAATGAGAGCATATGGCTTTAAAGAGGTTTATGAATTACACGGAGGCATTATGAAATGGAGAGGTGCTAATTTACCTGAAACAACTAGTACAGTTGTTTTAACTATGGGAATGAGTAAGCAAGATTATGATGCTTTATTAGTGTCTGATAAATTAATACTAATTGATTTTTATGCCGATTGGTGTGCTCCTTGTAAAAAAATGAAACCTTATTTAGAAGAAATTACAACACAAATGGACAGCACTATAAAAGTTGTAAGAATTAATGCAGATGATAATAAATCATTATTAAAAGATTTATCTATTGATGAATTGCCAACTTTATTGGTTTATAAGAATGGAACTATTTCATGGCGTCATTCGGGCTATATTGGTAAAGAAGATGTTGTGGCTCACCTTAAGTAACAAATGTTACTATTCATCTACTGAAAATGAATTACCTTTATTCTATAATATTATAAACCAATAAAAATTTAAATTTATGAAAAAGAACATGGGTAACATCGATAAAATTGTTAGAGTATTAATTGCAATTGTTATTGCTGTTTTATTCTTTACTAATGTTATTTCAGGAACATTAGGTATTGTATTGTTAGTATTAGCTGGTGTATTTGTATTAACTAGTTTAATTAGTTTTTGTCCTTTATATACTTTAGTAGGCATTAATACTTGTCCTAAAGATAAATAAGATTAACTTTTAAATTTTACAACAAAGCCTCTAATTTTAGAGGCTTTGTTGTTTTATATACTCAATAAAAAAGTTTACTTTTATTTTACCATATTTTGCAAACTCTTTTAAAACATATTCAATCTATTTATCCTATTTCAAAAGAAGCAGAAATGGCTTTGTTAGAAATTAGTAAAGAAGTTTATTTTCAAAAAGGAACGGATGTGCAATTGATTGGACATACTTGTAAAACTATTTATTTTGTAATGCAAGGTTGTGTTCGTATTTATTATTTTAAAGAAGATATTGATATTACAGAAAGTTTTGAGTTTGAAAATGCTTTTGTTGCCAGAGCCGAAAGCTTATTTACAGGAAAACCATCTTTAAAAGCGATTCAAGCAATTGAAGATTCTTCTTTGATAGCGATTGATTCTAATAAATTATTTCAATTATTTGATTCTCATCATGATTTAGAACGCTTGTTTCGTAAGATTATAGAAGCTTCTTATGTTAATACAGTAAATCGTATTGAAAGCTTACAGTTTCATACCGCAGATGAACGATATCTGGATTTATTAAAAGAACATAAAGACATTCTTCAAAGAGTTCCTTTGAAATATATTGCCTCTTATTTAGGAATTACTCCCGTTAGCTTGAGTAGAATTCGTGCTCAAAAATAATTTCTTATCATATGTAAAGTAGTTTGGTTTTTTATGACTGTAATTTTGTTATACAAATTATAGTTATGGAAATGGTAAAATTGGGATTAAAAGAAAACTGGAAACAATTTACACTACTTGTTATCATTAATGCATTTGTTGGCGGTATGGTTGGATTAGAAAGAGCCATTCTTCCTCAAATAGCCGAAGGTGAATTTCATATTGCTGCTAAAACAGCCATTTTATCTTTTATTATTGTATTTGGGATTGTAAAAGCTATTACTAATTATTTTACAGGTTCTTTAGCGAATAAAGTTGGGCGTAAGAATTTATTAGTGATTGGTTGGTTATTTGCTTTACCGGTTCCTTTTATTTTAATGTTTGCCAATCAATGGAATTGGATAATTGCAGCTAATGTGTTATTAGGTATTAATCAAGGTTTAACATGGAGTAGTACAGTGGTGATGAAAATTGATTTAGTGGGCGAAAAGCAAAGAGGTTTTGCCATGGGACTAAATGAATTTGCAGGATATTTATCGGTAGCTATTGTTGCTTTTTTAACCGGATGGATTGCAGGTGAATATGGATTAAGGCCATATCCCTTTGTAATTGGGATTGTTTTATCAATATCAGGATTACTTGGAAGTTTATTTTTTATAAAAGACACAAAACATCATGTTGCAAAAGAATCTAGTTCAAATAATATTCCCTTATTAAAACATATATTTTGGGATACGACTTGGAAAAACAAAAATCTAGGTTCTGTTACACAAGCTGGTTTAATTAATAATTTGAATGACGGAATGGTGTGGGGAATTTTTCCTATCCTCCTTTTTCAAAAGAGTTTTAGTTTAGAGCAAATAGGAATTATTACAGCAACCTATCCCGCAGTATGGGGTTTAGGTCAGTTAGTAACAGGTAAAATGGCCGATTATTTTTGCAAGAAAGACATGTTGTTTACTGGCATGTTATTACAAGGTTTAGCTTTATTAGTTATGCCATGGGCTCAAACGATGACGCATTATATACTCTTATCTGTTATTTTAGGATGGGGAACAGCGATGGTATATCCAACATTTTTAGCTACCGTTGCCGAAAATACAAACCCAATTGATAGACCAAAAAGTTTAGGCATCTTTCGTTTATGGAGAGATTTAGGTTATGCCATCGGAGCTATTTTAACTGGGATTATAGCAGATGCCTTAGGTATTAATGCTTCAATTATTGTTATTGGATTATTAACCGTTATATCAGCATTAATAATTCAATATAGAATGAAATGTAGAAATGATGATTCTAAAAAAATATGGAGTTTTTTATTATTTAAAAATAAATCACATGGAGAATGTATCGCTTAAAAATTGTTTGCCTTTAGTGGAATTAAAACAATTTATTATCATAAAAAAACAACAGGTTAAAATTATAGATGTGAGAAGCAGAGAGGAATATGAAGAGAGACATATTCCGGGAGCTATTCATTTAGAATTATCTCAAGTTAATACAGCCAATCAGTTATTTGATAAAAACGACATTATTGTAACTGCTTGCGGAAAAGGAGGAGGAAGATCTACAGATGCTTTTGAGAAGCTAAAATTTATGGGATTCAAAAATGTTTATTGGCTTTGCGGTGGAACTTTTGGTTGGGAGTGATATTCGGTAAAATTACTCATCACTTATTTTCATTTAAAAAACAATAATCAGTTGTTTTAATGATTATTGTCATTAAGTAAAGCTATTATAAAATGGTTTTATCTTTAACTTTACTCTTACTACAGTTCATTAAATATAGTAAATGATTTTACACAATTATTATGGAGTTCATAGATTACTATAAGATATTAGAGATACCAAATTCATCATCTGAGGCAGATATCAAAGCGGCTTACAGAAAGCTGGCACGAAAGTATCATCCTGATTTAAATCCGAATGATGAAAATGCTAAAAAGAAATTTCAGCAAATTAACGAGGCTAATGAGGTGTTAAGTGATTCCGAAAAAAGAAAAAAATACGATAAGTATGGTAAGGATTGGAAACACGCTGATGAGTTTGAAAAAGCAAATCAACAACAATCTCAATCAAGAGCGAGTAGTGGAGAGCAACAATCATATGGAGGTGGAGATTTTTCAGGGGACTTTTCTGAGTTTTTTGAATCGATGTATGGATCTGGTGCAGGAGGAAGAACAAAACAGACTAAATTTAGAGGACAGGATTTAAATGCTGAATTGCATTTAAACTTAATGGATGTTTATAAAACGCAACAGCAAACCTTAACAGTTAATGGTAAAAACATTCGTTTAACCATTCCGGCAGGTGTTGAAAATGGACAAGTGATTAAAATTACAGGTCATGGAACACCTGGTGTAAATGGTGGACCAAATGGAGATTTGTATATTACATTTACAATTGTAAATCATCCTAAGTTTAAACGAGAAGGAAGTAATTTATATGCTACTATTGATTTAGATTTATATACAGCCTTGTTAGGAGGTGATTTACAAGTGGAGACTTTGGATGGAAAAGTGAAATTAAAAGTAGCGCCAGAAACACAAAGTAATACTAAGGTTAAATTAAAAGGCAAAGGATTTCCAATATATAAAAAAGAAGGTGAGTTTGGCGATTTGTATATTACTTACAAAGTTAAACTTCCTACTAATTTAACCGAAAAAGAAAAAGAATTATTTACTGAATTATCTAAATTGAGAGCAAATGGAAACTAGAGATTTAATTTTAATAGAACATTTTTGTTCCAATCATCAGATTGATTTTTCGTTTATTGATTCTTTACATCAGTTTGGATTAATTGAAGTTATTATCCTTGAGGATGATAAATATTTGTATCAAGAACAATTAAAGGATGTAGAGAAAATGATGCGTATGCATTATGACTTAGATATTAATATGGAAGGTATTGATGTCATTTCTCATTTACTGAAACGTATTGATAGCTTGCAACATGAGTTGAGAATTACTCAAAACAGATTAAGGTTATTTGAAAATGAGGATTAATCAATCCATTTTGGATTTCTTCTATCACTTGCAGAGTCTTTAATTTTAATGTGATAAAACGATTTTAATTTTTCTGCTAAAGCAAATATTTCTTCTTTTTCTTTGCTCTCATGAACAATTAATTTTCTGTTTTTGTTATATACTAAACTTAATTGATATACTGCCCCGTGTCCATCTTCAAAATCTTCGGGTACACAACCTTCACATTTAATGTATAAGGTTTTAAATAATAAGATATAATCAAACTTAGGTGTTTTTTTCCACGAACCAGACGACATACCCAAAACACTTTCATAGGCTTTATATAAACCTTTTTCTAAATCCAGCTGTGTTCCCATTTTTCTAAAGAAATTTGAACTAGCTCTTTTCCCAATAATGATTTGATTTTCCATGATATTAATTTTTAAGTAAAGTTACATATTCAATACCCCGTTTGTCAGTAACAATAGTCACATTTCAAAATGATCACAATCCAAATCAATAAGTGAAAATTACCATATAAAGTAACTTTAGTTACATTAAATACATGACTAATGTCATATTTTTGTTTCGTATTTATTAATATGCCAGAGAAAATTCCTACAATAAGTATTTGTAATCTACTTGGAGAAGATTACTCCATACAAGATATTATCGTGTATGATTTAAAGCATTTTGTTAAACATCATCAAGATGTAAAATTCCCTCATCGTCACTCATTTTATCAGGTTTTATATATTACCGAAGGCAATGGAACTCATATTATTGATTTTGAAAACCATGATGTAAAGAAAGGAATGATCTATTTTTTAGCACCAAGCCAAGTACATGAATGGATTTTTAATGATAATGTAAATGGAATTCTCATAAATTTTAATGAAAATCTTTTTAGTTCGTTTTTAGCAAATAGCCATTACTTATCAGAGTTTTTATTTTTTACAGCAAACGGGATGCATTCCTCTGTTGATTTATCGGTTGATGGCTCTATTGATAAAATTCATTCTATCTTAAATAAAATTCAAGAAGAGTATACTTCTAATGAAGAGTATAAATTAGATTTAATAAAAACGATGTTACTTCAAATGTTTTTATTGATAGCAAGAAAAACAAGCGGAACTCAAAATATAGCCACTAATAAAAATAATTATATTGTTTTTCGCAATTTTGAAAAATTAATTGAATTAAATTTTACCAAAATGCGTATGCCCAAGGATTATGCGAATTTACTTTATGTAACACCTAATCATTTAAATGCGCTCTGTAATCAACTAACAGGAAAATCTGCTGGAGATATTATAAGAAATAGAGTGCTATTAGAAGCTAAACGATTATTGGTAAATTCAAATCAAAATATAAATGAAATAGCCTGGCATTTAAGCTTTGAAGACAATTCATATTTTTCTAAATTTTTTAAAAAATATGAAGGCCATACTCCTGAAGAGTTTCGGAAATTTAAACAATAATGTTTTTTTGTATTATATTTATAATCTAATTATTCGTGCGTTATTCATTTAATTTACATTTCTAATAAAGCATTTAGCAAGTAAGTTTATTGATGTTTTATGTAACATTTATTACACAAGTAAATAGTACTATATTGTCAGTAAATTTTACCACGTCTTATTTTATTTCTGCATTAACTTAGTATAAGTAATAAATACCATTATTAACTTAATACTTATAAAAGATGAAACATCATTTTCAAATTCTAATTATTGGCGGAGGAAACGCAGGAGTTTCCGTAGCGTCACAATTGCTTATCAAGAATCCAAAATTAAAAATTGGAATGGTTGAACCATCTGAGAAGCATTACTATCAACCTGCATGGACATTAGCTGGTGGTGGAGTTTTTGATATAGCAAAAACAGAAAGATCACAAGTATCTGTTATGCCCAAAGGTGTTACTTGGATTAAGGATAAAGTAAAAACCTTTACTCCTGAATCAAATTCTGTTTCATTAAGTAATGATGAAGCTGTTACTTACGATTATCTTATAGTGGCTCCTGGTATCCAACTAAACTGGAATGAGATTAAAGGACTTGAAGCGTCTTTAGGGAAAAATGGAGTTACTTCTAATTATAGTTTTAAACATGCTCCATATACATTTGAATTGATTAAAAATCATAAAAAAGGTAAAGCTATTTTTCATAATCCACACACGCCTGTAAAGTGTGGTGGAGCACCACATAAAATAATGTATTTAGCTGCTGATTACTTCAGAAAAAATGGCGTTTTAAATAATGTTGATATACAATATTGGAGTGGCGCTACTAAACTATTTGCAGTTCCTAAATATGAGAAAACATTATTAGAAGTTGTTAAAAGAGGAAACATTAAACTAAACTTTTTTGAAAAATTAGTTGAAATAGATGGTGCAAATAAACGTGCTAAGTTTGTTGGATTTGGTGAAAATAATAAAGAAGTTGAAACATGGGTTGATTATGATATGATTCATGTTACCCCTCCTCAATCAGCTCCTGATTTTATTAAATCGAGCCCTATTGCTAATGCTGCCGGCTGGGTAGATGTTGATAAACATACACTACAGCATCCTAAGTTTAAAAATATTTTTACTCTAGGAGATGCATCTGGTTTACCTACTTCAAAAACTGGTGCTGCAATCAGAAAACAAGCCCCTGTATTAGTTGATAATATTTTATCGGCTATTGCTAATAAACCTTTAACTTCTCAATATACAGGCTATACCTCTTGTCCTCTTGTAACTGGATATGGCAAATTGGTGTTAGCAGAATTTGATTACGATAGCAAGCCAATGGAAACATTTCCATTTGATCAAAGTAAAGAACGTTGGAGTATGTATCAATTAAAAAAACAAGCTTTGCCTTGGTTATATTGGAATAAAATTTTAACTGGTAAAGCATAATTATTTATTTTAAAATAAAATCATCTAAGGGATTATCTATATTAGGTAATCCCTTTTTATTGGATGATATTTTAGTGTAACAAATGTTACGATAATATATAATTGTAAATACTACCACAAAATCAATAAATAATCTCATAAAACTGATTTATGTCATTTGTAATTTTGAAAAAAATTATATTATGCCTGCAATTACTGAAAATACTAACAAGAACGAAGCATATGTTTTAAAAAATCATATTCATGAAAAGGAAGTACATCTCATAAAAGAGGACTCTTTTGTAAAACGTTACATCTTTAGCACTGATCATAAAGTTATTTCTAAACAATATTTAATCTCAGCTATCATTATTGCCGTAATAGCCATGATTATGTCAATTGTATTTCGTTTGCAATTAGCATGGCCTGGTGAAAAATTTGCTTTTATAAATTCTGTTATGGGAGATAAGTGGGGAAAGGATGGAATACTAAGTCCTGATGCATATTTAGCACTCGTTACGATTCATGGAACATTAATGATATTTTTTGTTTTAACTGCTGGATTAAGTGGCACATTTAGTAATTTGTTAATTCCATTACAAATTGGGGCAAGAGATATGGCATCTGGTTTTATGAACATGTTGTCGTATTGGTTGTTCTTTTTAGCAAGCGTTATCATGTTAGGTTCTATGTTTGTAGAGTCAGGTGGAGCATCTGCAGGTTGGACAGTTTATCCGCCTTTAAGTGCCTTACCACAAGCGATACCTGGTTCAGGATTAGGAATGACATTATGGCTTGTAAGTATGGTATTATTTATTGCTTCAACTTTATTAGGAGGGATAAATTATATTGTTACAATTATTAATTTAAGAGCAAGAGGAATGAAGATGACTAGAATGCCTTTAACAATGTGGTCTTTTTTAATAGCATCTATATTAGGATTATTGTCTTTTCCTGTTTTATTGGGTGCAGAAACACTTTTGTTATTTGATAGATCGTTTGGTACTTCTTTTTATTTATCTGATATTTTTATTGGTGGACAACCTTTGGACAATGTTGGTGGAAGTCCAATTTTATATGAACATTTATTTTGGTTTTTAGGGCATCCTGAAGTTTATATTGTGTTTTTGCCAGCATTGGGAATCATCTCAGAAGTTATAGCCACTCAAGCACGTAAACCTATATTTGGTTATAGAGCTATGATTGGTTCTATTCTTGCTATTGGATTCTTATCTTTTATTGTTTGGGGTCATCACATGTTTTTAACAGGAATGAATCCTTTCTTAGGTTCAGTATTTGTATTTACTACTTTATTAATTGCCATACCATCTGCGGTTAAAGTGTTTAATTACATTACTACTTTATGGAAAGGAAATATCCAATATTCTCCAGCGATGTTATTTTCTATCGGAGGAGTATCAGCAATTATTACAGGAGGAATTACAGGTATTATTTTAGCAGATTCAACATTAGATATTACAGTTCATGATACTTATTTCGTAGTGGCGCACTTTCATATTATCATGGGGGTATTCTCCATATTTGGAATGTTGGCTGGGGTTTATCATTGGTTTCCAAAATTGTTTGGAAGAATGATGAATAAAAAATTAGGCTATATTCATTTTTGGATAACATTTGTTTCTGCCTATGGCGTGTTTTTTCCTATGCATTTTTTAGGAACAGCTGGAGTTCCTCGCCGTTATTACACAAATAGTGCATTTCCAATGTTTGATAATTTAATTGACTTAAATGTTATCGTAACAGTATTTGCTATAGTAGCAGCATTTGCACAAATTATTTTTTTATTTAACTTTATCTATAGCATATTTAGAGGAGAAAAAGCTAATCAAAATCCATGGCATGCAAATACATTAGAATGGACAACTCCAGTAGTTCATATTCATGGTAATTGGCCAGGTGATTTACCCATTGTTCATCGTTGGCCTTACGATTATAGTAAACCAGATAAAAAAGAAGATTATGTATTACAAACAGAACCGCTTGAAGATGGAGAGTTAGATAGTGGTTCTAAAAAAATAAAACATTAACATGATAAAACATATCGACTTATTAAAAGTTTTACAAAACCATCAAACAGGAAATACAGAACTTCAACAAGATAAATTATTATTAGAGGCATATAATATTTTAAATGGCACAAAAATTAAATCTACTATTCGTGAAGATTTTGATTATGCTGATGAATCTAATATTTCAAGTAAATTAACTATAACAAAAGTATTAGATTCAAAAAGAATTTTTTCTATTAATGAAATTAAAAAAGTAAGTATTGATTATCATTTAAGATTTTTAGATAGTAAAAATTATATTGCTGAAATACCTTATGATGTTCATCTCAAATGTTCTGCGTTTGAATTAAGAACGGGAACTCCTATTGATTTTAAAATATTAACAGAAGCAAATAATTTTAAAACCAAGTTTCCCAATACTCAACATTTAATTTTTGCCGATTTAGGTAATAATGAATTTTACTTTATTATGAAATGGGGAAATCCGTTTTCAAATCTCAGAAAATTAACTTCTTATCCTTTTAAAAGTTTTGAAACCGTTTTTATTAGCGTTCTATTAACAGCTTTATTTATTACGTTGATAACTCCAAGTAGTTTAATTATAACTCATGATAAAGTTGAAAATTATGTTTCAATGGCAAGGGCTGCATTTTATTTTTATTGTGTTATTTTTTTTGCAGCTGTTTATACTTATTATATTGTAGCGCTTCGAAAAAATCTAAATGTGACGGAGTGGGATAGCTCTTCATTTATTTAATTTTTAAAGGCGACAATAAGTCGCCTTTTTTATTTGTAACCTTTGTTACTTAAGGTACAAGCTTTTGCGAAATTCCTCTAAAAACTGATTTTCATCATGTTGGATTGTTTGAAGTTAAACGAAATTTGTATTGTAAATCTTTAAAATTAAAGTCATGTTATCAACTATCATTTTTATAATTGTAATAGCTCATTTAGGAGCAGGTTTTGGATATTTAATGTATAAGCTATCACCTTCAAAAAAATCATCAGATTCTGATAATCAATCGTTGAATTCATAATATTTTAATCATGAGTAAATGTGGAAGCAGATGTCCTTAACTTTTATTAATAAGTAAGGCATTATAAAAAAATAATATAAAAAATTAAAAAATAGAAAAATGAAAGTAGAACAAATTTATACAGGATGTATTGCACATGCAGCATACTATTTAGAAAATAACGGGGAAGCAGCCATCTTCGATCCATTAAGAGAAGTACAACCATATATTGACAGAGCTAAAAAAGATAATGCAAAAATTAAATATGTGTTTGAAACGCATTTTCACGCAGATTTTGTGAGCGGTCACTTAGACTTGATGAAGCATGAAGGAGCAGAGATTGTATTTGGCCCCACAGCTAAGCCGGCATACAAAGCAACAACTGCCGAAGATGGTCAACTTTTTAAAGTTGGTAATTACAAGGTAAAAGTAATTCATACACCTGGTCATACGATGGAGAGTACCACGTATTTATTAATTGATGAGAATGGTAAAGAACATGGTATTATTAGTGGAGATACTTTGTTTATTGGAGATGTTGGTCGCCCTGATTTAGCGCAACATGTGATTGCTGATTTAACCGAAGAAAAATTAGCGGGTCATTTATACGATTCGTTAAGAAATAAAATCATGCCTTTAAGTGATGATTTAATTGTATATCCAAATCACGGTGCAGGAAGTGCTTGTGGTAAAAACATGAGTAAGGAAACAACGGATACTTTAGGGAATCAAAAGAAAGTAAACTACGCTTTGAATCCGAAGTTAACTAAAGAACAATTCATTAAAGAGATTTTAACTGGATTGGTACCGCCTCCAGGTTATTTTCCTCAAAATGTATTAATGAATATAAAAGGTTATGAGAGTATTGATAACGTCATGCAAAAAGGGTCCAGAGCTTTATCGGTGGTTGAATTTGAAGCAGCGGCTATCGAAACTCAAGCTTTAATTATTGATACACGTAAACCTCAAACATTTAATAAAGGCTTTATTCCTAATTCAGTAAACATTGGAATTGATGGTAGTTTTGCAACTTGGGTTGGTACTTTAATTCCTAGTGTGAAACAAGAACTATTAATTGTTGCAGATGAAGGTAGAGAAATGGAAGTCATTACACGTTTAGCTCGTGTGGGCTATGATAATGCTTTAGGTTATTTAAAAGGAGGCTTTGACGCTTGGACAGCTGCTAATAAAGATATCGATCAAATTCATTCAATTAGTGCAGAAGAATTATCTGAAATCAACAAAAAAGAAACTGTCAATATTATTGATGCTAGAAAAGCAAGTGAGTATAATAGCGAACATGTTTTAGATGCAATCAATGCTCCTTTGGATTTTATTAATGATAGTATGACTAAAATAGATAAGAATAAAACCTATTATGTGCACTGTGCATCAGGTTATCGTTCAATGGTATTTATTTCAATATTAAAAGCAAGAGGTTATAATAACTTAATTGATGTAGCAGGTGGATTTAATGCTTTAAAAGCAAGTAATTTGTTTAAGGTTACCGATTACGTTTGTCCTTCTACTTTGTTATAATATTTTATATTTTCCTATTAAAAGCAGCTATTTAGCTGCTTTTTTAGTTATGTAACATTTGTAACCGTTAAAAAATGACATTGATCATACCTTTGTGTCATAAAAATAAAAATACAATGTTATCAATATTCAAAAATTTATTCAAATCTAATTCGGTTGATTTAGCACAACTGATAAAAGATGGAGCTGTTATCGTAGATGTTAGAAGCAAAGGTGAATTTGCTACCGGACATGTAAAAGGTTCTATCAATATTCCTCTAGAACAAATAGGAGCAAGTGTTGAAAAATTAAAATCATATAATCATGTGATTACTTGCTGTAGAAGTGGTAACCGAAGCGGAATGGCTAAACATACACTTGAAGCTAAAGGTTTAAAAAATGTTAGTAACGGCGGAAGCTGGCAAAACGTTAATCAATATAAATAATTTATGAGCTCATTAAAAGTTTTAATTCCAACTGATTTTTCGGTACAAGCAGAATATGCTTATCTGATGGTAAAAAAATTAGAAGAAAAAATTCCCGTTGAAATACATTTTATACATGTGTTAGGCGTGCCTGATACCGTAACAATGGATAAAAACGGAAATATTCAAACCTGTGGCGAAATTAGTGTTGATTATGTGGTTTCTCAAAAAACAATTGCTGAGCGAAAATTAAATAATCTTAAAACATTATATGGTTCAGATATTCAATCTCATTTAGAGTTAGGTAAACTTACTGAGAAAATAGTTTCTTATGCTCAATCCAATCAGTTTGATTTAATTGTGATGGGAACAAAAGGTGCTTGGGGCTTAAAAGAAAAATTATCAGGTTCCGAAACACAAATGATTGCACGTCAGTCAACTATTCCGTTGTTATCATTAATGTGCGATAGATCTGATTTAATTATAGAACATATTTTATTGGTTCATGATTTTTCAAATCCAAGAAATGAAAATTTAGCATTATTACATAAATTAATCAGAGCATTTAATACAAAAGTTCATCTATTACAAATATCAAAAGATACTTCAGAAAAACATAAATCTGAAATCCTATCTCAGATGGATGAGTTTGCTTTGGCTAATAATATTTCAAATTTCGAAATGCATGTATTAAATGATAGTGATGTGGAAAATGGAGTGATTCATTTTAATCAAATGCAGGAAATGGATATCATTTGTATTGGCACTCATGGCAAAGGTGGGTTGTTTCATCATAGCGCTACTGAAAAATTAATCAATCATTTGTTTAAACCCATTATTTCTTATCACTTAAAAAACTAGTTCATTATGTTAGAATTTATTCAACAACCATGGTCGTGGTGGGTGTCAGGTACTCTTATTGCCGCTATCATGTTTTTACTTTTATTTTTTGGTCAATCTTTTGGCTTTTCTGCTAACTTAAGAACAATTTGTTCGGCTGCTGGTGGAGGAAGATTTGTAAAGTTTTTCGATTTTAATTGGCGCTCTCAAATTTGGAACTTAATCTTTTTAATAGGAGCTGTATTAGGTGGTTTTATTGCCAGTCAGTTTTTATCAAACGGTAATCCAGTTCAAATTTCAGAAAACACAGTAGCTGATTTAGCAAAGCTTGGTATTACAAAACCTACGTCTGCTCAACCAGATGAATTATTTAGTATCGAATCATTAATGACATTAAAAGGCTTTTTAATTTTAGCTATTGGTGGTTTAATGGTTGGTTTTGGCTCTCGTTACGCTGGTGGTTGTACATCAGGACACGCCATTAGTGGATTATCAGATTTACAATTACCGTCTTTTATAGCAGTGATTGGATTTTTTATCGGCGGCTTATTAATGACTTTTGTTTTACTTCCTTTAATATTATAAAAAAGACTTATGAAATTTATTAAATTTTTATTACTCGGTACTTTATTCGGTATTGTGATGGCTAAATCAGAGGCATTCTCTTGGTTTAGAATTCAGGAAATGTTTCGCTTTCAAGCATTTCACATGTATGGCATTATTGGAACTGCAGTTACACTTGGTGTAATTGGTGTAGCTTTAATTAAAAAATACAACTTAAGAGATATCAAAGGAAATCCAATTTTGTTTTATCCAAAAGATAAATCAACTGCTCGATATTTAATTGGAGGAACCATCTTTGGTTTAGGTTGGGCATTAAGCGGCGCTTGTCCAGGACCAATGGTTGTTAATATTGGATATGGATATATTGCGATGATTGTTGTATTTTTATTTGCTATCATTGGCACTTATTTATACGGAGCAATAAAAGATAGATTACCTCACTAAATTAAAATCACGATTATGGAAGATAATTCAAAAAACAATAATCCATTAGCACCTGTTGTTAGTAAACTTACCAACGTTATTATTTTATTGGTGGTGTTTATTGTTGCTTTAATTATTTTGTTTGCGGTATTTGTTCCAGCACCAAAACAAAAAGTTGAGGCAAATATAGAAGTTCCTGTTCCTGATAAAAATGGCTTATTTACAGAAGCTGCTAGGCAAGCAGCTTCGGCACCAAAGGATACCATTAATTATTGGCAGGCACCAGATGTTGCTACTTTAGATGGTAATGTCGATAAAGACTTAATACTATATGGTAAAGATTTGATTGCACATACATCGCTTTATTTTGGTGAAAATGGTAAAATATTTAAATCCTCTACTAACGGAATGAATTGTCAAAACTGTCATTTAGAGGCTGGAACTAAAGTATTTGGAAATAATTATTCGGCAGTAGCATCTACTTATCCTAAATATAGGGCTAGGTCGGGAGCAAAAGAAAATATTTACAAACGTGTAAACGATTGTTTTGAACGTAGTTTAAATGGCAAAGCTTTAGATACAGCTTCAAAAGAAATGCAAGGAATTGTAGCTTATATTAAATGGCTTGGCAAGGATGTGAAGAAAGGTGAAAAACCAATGGGCTCAGGATTTAAAGATTTAGCATTTTTAGATAGAGCTATTGACCCTGAAAAAGGGAAAACCATTTATTCTGAAAAATGCCAATCTTGTCATCAAACTGATGGTTTAGGATTGATGAATGCCGAAAAAACAGCTTATACTTATCCGCCGTTATGGGGGCCACATAGTTACAATGATGGTGCGGGTTTGTACCGTATGTCAAACTTTGCAAAGTATGTCAAATATAATATGCCTTTGGGCGCTAGCCATAATAGTCCTCAACTGAGCGACGAAGAAGCTTGGGATGTGGCAGCATTCGTGAATTCACAAGCTCGTCCTAAAAAAGATATTAAAAAAGATTGGCCAAAGATTGAAGAAAAACCTTTTGATCATCCATTTGGTCCTTATGCCGATGGCTTTGATGAAAAACAACATAAATATGGCCCTTATAAACCAATTAAGGAAAAATTGGATGCCATGAAAAAAGCTAAAAAGTCTAAAGTATAATTTTAAACTAAATATCATGAAATCAATTTTCAATAAAATATCACTTGTTATCCTATTAGTATTGTTTTCTTTTGCAATAAAGGCACAAACACATACGACTCTTCAAAACCCTGAACATAAAATTATTTTTCAGTTAACCTCAGGAGATACAACAGCGCATAAGCAATTAATGAAACAGTTTAATAATATCTTGAGCGTATCACCAACTACAAAAATAGAAGTAGTGTGTCATGGTGCTGGTTTAGATATGTTAGTATCAGGTAAAACCATTGTAGAAGATAAAATAAAAACTTTATCCGAAAAAGGAGTCGTGTTTAATGCCTGTGAGTTTTCAATCAAAGAAAGAAAGGTTGATCGTTCGAAAATTATTTCAGTATCGGGGTTTGTACCTGCCGGTATATTGGAAATTGTTAGTAAACAAGAGCAAGGCTGGAGCTATATTAAAGCAGGAAACTAAAATTTAAATTAAATCATTTTTAAATGAAAAATAATATCAGCTATTATTTAATAGGATTATCATATCTGTTAAGTAGTTATTTAATTGCTCAGGATTCTCTTATTAAGTCTTCTGATGTTACTGCAACAAAGTTTGAGAAACCAAAAGATACTTTAGTGTTTAAAGAAATATTTACAAAAGCTAAATGGAGTTTAAGTTCACGCACCTTTTTAATGTCAACGCTCAACGAGGGAAATTTAAAAGATGATTATGCTTTAGCTTCTGGCGCTGGAATAGGGATGCTTACCAAATCCTTTTTTGGTTTTCAATTTGGATTTAGTGGTTATTTTATTTACAATATTAAATCGTCTAATATTTCATTACCCGATTCGTTAACCTTAAGTCCTAATAGATATGAAGTAGGTTTATTTGATGTAGAAAATCCAACTAACAAAAATAATTTATATCGTTTAGAGGAATTATATGTAAAATACAGTCTTTCAAAAAGCGCATTAACAGTTGGTAAATTAAATATCATCACTCCTTTCTTTAATCCTCAGGATGGTAGGATGCGCCCAACCATTGAAGAAGGTGCGTGGCTAACGATAAATGAATCAAAAAAGTTTGGTATTAATGGTGGTTGGATTTGGGGTGTTTCTCCACGCTCAACTTTAAAGTGGTATGCGCTTCAAAACTCAATGGGTATTAATCCTATGGGAGTAAATAGTGATGGTACAAAATCTAATTATTATAATAATGTGTTATCATCGGGCATGGCCATTGCTAATGTTTATTTTCAACCCAACGATAAAATAAAAATTAATGTGTGGGATGGGATGTTGGATAATGTGATGAATACAGCCATGATTGAAATTAATACCAATCAATCCTTAAACGAAAAATCAAAACTCTATCAGGGAGTTATGTACCTTCACCAAGATGCCATTAATAATGGTGGAAATGTTGACCCTAAAAAAACGTACGTTAATAAAGGATTTCAATCCAATGTAATAAGTGCACAAGTGGGATTTAAAAATAAGAGAATCAATACCTCTTTAAATTACACACACATCACAGGCGATGGAAGATACATGATGCCGAGAGAGTGGGGTAAAGACCCATTTTATACTTTTTTATCACGAGAGCGTAACGAGGGCTTTGGAAATGTTCATGCCTATGTGGTTAAAACATCTATCAATGCATTTCATGAAAAATTTAAAACAGGCTTGGGATATGGATATTATCAGTTACCTGATGTAAAAAATTATAGATTAAATAAATATGGTATGCCATCTTATCATCAAATTAATCTAGATGCATCCTATGCTTTTGGTAAATTTTTAAAAGGTTTTGAATTAAAAGCCTTAGTAGTTTATAAAATTAATGCTGGTGAAACCTATAATAATTTAAAATATGTTTACAATAAGGTAAACATGTTTAACCTGAATTTGATTCTTGATTTTAAAATTTAATCGTATATTGAAATTCGATTAAAATTTTTATGGAGAATCATTCAAAAAGTAATACTGAGGAAAATAACCATCGCCGCGATTTTTTAAAGAAATCAGCCTTGCTGGGTTTAGCAACTGTATTTAATCCATTGTCGGATGTGGTATCATCAAATACGGTTTCAGTAGAAGAAACAATAGACGATAACACAACACCAACTAAACAAACCATTACGGTTTTAATTACCACCGATATACATTCACAAATTAATACGCACGACGAATTTTTTTGGGAAAACAATCAGGCTGTTTACAAAAAACGTGGCGGCATGGCGGTTTTAAAAACCATGATTGAGTCCTTTAGAAAAAAGAATCCAGCCAATACTATTTTTTATGATGGAGGCGATTATTTTCACGGTCATGCTCTTGCTTCCTTAACAGAAGGAGAAGCTCTAATTCCTATTTTCAATAATTTAGGTTACGACTTAATGTTGCCAGGTAATTGGGAAGTAGTGTACAAGAAAAAGAAAATGTTGTACGATATGGGACATGCTAACGCGGCTAAAATTTGCGCTAACATGTGGCATAAAACCAATGATGCAGATAATGGCGAATCAGTGTATCAACCTTATTGGATAAAATACATAGCAGGCGTAAAAGTAGGAGTAATAGGATACACCGATCATTTAATTCCTAAACGTCAATCGCCTGCTTATAGCGAGGGTTTGCGTTTTGACCATGCCGAAGTGAATTTAGCAAAGTATGTAAAGTTGCTAAGAGAAGTAGAAGGCTGTGCCGTTGTATTAGTTGCTACTCACATGGGCTTAGCACAACAGGTTGGTTTAGCAAATAACCCAGTGGCGCAAGGAGTAGATGTAATTATGGGAGCTGATACACATGAGCGTGTGCGAGTGCCTATACAAGGTAAGTATGCCAAAGTAATTGAGTGCGGTGCTTTTGGTTCGTTTTTAGGAAAACTTGATTTAGTGATTGAAAACGGAAAATTAGTTGATACAAAATATGAATTACTAGATGTAGATCCAGTGAAATATCCTGCCGATAAAAACATGCAGGCCATGATAGATAAAGCATACGAACCATTTAAAAAAGAGATGCAAACTGTTATTGGAACAAGCGCCACACCATTGGTACGTTATTTTGTGATGGAAACACCTATGGACAATTTAATAACCGATGCCATTAAATGGAAGTTTAAACCAGATATCGCTTTATCTAACGGTTTTAGGTTTTGCCAACCTTTGGCAGTTGATCCAAAAACAGGTTTAGCAACCATTACCAAAGAGTTTTTATGGAACATGCTCCCTGTAAACAGCGAAGCCAAAACAGGTGTAGTAACTGGTAAGCAAGTGTGGGACTGGTTAGAAAAAGAATTACAAAATGCTTTTGCTAAAGACCCCTCTAAACGTTTTGGTGGTTGGTTTGTACGCTATAATGGAATGGAAGTAAATTTTACCATTGGTAACGAATTTGGTAAACGTGTTAACTCTGTAAAAATAGGAGGGCAACCCATTGATTTAACAAAAGAATATAGCATTGTGGCTTGTGAGCGTGAGGGCGACCCAGATGATACTTTGTGCAGAATAGAACATATTAAAAGCCCTCAAAAATCTGTTTTATTGATGCATGATGTGATTATAGAGTATTTAAAACAACACTCGCCAGTAGCGCCAAAAATAGAAGGCCGAGCAACCGCTACCGACGAACCACAAACTTTGTTAACGCAATTAAAAGGTACTAGCTACGAATTTAGATAATGTATAATTTTACATATTGCTTTATATTATAACATGGAAAACATAAAAGAAAAATTAAGCTCAATACTTGAACCAAAACTAATTGATGAAATTGTTGCCATTGGCAAGGTATCAACGTTTAAAGAAGGTGATGTGATAATGGACTATGGTAAAAACATAAAGTTTATGCCCTTAATATTATCAGGAACAATAAGAGTTATGCGTAAAGATGAGGAAGATAGAGAAATTTTATTGTACTATTTAAGTTCAAACGAAAGTTGTGCTATGGCATATACTTGTTGCATGGAAGCTAAAAAAAGTGAGATAAAAGCCATAGCCGAAGATAATGTAGAGTTAATAGCCATACCACACGATAAGTTGGATGAGTGGTTAATTAAATACCCAAGTTGGAAGAGTTATATCTTTAATAGTTTTACGCAGCGTTTTAATGAGTTATTAAAATCATTAGAAAGCATTGCCTTTAATAAACTAGATGAACGTTTAATAAAGTATTTAAAAAACAAAGCAAAGGTAACAGGTAAAACATCCATCCCCTTATCACATAACCAAATTGCCGAAGAAATGGGAACGAGTAGGGTAGTGATATCGCGCTTACTAAAGCAATTAGAAAACGATAAAAAATTAGTGCTATATCGTAATGAGATAAAATTATTGAGTAGTTTTTAAATTAGTTCAAAATAAAAAATCCCTCATGTTAAATACATGAGGGATTTTTTATTTAATAAAACCTATTTATTAAGCTTCTTGAGCTACTTTAGGAGCTGCAGCCATAATCTCTTCGTTAGCAGCAGATGCATACTGATCAAAGTTTTTAATAAACTGTTCAGCTAAGTTTTTAGCCTTTGCATCATAAGCTGCTTTATCAGCCCATGAGTTGCGAGGATCTAAAATTTCAGTAGGCACATTTTTACATGTTTTAGGGAATTTTAATCCAAAGAAATTAGTTGTACCAAATTCTGCTTTGTCTAATTCTCCATTTAATGCAGCTGTAATTAAAGCACGAGTGTAAGATAATTTAATACGATTACCCACACCATAGCTTCCGCCAACCCATCCAGTGTTTAATAACCAAACGTTAACGTTGTGTTTTTTTAATTTTTCACCTAATAACTCAGCATATTTTGTTGGGTGTAAAGGTAAAAACGCTTTACCAAAACAAGCAGAGAATGTTGTTGTAGGCTCAGTAATACCCATTTCAGTACCAGCCACTTTAGCGGTGTAACCAGAGATGAAGTTATACATGGCTTGTCCTGTATTTAACTTAGAGATTGGAGGTAAAACACCAAAAGCATCACAAGTTAAAAAGAAAATATTTTTAGGAATATCACCAACTGCAGGAGTTACAGCATTATCAATATAATTAGCTGGGTAACTTACACGTGTGTTTTCTGTTTTAGAAATATCAGCGTAGTTTACAGTTGTTGTCCCTTCGTAATAATTAATGTTTTCTAATAACGAACCAAATTTAATGGCATTAAAAATTTGTGGCTCTTTTTCAGCAGTTAAGTCAACACATTTTGCGTAACAACCACCTTCAAAGTTAAATACGGAGTTATCAGCCCATCCGTGCTCATCATCACCAATTAATTTACGGTTAGGGTCAGCAGATAAAGTTGTTTTACCAGTTCCTGATAAACCAAAGAAAATAGCTGTATCACCTTCTTTACCAATATTTGCAGAACAGTGCATTGAAAGCACTTTTTTCTCGTGTGGTAAAATGTAGTTTAATACTGAGAAAATAGATTTTTTAATTTCACCTGTATAACCAGTTCCTCCAATTAAAATTGTTTTTTTAGTGAAGTTGATAATAGCAAAGTTATGTTGGCGTGTTCCATCAATTTTTGGATCTGCCATAAATCCTGGTGCATTTAAAATTAACCAATCGTGTTTAAAGGTTTTAATTTCTTCGGCAGTAGGACGTAAAAATAAATTATATGAAAATAAATTGCTCCAAGGAGTTTCGTTTACTACACGAATATTAATTCTGAAAGAAGGATCAGCACATGCGTAAGCATCTCTTACCCAAACTTCTTTACCACCTAAGTATGCTAACATACGGTTTTGTAAAGCCTCAAATTTGTCTGATTCAAAACGGTTATTTACATCACCCCACCAAACGCTATCTTTAGTGTTTTCGTCGTAAACAACAAATTTATCTTTAGGAGAGCGACCTGTAAATTCTCCAGTATCAATAGCTAAAGCACCAACATCAGTTAATACACCTTGTCCACGAATAATAGTTTCTTCAACTAGTTCTGATGGATGCAAGTTCCAATAAGCCATTTCTACATTTGCTAAGCCTAATTGGGCAACAGAAGCATCTTGTGCTTTTAATCCAATTTCGTTCATTTTATAAAGAATTTAGTTTTTAGTTAGGGTACAAAAGTAAAAAAAAAATCGAGCCATTGCTGACTCGATTTTCCACAATTTTGCGGTGAAAACTTGTATTTTGTTGAAAAATAAGAAGCTTTTACCAATATATGATATATATCAGGTTAAAATCCTATCTTCCTTTATGCTGACATTCGGCATTTTCAGTAACATTCATCATGTCTGAACCAGCAGCAATTTTTCTTACTTCATCAATAAATGCAACCATATCTTTTTTAGAAGTTAATTCAGATAGGTTAAAGCAATAATCTGTTTCTCCTTCTCTTCCCCAAGTTACAGTTTTGTAAGCAGGTTTTAAAGCATGTCCATCAACATAAGCTAAAAAAGCGGTGCGCTTATCGCTATCTGTACCTGCTCCTTTGCTAATAAATGAAACAATTAATCGGTATGTTACAGGTTTATCACTTGATGTACTCACTGTACTAGCTGTATTTTCGGTTGTTTTAGTAGCCTCTTTTTTTGATTTACAAGAAATACAAGCAAGACTAACTAACGATGCTAAAAAAAATATTTTTTTCATATACTTTAAATGTTTGTGTTTTTAATTACCAAATCGTGTTCCAGTTTTTAAGTAACTGGTAATGTATAGAGGTAATAATTATGACTGTAAAACTACTATTTTTGTTTAAATAATGATATTGGAGGCTGTTAATTATTTAAATTTCCGATTCATTTCTCTATTTAAATCCTTGGTTTTTAAATCGTCGCGTTTGTCGTACAATTTTTTACCTTTTGCCACTGCTATTTCTACTTTAGCATAACCACTGTCGGCTGTAAATAGTAGAGTAGGGATAATTGTGAGCCCTTTATCCAGCATTTTTTTTTGTAATTTATTAAGTTCTTGTTTACTCAATAAAAGTTTACGCTCGCGGGTTGGCTCGTGGTTATATAAATTACCTTCGGTGTAAATGCTGATATTTAAGCTTTTAATGAACAACTCTCCGTTTCTAAAATAACAAAAGCTATCTACCAAAGAAGCCTTTCCTTCTCTAATAGCTTTTATTTCGGTACCAACCAAAACAATGCCTGCGGTATATTTTTCAATAAAACTATAGTCAAAACTTGCCCTACGGTTTTTGATTGAAATTTTTTGCTGTATATTCGGTTTCAATTATTTGATTTTTATTTACAAACGCAAAGATACACAAATACTTTCTTTAATGGTACACTTAACTATTGCTCAGGAAAAAGATTTAGAAACCATTGCTCAATTAGCGAAAGTTATTTGGAACGAGCATTATGTAAGCATTATTGGACAAACTCAGGTAGATTATATGTTAGCTAAAATATATAATCATCAAAGTTTAATAGAGCAAATGCATCATAAACATCATGTGTTTTACTTAATAGAATCAAATAATCAAACAATAGGTTTTTTATCCATCAGTAGCGAAAACGGAGTTGATTTTTTTCTTCATAAATTTTATATCCATCAACAAATTGCTAATAAAGGAATAGGCACTCAAGTACTTGAATTATTAATTCATACAATAAAGCCTAAATCGCTAACCCTCACAGTTAATAGGCAAAACTATAAATCCATTAATTTTTATTTTAAAAACGGATTTAAAATTGATAGAGTAGAAGATTTTGATATTGGAGATGGCTATCAAATGAATGATTTTGTAATGATTAAAAACATCTGATTTAACTTTGTTTTTTTTACAAAGTAATTATTATCTTTACGTTAAATTACCTACAAAAGAGTTAAACTTTATTAACCTACGACTCTTTATATCTCTTGTAAAAGGGATATAATATGGCTTTAAATTTCTTAACTTTAAATTTTTAAATACACTATGGAATATAATACTCAGCTTCCAAAATTAGAGATTCCGGAATACGGCAGAAACATTCAAGTAATGATTGATCATTGCATTACTATTGAGGATAGAGAAGAGCGAAATAAATGTGCTAGAGCAATTATTCAAATTATGGGGCAGTTAAATCCGCACTTGCGTGATATAGCTGATTTTACTCACAAATTATGGGATCATCTATTTGTGATTTCAAAATTTCAGTTAGATGTGGATTCTCCATACCCTCGTCCAAGTGCCGAAACATTTACTACTAAACCTAAGAATGTGCCGTATCCAGCTACTAAAATGAAATATAAGCACTACGGAAAAACAATTGAGCGTATTATTGATGTTGCTAAAACATACGAAGAAGGTGCGGAGAAAAAAGAGTTATCGCGATTAATTGCTAATCACTTAAAAAAATCTTATGTTAATTGGAATAAAGATTCGGTAACAGATGATGTGATATTTAAGCAATTTAAAGAAATGACGAATAATGAGTTACATATTGATGAAACTTCGGCTTTAACTCATGCTAACGAGTTAAAAAACAAGAATCACAATAATCAAACACCAATTAACTTAAGTGCACGAGATGGTGGTGGAAATAACAAAAACCGTCATAAAAAAAATAAAAACAAATTTAAACACAGAAACAACAATAACCGACCAACATCTTAATTTATGGCTATTTTTGAAGTTACAGGAGGCAGGCAATTAAAAGGGGATATTATCCCACAAGGAGCAAAAAACGAAGCATTACAAATTGTGTGTGCTGTATTGTTAACTCCCGAAAAAGTTACCATTAGTAATATACCTGATATTGTTGATATCAATAAGTTAATTGACTTATTACGTGATTTAGGAGTTAAAGTTGAAAAAACAGATCATGAAGAATATACGTTTCAGGCAGACGATATAAAAGTAGATTATTTAGTTTCAGAAGAATTTAAAAAGAAAGGCGGAGGACTTCGTGGTTCAACCATGATTATTGGCCCTATGTTAGCTCGTTTTGGAGTGGCTTATATGCCAAAACCAGGAGGAGATAAAATTGGTCGCCGCCGTATGGATACTCATTTTATTGGTTTCGAAAATTTAGGTGCTAAGTTTGAGTATGATTCAGATAATGAAAATTTTAAAGTAAGCGCTAAAAAATTAAAAGGTACTTATATGTTATTAGATGAAGCATCTGTAACAGGTACTGCCAATATTGTAATGGCCGCTGTTTTAGCAGAAGGAATTACAACTATTTACAATGCCGCTTGCGAACCCTACTTACAACAATTATGTAAGATGCTAAATGAGATGGGCGCAAAAATTTCGGGAGTTGGGTCAAATTTATTAACGATTGAAGGAGTTACATCTTTAAAAGGAACAAAACATCGTATTTTACCAGACATGATTGAAATTGGCTCTTTTATTGGAATGGCTGCCATGACTCAATCTGAAATTACGATTAAAGATGTGTCTTATGATAATTTAGGTTGTATTCCAAAAGTGTTTTCTCGTTTAGGTATCCAAATGGAACGTAGAGGTGATGATATTTATATCCCATCTCAAGCTCATTACGAAATTGATACCTTTATTGATGGTTCTATGTTAACAGTAGCAGATGCTATTTGGCCAGGATTTACACCAGATTTATTAAGTATTATTTTAGTTACGGCTACACAAGCACGTGGTAATATATTAGTACATCAAAAAATGTTTGAGAGCCGTTTATTTTTTGTAGATAAATTGATTGACATGGGAGCTCAAATTATTTTATGCGATCCACATAGAGCAACTGTAATGGGATTGGATAGAAAAGTGCAGTTACGTGCCATTCAAATGGCATCTCCAGATATTAGAGCAGGAGTAGCCCTATTAATTGCGGCAATGAGTGCAAAAGGAAAAAGCACTATTTTCAATATTAATCAAATTGATAGAGGATACCAAAATATTGATGGTCGTTTAAATGCTATTGGTGCAGAAATCATTAGAAAAAATAATTAATTTAATGAATACAAAATTTTTAATAGTTGGGATTTGTATTTTTTATTTGATGGTTTCTTGTAAATCAAAAAAAGAAACCACACAAACTTCTGTGACTCAAACAGAAGAAGTAAAAAGTACAACAGAAACCGCACCAGTTGTTAAAACAGATGTAGTTGAAGGAATTAATTTAGGTAATAAAGCACCTGAAATCATGATGGCATCTCCAAAAGGAAATGTGATTACTCTTTCATCATTTAAAGGAAAGATGGTCTTGATTGATTTTTGGGCTAGCTGGTGTGGGCCTTGTCGTGCCGAAAACCCAGCAGTGGTTGCGGCTTATACAAAATATCATAGCAGTAATTTTAAAAGAGGAAAAGGGTTTGAGATATTAAGTGTATCACTTGATCAAAATGAGTTTGCTTGGCAAAAAGCTATCGAAAAAGATCAATTAGTATGGCCTTACCATGTAAGTGATTTGCAAGGTTGGAGTAATGCCGCAGCTTTAAGATATGGCGTAAATAGTATTCCATCTAATTTTTTGGTAGATGCAGATGGAATAATTATTGCTAAAAACTTACGGGGAGAAACATTGAGTAGAACTTTAGAGTCATTAGTGAAATGATAAAGACTAAGTTTACTTAAAGGATACTAAATAATAAAACTATGAAAACATTTAAAATCAAACAATTAAACGCTATATCAGTTTGTTTACTGATGATGAATTTTATTTGTTACAATACATCTTTTTCTCAGGATGCTACCCAATTAAATATTGGAGATAATGCTCCTAGTTTTGTGCTATCAACCTCCGACAATTCCATTCAAAGTTTTACTTTCCCATATCAAAACAAAGTAGTTTTACTATATTTTTGGTCGTCTTCTGTATCTAAGTCAAAAGAAAATATCTATAAATACAAAAGACTTTATTCTAAATATTCTGACATCGCTTATAAATCATTTGATGGATTTGATGTGATTTCGGTGGCTTTACAAAGCGATAGAAATGTATGGGTAGATGATTTAAAAAAATACAAAATACAGGATATGAATAATTGTATTTCCTTAAAAGGATACAATGATTTTTATATTAAAGCATATAAAATTAAAATAACTCCCAGTAGTTTTTTAATTGACGAAAATGGAAAAATAATAGCTGTAAATCCATCTTTAAAAACAATAATTGGATATTTAGATGAAAAAAGAAATGTAGAACTCAATTCAGATGTTCAAACTCAAATTAGCGGCAAAATACTTTACGGGGAATCGGGTTTAAATCCATTAGTTAATGAAAAGGTTTGGGTTATTAGTGGTAAAAATGACACAATCAAGTCGGTTGTATTGGATGAAAAAGGTAGATTTTCATTAGATAATATAAATACCTTAGTTGATTTACAGTTGTTTTTTAAATCCAATTCAACTATTACTGATGAGCAAACAGTTTTTTTAGCATCTGATAATGGAGAAATTGTTTCTGCATTTTCGAAAAATGAACTAGGCTATGATTATACAATCATGGATTTTGAAATGCCCTATTTAAAGCCTTTATCTTTTAATAATAAAGGAGGTACAACTAACAGCTCTTCCTCAGATAAAAACACAAAAGAATTAAATGTTACTGAACAATTATTTAAAACTAAAGATGCTGTTTTAACTAAGGAGGCAATTGCCAAATTAAACAGTATCGTAGCAAAATTAAAATCACATCCTAAAACACGTGTAGAAATTATATCTCATACCGATTCAAAGAGTGAGGCAAAATTAAATACAGTAGTAAGTCAAAAACAATCCAATAGTATTTTAAATTTTTTGATATCAAAAGGTATTGCTAAAAGTAGGTTAAAATCTATAGGAAAAGGCGAAGACGAAATCATCAATAAATGTAAAGATGGAATTTCTTGTTCGGACGAAGAACATAATATAAACAACAGAACTGAATTTAAATTTTATCCATTACCCTAATTTTTTATAGATTTTGAAATCAAATACACGATGTAGGATTTTTAGATTTATTTAAAAATGCAATTATGAAACACTTAGTATTTAGCATATTATTCTCAATTAGTTTAAGCTTATTTTCTCAAAATACCTTTCCTAATCCCTTAAAAATTAAAACATTTGAATATCTCTCTTCGGATAAAGTAAAAAGGAACTACGATTTTTCAAAAGCAGAAAAGAAAATATTTTTGTTTTATGATATTGCATCTGAACCTATGGCAGAAGTAATGTTTAATGGTTGTGATTTTATTTTTAACAAAAAAAAGGTGGCTATATTTCCTATTTTTTACACCGGACTATTAACTAAAAAAAGTACAGATAATATAGATTCAGATATTCCAGTTCAGGTGTATCGTTCAGTAGACATGTCTCCATTCAGAGATTTTGGGTTTACTGAGGCTGATTTACCTTTTGTTGCAGTGTACAATGAAAAAAATGAATTATGCGGAATTTCTAAATCGGTTCAAGGGATTGGAGATATAGATTGTGGAGTTGAAATGGTGAAGCTAAAAGTATTGAGACTTAAAATTATGACAGAGGAAAAAGACAAAACCATGTTACCTTATGCTTTTAAATCTGTGTTTGTGTTAGGTTTAAATAAAAAAGATACAATAGCCAAATTAACAACCAATAAGTATGGAGATTTTAATGCCGAAATACCAGATGTAGAACAAGATTATTTAATAACCGTTAACGAAAAAAATAAGGATATTAATTTTGCCATTTTAGCAACACAGTCAGGTAAATTGGTTGGTAAATTTAAATCAACAGACTCTGGTTTTGAATATAAACTACTTAAGGTTGATATTATGAAACTGCCCGATATAGCCGAAGAAGTGGATGTAGAAATGAAATTTACGGTTGCAAAAATAAAAGGTGCAAATAACTTTGATATAATTGAGACCTTATATTATGAGTTAGGAGAGATAGATTTAACCAATGGTTCAAAATTATTAATTGATAAAGTAAAAAAAGTGCTGGATACCTATCCTGATTATAAACTAAAAGTGGTTTCTCATACAGATTCTCAGGGGGATGATAATAGTAATTTAAAACTTTCATTAAAAAGATCAGAAACTGTTATTGCTTATTTACATTCATTAGGGATAGATTCTGAACGCTTAAGTGCCGAAGGTAAAGGAGAAACAGAACTTAGAAACAGATGCGTAAATGGAGTTGATTGTTCAGACAAAGAACATGAATATAATAGGAGAACAGAATTCAAATTTTACAAAAAACGATAGCTGTATTTTTATTTGTTTTCTCGATAATCGAATATAGATTCCTGTTTTTTACATTCTTAAGCCCTTTTCAATTTTTTTGTGATAAAATATTAAATTCGCTTTAAATTTTATTTATCTTTAATGCTACTATATCTAAAAGGTATGGTTTGTTGTGACTTAAAGTTGGTTATTAAAAATATTTAGGAGACTAAGAAAAACAGAATTTAAATTTTCGAAATAGATGAGAACAATTATTTTATTTGCCTCTATACTTATTAGCTTTTTTGCAAATGCTCAAAAATCTGACAAATTAAGAGTAGGTGAAAAAATTCCTTTTTCGAGAGTTGTTGTTTTAAATCAAGATAAAAAATCTACAAACATTGATTTGCCAAATGGTAAAACAACCACTGATAGATTTGTTTTAGTCTATTTTTATTCTTCCGAAAAAACGACTAAGGAATTAATTGCTTTTAATAATGATGTTGAACGTATTTTAAATAAATACCAAAATAACTCCTGTAAAGGTGCCAGTGATATTGAATATGTAACCATTTGTGTAGAAAAAGATTACGCTAAATGGCAAACAATCCTCTCCGAAACTAATTATTCAAAATCAAAATTTACTGGTAAAAAAACAAATTATTTAGCAGATGGAGGATTAAAAGATAAAACAGTATCTGCTTTTAAAGTCTCAAAAATGCCATCTTTATTTTTAGTGAACCCAAAAGGAAGATTGTATTTAGAAACTGATAGTTTTGAAGTATTAGAAAAGACGTTTCAAAATATTTGTAAGATAAATGCTGCTTATTCAACAGCAGATATTTCTGGTAAATTATTATTAGGAGACAAGTCTAAAAGTCCTTTAACCGAACATCATGTGTATTTGGTAAAAGGCAATACAGATACTATTAACAAAACTTCTACAGATGGATATGGTGATTTTGTTTTCAAACAAGTTGATACAACTCAAAATCTAAGTATTAGAATTGAGCAAAGTAATAAAACTAAAGGTGGTCCAAAAGTATACCTTGCAAAACAAAATGGAGAAATTGTGTCTGAATTTAGAAAAAATTCAGCTGGTAACTTTGAATATAAATTATTATCAGTTGATGTTGCCAAATTAAGTGAACTTGAAGAGGATGATGATATCACCATGAAGTATAAAAAATTTAATATCACAGCTAAAAAGGATTTAACAGTAACCGAAAACATTTATTATGAATCGGCTAAATACGATATCTTAACAGAAAGTGAAATTGTATTGGATAAAGTATTGGTTATTTTAAATGCTTCTCCAAATGTTATATTAGAGGTTATATCTCATACGGATGCTCAGGGAGATGATGCCAGTAATTTAAAATTATCAGAAAATAGATCAAATGCCGTTATTAATTATTTGGTAAGTAAAGGAATAAGTAAATCACGTTTAAAAGCGGTTGGTAAAGGTGAGTTGGAAATAAGAAATCGATGTGGAAATGGGGTAATATGTTCTGATAAAGAGCATGAATACAACCGCAGAACAGAGTTTAAATTCATTAAAAACTAAGCCCTTTTAGCATAATGCCTTAACTGGCATACAAATTTCATTTTCTCTTCATAAAAACTGACAAATTTTCGGTTTTTTAGGCTTGGCAAGCATATTGATTATGTACATTTGCCAAAATTTTTACTATGGAACAGAACGAGAAAGAACCAATTCATCAAACGGAAGAGAGTACAGTGACAAATAGCGACCAAAAGGTAGAAGAAACTGTGACAGAGGTTAACGCAGAAACAGCAACTGAGAACACTACAGATAATACAACTCAACCTATAAATTACGAGGCTAAAATTGCCGAATTAAATGATAAATACTTACGTCTTTATTCTGAGTTTGATAATTACCGTAAACGTACTATAAAAGAAAAAGCAGATATTATCCGCACTGCGGGTGAAGATGTTTTTAAAGCCATTATACCATCTATTGATGATTTTGAAAGAGCTATTAAAGCCAATGAAACGGTTACAGAGGTTGAACCAATTAAAGAAGGTATTGCTCTTATCTATCATAAATTAAAATTAGCATGTACACAAAAAGGCTTAGAGCCAATTGAAAGTATAGGTAAACCATTTGATGTAGATATTATGGAATCTATCACTAATATTCCTGCTCCTTCAGAAGATATGAAAGGAAAAGTGATTGATGAAGTAGAAAAAGGATATAAACTAGGAGATAAAGTTATTCGCTTTGCGAAAGTGGTAGTAGGTAATTAATTATTTTTAAAATGAGCAAAAGAGATTATTACGAAATATTAGGATTAACAAAGGGAGCAAGCGATGACGAAATTAAAAAAGCGTATCGTAAGTTAGCTATTAAATACCATCCAGATAAAAATCCGGATGACAAAGGCGCTGAAGAAAAATTTAAAGAAGCAGCTGAAGCTTATGAAGTATTAAGCAATCCTGAAAAACGTCAACGTTACAATCAATTTGGTCATGCTGGTATGGGTGGCGCAAGTGGAGGCGGCGGCGGCTTTGGCGGCGGCATGAATATGGATGATATTTTTAGCCAGTTTGGAGATATTTTTGGCGGCGGCGGCGGCTTTGGTGGTTTTGGTGGCAGTTCTCGTGGCGGCGGCCGTCGTGTAATGAGAGGTTCAAACTTACGTATAAAAGTAAAATTGAATCTACAAGAAATTGCAAAAGGGGTAGAGAAGAAATTAAAGGTAAATAAGTTTGTAAGTTGTAATACTTGTAAAGGTAGTGGCGCTAAAAATGGAACGTTTGATACATGTAAATTATGCAATGGTTCAGGGGTTCAGGTAAGAACTCAACAAACTTTTTTAGGAGCTATGCAAACACAAACAACTTGTAGTGGTTGTAATGGCGAAGGAAAAACAGTAAAAGATAAATGTAATACCTGTCATGGTGATGGAATTGTTAGGGCGGAAGAAGTTATTTCTATAAATATTCCGGCTGGTGTTGCTGAAGGTATGCAATTATCTGTTGGAGGAAAGGGAAATGCTGCTCCTAGAGGAGGAATTAATGGTGATTTATTAGTATTAATTGAAGAAGAAGAGCATCCAGAATTAAAACGTGATGGCAGTAATTTATTTTATGATAGTTACGTTAATTTTGCAGATGCCGCTTTGGGAACAAGTATCGAAATTCCTACCGTAGATAACAAAGTAAAAATTAAGATAGAGCCAGGTACACAAAGTGGCAAAGTTTTAAGATTAAAGGGAAAAGGATTACCTGATGTTAATTCTTATGGTATTGGTGATTTGTTAGTAAACATTAATGTGTGGACTCCTCAAAACTTATCAGCAGAAGAGAAGAAAGCATTAGAAGCATTTAGAACATCTAAAAACTTTGAACCCAAACCTAATAGAAAAGAAAAAGGATTCTTTGATAGAATGAAAGAATATTTTGAATAAAATTTTGACAAAATAAAAAATCCCATCCACTAACTAGCGGATGGGATTTTTTGTTTATTTAAATTACTACTAGTAATAGGTAGCTCTTCTTACTTCAGCAATATGTTTACTAAAACGTATTACCTGACGAGTATAGCCATATTCATTATCGTACCATACATATAATACAATACTTTTTTTATCAGGAGAGATGATTGTTGCATTACTATCAAATACAGATGGACAAGGATTACCAATAACATCAGAGGATACTAATTCATTACTAAACGCATATTGAATTTGCTCTACTAAAGCACCATTTAACGCATACTTACGAATGATTTCGTTTACTTCGTCGCGAGTTACTTCTTTGTTGATATTTAAATTTAAAATCGCTAAAGATACGTTTGGTGTTGGTACACGAACAGAGTTAGCAGTAAATTTACCTGATAAATGAGGTAACACTTTCTTTAAAGCACTTTCTGCACCAGTTTCTGTAATTACCATGTTTAAAGCAGCCGAACGTCCACGACGGTATTTTTTATGATAGTTATCTAATAAATTTTGATCGTTTGTGTAAGAGTGAACTGTTTCGATATGTCCTTTTTGAATACCTAATTCTTTATCAATAACATAAAGTATTGGCATAATGGCGTTAGTTGTACAAGAAGCTGCTGAGAAAATTTGTCCGTTTTTAGTATCAACTGTTTCGTGATTAATGCCGTGAACAACATTTGGAACATTTCCTTTTGCAGGAGCTGTTAATAATACTTTACTAACACCTTTTGCTTTTAAGTGACGACTTAATTCAACATCATCTCTAAAAACACCTGTATTATCAATTACTAAAGCATCGTTAATACCGTATGCTGTATAATCAACATCTTCTGGGTTTTTAGCATCAATCATATGAACAGTGTGTCCATTAATGATTAATGCTTTGTTTTCTAAATCTTCAATCACAGTTCCTGGGAAATTTCCATGAACAGAGTCAGTACGTAATAAATCAGCACGTTTTACGATATCATCGTTACTGCTTCCGCGAGTAACAATAGCGCGTAAGCGTAATTGCTCACCTTTACCAGCTTGAGATATTAATTCTCGAGCGGCTAAACGACCAATACGACCAAAACCATATAACACAACATCTTTTGGAGTAACTGTAGATTTTGCACCAATTAAGTCTTTTAATTTATTACCAATAAACTCATCTACAGATTTGAAGTTTGCTTTTTCTTGATGATATTCATAAGCTAACTTACCAATATCTACTCTTGAAGGGCAAACATCGGCATTATAAATAGCTTTAGATATTTCTAAAGTTTCGTTAACTGTAATTGGTTTTTTAACGATATTTTTTGCGTATAAGTGTAAGTTCATAATTTCACTCACACTTCTGTCTACTAGCTGATTTCTGAATAAAATCAATTCGATAGATTTTTCGAACCATAATTTTCCAATGGTTCCAATTAATTCAATCGCTGCTTTCTCTTGAACAATCCAATCGTTTAGTTGCGTTTCATAAGCTGCATTTGCTGTTTCTTTGGTTTGCATAGTTTTGGGGTTTATTTATTCGTACTTGTTTATTTTTATTTGTTGGATTACGAAAGTGTGTTTACAAGATTTTAAGTTTCAATTCATAAATTTGTATGACACTGGTAATTAGTTAATCTTCATCGTGTCCGTAACCTTCTGGGATTTCGTTATCATCGTCACTATCCATTTCATCATCATCGCTTCCAAACTCATCTTCTTCATCTACCGCATCTTCACCTTCTTCACCTTCTAGATGATTTAAATCGCCTTCATCTATTCCAGTTGTATCATTTTTAATGGCTTTGTAAATTTCGCTTTCATCTGCTATTTCAGGATCATTTAACATACTAGCCATTGCTTGATCAGGAGTTAATTCTCCTTTTGCCATTTGAGTTTGTTTGTATTGTTTTGGGGCATTACCAATTGATTTTACACATGAAGGATAGATACCTTTTGGATTATCAGGTAATATCTTCATTAATTCAATGCAGAAAGACCATTTAACAGCAGGATCAAAAACATACATAAAACGCTGACGAGGACTATCAATATATTTGGCAATTTTTGTTTTTGCCATTAATTTTTTTGGAGACACTCCTTTTTTTTCCTCTTCACTATCTAATGGTAAATCTTCTTCACGTAAAGTAATTTCTTGGTCTTTTCTCCAGTAATCGTCGCTTACAAAAAAAGAGGCCGCATGTTTTTTATCAAACTTGTAAGCCTCTTGTATTGCATGATGAAAATCTTCGAATGTTTGTCCAGATAATATTTCTATTTCTCTGTAAATATCTTCGTTGTCTTCAATAAATAATTTAAACTTATATACAGCCATATTTTTTAGTTAATGAGTTTAATCGTTGAAGATTTATAGAGTTAGTGTTTAATATTCATAAATCCTTCAATGCTTTAATTCTCTAATTCATTAATTACTTTTTGTTACAATTGCGTTATTCCCATCAAAATTAAAATTCCATCCATTTTCAAAAATTTTTGGAAGATATCTCTTGTATAATTTTAACCGAGCATTTCCTTTTATTTTATTCTTTGTAGTTTCTTCTCCATCATTTATGCGCTCTTCTTCATCATCTCTATCTACTGCATGAAACTCATAAATATTTACCTTGGAGTGTTGTTCAATAAAATCCTTTACAATTTTTACAATGGTATTCATTACACGGTAAACTTCTCCACGGTTAGTGGTTACATACTCTTCGCCTTCAAACTCTTCATTAATAACTCCAAACACGATTGTAGAGTGCAGTATGTTATCTTGTCTGCGACCAAAGCGAACTTCGTAGCGCAAGCCAGATGATGTATTAAAATAATACACCCCCGCACTTTTTATTGCTGGAAATTCAATTGGAAATGTCGAGCTTTCAGGCATATTTTAGGCTAAAACAGTTGAAGCTTGTTTCTTAAAACGATCAGCTAATACTAAATCTTTTGTTCCTGCAGAGTAATCGTAAAAACCTTTTCCGCTTTTTACACCTAAATGACCTGCCGTAACCATATTGACCAATAACGGACATGGAGCATATTTTGGATTACCAAAACCATCTTGCAAAACACGTAATATATTTAAGCAAACATCTAATCCAATAAAATCTGCTAATTGTAATGGACCCATTGGATGAGCCATTCCTAATTTCATAACGGTATCAATTTCTTCAACACCTGCAGTGCCTTCATGCAAAGTAATGATAGCTTCATTAATCATCGGCATTAAAATTTTATTAGCCACAAATCCAGGATAGTCATTTACTTCAGTAGGAATTTTCCCTAATTTTTTAGAAGTTTCCATGATTAAGTTACATACTTCATTACTCGTTGAATATCCACGAATAACTTCTACTAACTTCATTACTGGAACAGGATTCATGAAATGCATCCCAATTACTTTGTCTGCACGCTTAGTTACAGCTGCAATTTGAGTAATAGATATAGAAGAAGTGTTACTTGCTAAAATGGTATTAGGAGGACAAACTTCATCTAATTGTTTAAAGATTGCTAACTTCACATTTACGTTTTCGCTAGCGGCTTCAACCACTAAATCAGCATTTTTAGCACCTTCTTCCACTTTTGTGAAGGTTTTGATATTAGCTAAAGTAGCTGCCTTATCTGCTTCAGTTACTGTACCTTTTGCTACCTGTCTATCAATGTTTTTTGATATAGTAGCTAAAGCTTTTTGTAGTGCTGTTTCACTGATATCCACTAGGCTAACAGAATAGCCACATTGAGCAAACACATGAGCAATACCATTTCCCATGGTACCACTTCCTATAACTGTAATATTTTTCATTTTTAATAGATTTAGATTTATCTTAAAATAAACCGCCAAGGGCTTTATTTTAGCGATGTAAATCTAAAATCTGTACGGCATAAATACAAAAAGAGTTTTAAACCTTTTTTTGGTGTTATTTTGATAACTTATTTTACTCAAAAATTAATTTAAACCTATATATTTGTGCAAAACTTGCTCAAAAACTAAATAAATTATAAATATGAATTTCCCATCAGAATTAAAGTACACTAAAGACCACGAATGGATTCGTGTTGAAGGTAATGTTGCAACTATTGGTATTACTGATTTTGCACAAAAAGAATTAGGTGATATCGTTTATGTAGATATTACAACAATTGGAGAAACTGTAGCTAAAGAAGAAATTTTTGGTACCGTTGAAGCTGTTAAAACAGTATCTGATTTATTTATGCCAATTTCGGGTAAAGTATTAGAAATGAATAAAGATATCGATTCAGCTCCAGAGTCAGTAAACAATGACCCTTATGGAAAAGGATGGATGATTAAAGCAAGTATTGATAATGAGGCTGAATTAGCGGATTTATTATCAGCAGATGCATACAAAGCATTAATTGGAGCTTAATATTTTTACTTTATATAATTTAAAAACCTCTTGTATTCAGGAGGTTTTTTGTTTTTATGCTAAAAACCTTTTTTAAACATAGTTTAATAGCTGCCATTTTATGGACATTGATTATTTTTATTTTGTGCTGCACCCCAGGACAATATATCCCTACAACTAATTGGCTTGAATTACTGAGTTTTGATAAGTTTGTTCATGCCAGTATATTTTTTATACTCTCGTTTTTATGGCTGATATTCCTGTATAAGTCAAACAAATTGACAACTTATTCTATGATTATTATCATTTTGTTATGTGTTGCTTATGGTGGTGTTTTAGAAATAATGCAAGCTACTGTTTTTAGTAACCGAAGTGGAGATTGGCTAGATTTTATAGCAAATACATTTGGTTGTGTGATAGGATTGTGGTTTTTTGTGAAAAGAAAGGAATCCTTCTTTCGGTCAATATTGTGAGTAAATTGTAAATAGCTTTTTACTTATAAATACTAAATTCGTACTCGCTTAAAAAATAAAAAAACTATGTCAACTACTACCGAACATATCAAATGCCTTATTATTGGCTCAGGTCCTGCAGGATATACTGCTGCCATATACGCTTCTCGTGCTGATTTAAAACCCGTTTTATATACAGGTTTAACCCCAGGAGGACAATTAACTGAAACAACAGAAGTAGATAATTTTCCTGGTTACCCAAAAGGAGTAACAGGGCCAGAATTAATGGAAGACTTAAAAGCTCAAGCTGAACGTTTTGGAACTCAGGTTCGTTTTGGTTTAGCCACTAAAGCTGATTTAACAGCTAATCCGAAAAGAATTTGGATTGATGAAACAACGGAAATTACGGCCGATTCAGTTATTATTTCAACTGGAGCTTCAGCAAAATGGTTGGGCTTAGAAAACGAGACCCGTTTACGAATGAACGCAGGTGGAGTATCGGCTTGTGCAGTTTGTGATGGATTCTTTTTCAGAGGACAAGAAGTAGCTATTGTTGGAGCAGGTGATACTGCTGCAGAGGAGGCTACTTACTTATCTAAGTTATGCAAAAAAGTATACATGATTGTTCGTAAAGGCGAAATGCGTGCTAGTAAAGCAATGCAACATCGTGTTATAAATACGGAGAATATTGAAATTGTTTACAATAGCGAAACACATGATATTTTAGGGAAAGAAGCCGTTGAAGGAGTGGTAGTGAAAAATAGTGTAACTAATGAATTACGTACATTAGATGTAACTGGTTTTTTTGTGGCAATTGGTCATAAACCAAATACCGATATATTTAAAGGACAAATAAATATGGACGAGTTAGGATATATTGATATAATTCCTGGTTCTACTAAAACGAATATCGAAGGTGTGTTTGCTGTTGGTGATTGTGCTGATAAAACGTATCGTCAGGCTATTACAGCAGCAGGAAGTGGATGTATGGGCGCCTTAGATGCAGAGCGTTACTTAGCATCTTCTGGAAAACATTAATACACATTTAACATTTAATATAAAGTTTTTTTATTATTTTGCATATAAATTGCATTTTGCATCGTCTATGATTTTTTTTAGAATAACATATTTTACTTTCTTTTTAGCTTTAAGCTATTTGGGATTCTCTCAATCTTTTTCTAGTCAAGTACCGCAACTTAAACGCTATACTCCAGCTGAAATTATTGACCCTGATTATGGAATTATTAGATATAATAAGTTAGTACCAATGATGGGTGGAGATTCGCTTCGTTATACGAAAGATGGATACAATGCTCAAGGTTGGCAAGAAGATTTTTATGTGAGTGGTAAATTGTTACATAAAGGTTTTTATGCAGATGGTTTCATTAAAATTTTTAAGAACTATTATGAAAACGGACAAGTAGAGCGTTCTTTTTCTAGTACAGATATGAAACATGCTAAATTGGAGATTTTTTATGATGATGGTAAAATCAAATCTACAATTAACTATTACGATGGAAATCCTCAAAATCAGTATGATTTCTTTAAAAATGGATCGCCAGAATACGTTGAAGAAAACGATAAGAATATTGAATTTTTATATAAACGAAATTCATACTATGAAAATGGTTTACCCGCTTCGATGTTTGAATTAATTGATAAAAAAACAAAACGTTATATCAAAAAAGAATTTTTTGAGAATGGTAGAGTTAAAGAAGAAGGTACCATGTTATTTAGAAAAGATTTAGGAGATTATTTAAAGGATGGAACTTGGACTTATTATGATGAAAAAGGGAATGTTATAAAAACAGAAAGTTATCATAACGGAGAAAAAGAATAATAAAAAAGGTTCGCATTTTGCGAACCTTTTTTATTTAGTCTTGTTTACTTTTTTACAATCAGGAAAAATAACAATATCACACAAATCGGGTAAATCTTCTGTATGACCTTCTTTGTCTTGAGCTTTTAAATTTGTTAGACATATTTTAGTGGCTAACTTTTTTTTCTTGGTCAAAAAATCAATGGTTTTTTGAGGAAATGTATTACCGCTAACAGGTGCTTGATAGGCTTTGTTATCTTCTTTGTAAAATATAGTAAAACTCTTGATTGCATTTTCATGCGGATTACCATATCTATCAAATGCAATTACTTTATATTCTGTTTCATCAAAAGCAGCCTTCACAAACATTTTTTCTTTTTCTACTTTTATTTTCTGTACGGTTTCATTTTCTTGTGAAAATAAAACCGAAGTAGAGCAAATAAGGCCTATAAATAAACTGTTGAATATAATTTTTTTCAATTAATTAGCGTTTAGTTTTTGTTCAATAAATAAAATAGCATCGGTAACCGAAACATTTGATTCTTTAGATTGCTTTAATATTGCTAAAGCTTGTTTTAAAGTATCAGTGTCAATTTCAGAATCCATTTCTTGTATAACGGTAAACGCTTCAAAAGATACATGAAAATTACTATCGTTAATTAAATGAACAAAAAATAAAAAATCTTTACTAAAATCTAAACCCGTTTCCCAGCAAGCGGCAACAATCGAAGCTTTTTGAATAGGATTTTTGGTTTTATCAATAGCACTTAACATAAATTTTTGTGCGTTATTTGCTTTTAAATGCTTTAATGCTTCATCTTTTTCTTCACGTGAAGATTTACTACTCACTATCGTCGTAACAGCATCTGCATTATCTGTGTCTTTTTTAGTCATTCCTTCCGAACCAATAATAATGGTAGAATATTCGTTTTCATCGAATAACTTTTCGGGATTTATTTCAGGAACGATATCACCTTTTAAATCTTCAGGTAATAAATCGTCTAATTCGTCGTTTTGGTTTTGTGTCATGTTAAAATAATAAGATGTAAATTTACGAATAGAAACCTATAAACTCATCATGTCTTTTAATTTAACAGCTTGACGACGAGAAATCTCGATTTCTTGCCCCCCTTTTAATTTTACCATTAATCCACCATTAAACCAGGTTTCTATACTTTCAACCCAGCTTAAATTAACAATATGCTTACGACTTGCTCTAAAAAACGTTTTTTCATCTAAACGCTCTTCTAAACTATTTAAGCTTCTTAAAATTAATGGACGAAAATTATCAAAATAAACACGTACATAGTTCCCTTCGCTTTCAAATAAGCGAATATTGCTTAAACGAACGAACCAAGTTTTTTCACCATCTTTAATAAATACCTGATCATTTTCTTTTAGCGGTGTGGTATTTTCCTTTTTTTCAGAAGATTCTTTTAAAGTTAGTTTTTTGATAGTTTCTGCTAAACGTTCAGGCGAAACTGGTTTTAATAAATAATCATAAGCATTTACTTCAAATGCTTTGATAGCATATTCATCGTAAGCGGTTACAAAAACCACATCGGGAAGGGCAGAAACCTCTTCAATCAATTCTAAACCTGTTTTACCTGGCATTTGAATATCTAAAAAAATCACATCTGGATTTAATTCAGCAATTTTTTCTTTAGCAGATTGAGCATTATTACATTCTGCTATTACTTCAATTTCTTTGTGAGCAGCTAATAAGTTTTTTAATTCTTGTCTTGCTAAACGCTCGTCGTCAATGATAATTGCTTTCATCGTTTTTGATTTAATTATTGATAATTATTTTACTAATCACATTTTTATGATCTAGGTTTTTAAGAGAAAAACTCGCTTTTTTACCGAATAATAATTCTAATCGGTTAGTCGTATTCTCAACTCCAAAGCCAGAATCAGATGTTGAATTGGGAATTAATTGGCCTGTGTTTATGATTTCTATTTCAAAGCCTGTTTCGGTTTTTAAGGTAATAATCGAAATACTTCCTCCTTCTGGGTATTTACTAATACCATGTTTAATACCATTTTCAACCAAGGTTTGAATCATCATTGGAGGTACGTTAAGAGATAATGTATTTGCATCAATATCAAAGTTAAAACAAAGTCTTTCTTCAAAACGAATGTGTTCTAATTCTAAATAATCTTTTACTAAGGCTAACTCTTCTTCCAGTTTAATGAATTTATTTTTATGCATCATTAAAGTGTTACGTAAAATATTAGATAATTGAGTAATAGCCACTTTTGCTTTTTTAGGATCTTCATCCACCAAAGCTCTAATACTGTTCATGCTATTAAACATGAAATGAGGATTAAGTTGCGATTTAAGCTTATTTAATTCTACTTCTTTAGTGTTTGCTTCTAATCTTAAATTTTGAATTTCAGTTCGTTTGTAATTGTCAAAAAAATGAAACCCAAAATAAATAACCGACCAAATAATAAAGATTAGAACTAAACTCAAAATCTTTGATGTAGCAGCTAATAAATCTATAGGTTCAGATGTATGACTAAAAAAATTTACTATACCAATATTGATAATAAAAAATAGTATCGACATTAGTAATGAAGCTACTACGATGATGGGGATTTGAAAAAACAAATTAACCTTTAAAACATCAAATTTTATAATAATATACCTGTAGGCGTGTGTTATTGTAATACCCAGTGGCAACCATATTAAAAACAATAAAATATCTTTAAAGTTGGTATTGTAACTGAGTTTAAAGAAAATCAAATTTATTAAGGCATACAAAGTCCAGCCAATAAATTGACATGTCCAGTATATGTTATTTTTTTTTGTCATCTTAATTAATTCCTAACCAAGCCTTACGTGCTAAAACTTGCTGAGGAGTTGCGTTTTCGTTTACTTCAATAATGTCGTACTCTGTTACTTTTACTGGTTTAACTTTTGCTTTTAATAACTTAGTAGACTCATTGCCCTTTTTATCTTTTCTTAATACTTCAATAAATAATTTATCTCCAGGTTTAGCATTTTGCATATAGTTTCCTAAAACATCTTTCATGTTTTCGAGGGTTAATTTTCGATTGTTAAAAGTCAGGATTTCATCTTCTTCTTTAAATTTTAGTTTTTTTCCAAAAGCATCTAATTTATCTGTGTTTACAACTACTAAATGATTTGTTGTTGGATTATAACCAACAGATATCCCTCCTAATGTTATACGTTCTTCTTCACGTTTTTCTTCATAATTTAACCCTACCATGGCAAAAATTTCTTTAAATGGTAAAGGTTTAGGACCAGCTACATAATTATCTAAAAAGGTTCTTATCTCTTTATACGTTAGTTTTTCAATGTCATTAAATAAATCATCATCGTTAAACGATTTGTTTTTTCCGTATTGTTTAGAAAGGTCTTTCATTAATTCTTGTGTTCCATAATTTCCTCCGCTATAATAGCGTAACATAACATCTAAACACATCCCTATCAGCGCACCTTTTTCGTAAACATTAGTATACTGTTTTTTATATTTGTCTAATGCATACTTGCTCATTACCGTAAAAGGAAGTGTATCGTTAAAATTTTCTCTGGCATTTTTCATTTTACCAATCATTACATCAAAAAAAGCATCAAACTCAATTAAGCCAGTTTTAACCTGCATGTGGTGTGCCGCATATTCTGTTAAGCCTTCATATAACCATAAATGCTTACTCATTTGAGGATTATTAAAATCAAAATCTCCAATTTCTTTTGAGTGAATACTTAAAGGAGTCACAATATGAAAAAATTCATGTGCTGATACATCTCTTACTTCTTGAGCTATAGCGGCGGTATCGGCTTCTGGTAGATAATAAAACGAAGAATAAGAGTGTTCTAAAGCACCTGCAGCACCACTTAAAGATGGTTTATCTGAAAAATAAAATAAGAATGCATATTTGTCAATAGGCAACTCACCTCCTAAATATTCGGCTTGAGCTAATAATAATTCTTTAAGATTATGAGCAATAAATTGCGAGGTTAATATTTTATTAGGGGAGTAAACAGATATTAAGATTTGTGATTTACCAATTTGTATAGTTGTAGTATCTGGTTGGGTATACATGATAGGAGAATCTACCAAACTGTGGTAATTAAAAACAGATAACACATCTTTGGTTTCTCCACTTTTTAAATCAGTTAAACTGGTAGACGGATAAAAGCCTTTCGGTTTTGTGAACTCTATAATAAACTTAGATTCTATCTTATTTTTAAAATAGCCAAAAAAGCCATGAGTATTTAAGCAGAAGTTTTTTCCTTCTTCAATATTAGTTCCTCCTGGTTCAAACACAATTTTTTCTTTAATGTCTGTATCCCAAGTATCTTCAACTTCGTAGCTAATTTCTTTAATATCAGTAGCAGGCGAAATTTTATAAGAATTTTTATCGAGTTTAGTAACGGTTATTGTTTTACCATCTTTTCCTTCAACTTTAAAATTAGATACAAATCTTCCGAAGTCATAAACTTCATAAGTTCCGGGAACCATAGCCGGAAACATAAAAACGGTTTCGTTATCAGTAATATCTGGTGGAGTTAATTTAATGGTTAGTTTATCATTTTTTACAGCTGTTAAATCAACATAGTAATGATAATCTCCATCAGCAAATGCAGTTTGGATAGAGAATAACGTTGAAATAAATAAAAAGATTTTTTTCATAAATGTTGATTAACGAATTAATAATTTCCAGTTAGATAATTTGTATTTTTTGAAAAGAATAAAAAAACAGATAGAAGCCATGATGATCCAAACAAAAAATTCACCACCTGGATTTTCGGCTTTTGAATAGAAAATAGCATCTGTTTGTAACACCGAATTTTTTGAACAAACTAAAATACTTGAAAATAAATTGTTCGCACAATGAATACCCATGGCTAATTCAGCTCCTTCATCCAATAATGTTAAAACGCCTAAAAATGCTCCAAAAAAGATGTAATATGGCATCATAATTAATAAGCCATGTGCTTTGGCTTCTGGATTAGAAGCATGCATTAAGCCAAATAATACAGAGGTAATAATTAATGGAGCAATACCATTTTTAAATAACAAACCAAAACCTTGCATTAAATATCCTCTGAAAATAAGTTCTTCTGTTGCAGTTTGAATTGGAATAAATATAATTGAAACTACAAGTAATATAAAAAAGTTGCTGGCGTCAAAACGAACTTCAATAACTTGAGGGGATAATAAATAAGAGCCAATAGTTAAAACAATAATTAATGTTCCCCAAACTCCAAACGAAAAGAAATATCTATTCCATCGTATGTTTTCATAACCTGTTATAATAGATGAAAGTGGTTTTTTTTGGATAAATTTTAATGCAATCCATAAAAATAAAAGTGTAAAAACAAACATTCCCATCATTAAGGCTAGCAGAAGGTTTTTGTCAATTCCAATTTTTTCAGGATTAAATAAAATGTTTGGATTTTCTGCAATCTCACTCATTGTGATACCATGACTCATCGCTGCAGATAATAAAGGAATCATCATAATTAACTGAAAGGATAAGTAACCTAAAAACGCAGCAACGATCCCCAATAAGTATTGCCAAAATTCGTTTTTACCAGTTACGTATCCTTTTAGTAAAAACAAGTTACTAAAAGGAAAAGGATTGGCACTTTTTGGCTTTAAATTTTCTTGTAATTCCATAGTATACAAAATTATCATTTTTGCCGACTTTTATTGATTTTATACATAAATGGTTTATTCATCCATTTATCGGTTTTTTTAGTCTTTATGGATTTAGTGAAAATGAGAATTATTAGATTAGAGTATAAAAAGTAAAGCTATATTTGTAGCATGAATTGGATTAAAATAAGTTTTGTGTCGCTTGTATTTAGCGGTGTATTAGTTTCTTGTAACAGTAATACTGACTCTAAAGAAATAGTATTAAAAGAACCGTCTTCAATAGAAGAATTGGGAGAATTATTGTTTCATGATTCAATATTATCAAGAGGCAATCAGGTTAGTTGTGCATCTTGTCATAAACCACAATATGCGTTTGCTGATAATACCCCTGTGAGTATTGGAGTTGATGGACAAAAAGGTGGACGAAATACACCAAGCGCTATGAATCAATCGGGTAGGGTATTTCAGTTTTGGGATGGAAGAATGGAAACATTAGAACAGCAAGCCGCTGGACCAATAGAAAATCCTGTAGAAATGGATTTACCTTTATCGGCAGCAGTTGATAAGTTAAACAAACATGAGCAATATAAAAAGTTCTTCATTAAAATCTTTGGGCATCCTGCAGATAAAAAATCAGTAACTGATGCTATTGCTGCTTTTGAAAGAACTTTAGAAACAAGTAATTCAGCTTTTGATAATTATATCAGCGGAAAAGACACAACGCTTTTATCAGCCTCTGCAAAACGAGGGCGTCAAATTTTTAATGTAAAAGGTAAATGTTTTGATTGCCACTTTGGGCCTGATTTTACGACCGATTTGTTTAGAAATATAGGTATTTTTAATGGTAAGGATTTAAATGATAGCGGACGTTTTGTAGTCACTCGCGATCCAAAAGATATAGGACGTTTTAAAACTCCTGGTTTAAGAAACGTTGCTATGACAGCTCCATACATGCATAACGGAATGCATAAAACTTTAAGAGAAGTAATTGATTATTACAATGAACCAGATAAGTTTATCAGCAACTCAGTAAACAGAGATACTTTACTTGCTAAGCCTTTAGGTTTAACTGAGCAAGAAAAACAGGATTTGGAAGCCTTTTTAATGTCGTTGACAGATGCTCGATTTTTGAAGAAGTAATTTCTTTGTTCTCGACTTCGCTCGAACTGACAGAAATTTTCACTTTGTCACTTCGAGCGAGGTCGAGAAGTTTTTAGGATAACTTAATTCTTAAAAATTTCTTTGTGACTTCATTCACCTTACATCTATCATCCATGCGGTAGCCAACAATCCAAATGATGTGTTCTTTGTTTTCTAAAATCCAAACACTTTCTTTTTCAAATAAGGAGAGTTTTTGATCTTTAAAAAAGTCGCTTAGCTTTTTAAAACCATCCATGCCAAAGGGTTTAAACTTATCGCCTTGTTTCCAACGACGCAATTTTAATGGAAAAGTGCTATCTGTAAAAGGAATGTAAATTTCATGTTTGCTTTTAGAAAAAGCAATATTAATCGTTTCTTCAAATTTTAATGCAATTGGTAAATGCTTTACATCATCAATTGATGAAATGATGTATTCTTTTACTTCTTCTTCTATGATGGCTTTTACGATGATATATGTTCTATCAATTACCAATTTATGTGTAGCAGAAGAAAACTGTTTTCCTACTTTATCTTCTGTAACTAAAGCTTCGGTTAATTGTTGTATTTGACTGGTTTTGAATTGTTTGTTGTATAGCCATTCAAATAGTAACGTTTCTTTTTGTTTTTCTTTTAAGAGTAAATCAATGTTGATAAACAGTTGCCCATTTTCTTCTTTACAAATCAATTGAAATTTTAACTGAGCATATTCAGCCACAATATCTGCTGTTTGCTTAAAAAACTGAACAGATGTATGAATGGTTTCTTCAATTGCTGGGTTTAGTTTTTTTAATTGAGGAACAATTTGATGGCGAATAAAATTACGTTTATATTTTACTTCCTGATTACTACTATCTTCTCTGCTTGCTAATTGATGTTCGTAAGCATAATCTCTGATCTCTTCTTTAGTTGCAAATAAAAGCGGACGCACCATGAAATGTTGTTTCTCAGGAACACCCTGTAAACCTTTAATTCCCGTGCCTCTTATTAAATTAACTAATAAGGTTTCTACGTTATCGTTAGCGTGATGTGCTGTTAAAATATAATCGAAGTGATGTTCTGCTTTTAATGTTTTAAACCAATTATAACGTAACTCACGAGCTGCCATTTGTATAGATAATTTATGTTCGGCCGCATAAGCTTTGGTATCAAAATAAATCACGTGAAAGGGTACATTAATTGATTTCGCAAAGCTTTCACAAAAAGTAGTATCATCATTTGCTTCCTGGCCTCTTAACTGAAAATTACAATGTGCTAACTCAATATTGTAACCTGTTTTATGCAATAAATCAGCCAACACAACCGAATCTACACCTCCACTAAAGGCTACTAATAGTTTATCCTTCTTGTTAAAAAGGTTATTTTTAGTGATATTTACTTCAAATCGTTTAAGCACATTTCAAATTTACATTTATTATGGCAAAAGTGAAACATAATCCCAATGCAGCTGAATTAATTGATGAAGGAATTTCTAAGTTAGAACCTTTTGCACAGGTTATTTGTAAACACCTTCGCAAACTTATTTTAAGTGCCGACCCTGAAATGATTGAGGATTGGAAATGGGGACCAAATTATTACTTAAACGGAATGGTTTGTGGTTACTGGGGATTTAAAAAGCATGTCAGTTTTGTATTTTTTCAAGGTTCATTATTAAAAGATAAAAAGAAAATTTTGCAAGAAAATCCAGGTAATGTCCATAACCGTCACATTAAGTTTACAGATGTAAAACAAATAGATGATAAAGTAATATTAGAATATTTATTTGAAGCGATAGACAATAACAGAAAGGGGCTTAAAATAACCGAAACAAAAGATAAAACGATTATTGTTCACGAAGATGTTGCTAAAGTCTTTAAAAAATATAAGGTTTTAGCGTATTTCGATTCCTTAGCTTTTTCGCATCGCAAGGAATACATTCAATGGATTGAATCTGCCAAAAAGGAAGAAACTCGAACAAAACGAATTGAACAGGCTATTGATAAATTAAAGGATAAACAAGGTTTAAATGATAGGTATAAAAAGTAAAGTGTATTTACTTTCTGTCTTGAAACAGAAAGTAACAAAGAATTCAAGGCTCATTAAAATTTAGCTAAAATCTGCATGGTATAAAGCTGATTGTTTGAAGCGCTCCGCGAACAGCCCAAACAATCTTCGCACAATCCAACGCTTTTAAAACCATTTGATTTATACGCTAAATTTTAATATGCCGAATTTAATAGAATAATATTATTTAAAGAATAAGGTTAAAAACCGTTGAAAAGTATAGATAAATTAAATCCCAAAAACCAAAGAAAACAATAAATTAGTGCTTTAATTTTTTAAAATTACATATGAGTTCTCAAAAAAATATAACCATTGTAGGAGCTGGCTTAGTTGGTTCTTTAGTATCTATTTATTTAGCAAAACGCGGACATAAAGTTACCGTTTACGAACGTCGCCCTGATATGCGTAAAGCTAATATTGTGGCTGGTCGTTCTATTAACTTAGCATTAAGCGATAGAGGTTGGAAAGGCTTAGAAGGTGTTGGTATTGCAGATGAAATAAGAAAAATTGCGATTCCTATGTATGGTCGTGCTATTCATTTAAAAGATGGTTCAAGTACTTACCAAGCTTATGGAAAAGATACACAAGCTATTTACTCTGTATCTCGAGGTGGTATCAACATGAAATTAATGGATTTGGCAGAACAACAACCAAATGTGTCTATTCATTTTGAAGAACGTTGTGATAAAGTGGATCGTAAAGCTAATGAAATTACTTTCTTTAATACCAATTCAAATACTGCAAAAACTGTAAAAAGCGATTTAGTATTTGGTTCAGATGGTGCATTTAGTGCGGTTCGTACTCAATTACAATTGAACTCTGATAGATTTGATTATCAACAATTTTATATTGATTGTGGCTATAAAGAGTTAGTGATTCCTGCAGGACCAAATGGAGAACATTTAATCGAAAAAAATGCTTTACATATTTGGCCTCGTGGTAGTTTTATGATGATTGCCTTACCTAATATGGATGGTAGTTTTACTTGTACCTTATTCTTTCAAATGGTTGGACCAAAATCGTTTGAAACGATTAAAACAGATGCAGATGTGATGAATTTCTTTAAAGAAGAATTCCCTGATGCTGTTCCTTTAATGCCAACTTTATTACAAGATTGGAATGCGAATCCAACATCTAGTTTAGTAACTGTTAAATGTAAACCTTGGGTGTTTGATGATAGAATTGCTTTGATAGGTGATGCAGCACATGCAATTGTTCCTTTTTACGGACAAGGCATGAATTGCGGTTTTGAAGACTGTGTGGTATTAAATAAATTGATTGACAAATACGGTGATATAACTCCTGAGTGTTTACACGAATATGAATCATTACGTAAGCCTGATGGTGATGCCATTGCCGATTTAGCCATTGCAAACTTTATTGAAATGCGTGATAAAACAGCAGACAAAGTATTTTTATTACAAAAGAAAATTGAAGCTCACTTCAGTGCAAAGCACCCTGAGAAATGGATTCCGTTGTACAGTATGGTAACTTACAGTCCACATATTAGATACAGCGAAGCTTTAGCAAATGGTAGTAAACAGCAAGCAATTATGGATAAAATTATGGCAATGCCTGATATTGAAGCTAAGTGGGACAGTGAAGAAGTAGAGAACGCTATTTTAAAATCATTGTAGTATTAAGCGGTTACCCTGATTCCGATAGCTATCGGAATGTTTCAGGGTCTCGCAATACAACAGGAGATGCTGAAACGAGTTCAGCATGACACTCAAAAACTAAATAAAACAAGTGAACGAAACAAACATAAATCCATCTGATCCTCGATTAATAGCATTTAATCGCTTATTAAATATCATGGATGACCTGAGAGCGAAATGCCCTTGGGATCAAAAACAAACCATGGAATCGTTGCGTCATTTAACGATTGAGGAAACTTATGAATTAAGCGATGCGATTTTAAAAGGTGATAAAAACGAAATCAAAAAAGAGATTGGAGATATTTTATTGCACTTAGTTTTTTATTCAAAAATAGGTAGCGAAACAAATGATTTTAATATCACCGACGTGATTAATTCGTTATGCGAAAAAATGATTTTTCGTCACCCGCATATTTATGGTGATGTGCAAGTAAAAGATGCGGCCGAAGTAACTTCTAACTGGGAAAAATTAAAACAAAAAGAAGGAAACAAGGGCGCTTTATCAGGTGTACCAAACAGTATGCCTTCTTTATTAAAAGCATTACGTATACAAGATAAAGCAAGAGCTATAGGTTTTGATTGGGAAGATCCTAGCCAGGTTTGGGAAAAAGTGCAAGAGGAATTAGCAGAATTACAGGTAGAAGTAAATGCCAATCATCAAGAAAAATTAGAACAGGAATTTGGAGATGTATTTTTTGCATTCATCAATTATGCTCGTTTCTTAAAAGTAAATCCTGAAGATGCTTTAGAAAAAACAAATAAAAAATTTATCTCTCGCTTTAATTACATGGAGCAAAAAATTTTAGCACAAGGCAAAGCATTAGCTGATTGTTCTTTAGCTGAAATGGATGTGTATTGGAACGAAGCAAAGAAAATGGAACATTAACATTCTTTATCCCCCTCTGGAGGGGGGTAGGGGGAGGAAAAAACTATTATCGTGTTACTACTAAACAACATATCAAATTGGTTATTGTCGTCTAAGGAATCTCCTAAGGGTAATAAACAATTTTTAAATTGGAGTCAATTATCCAATGTATTAATCATAGCTCACGATCATCAATTGAGTAATGTGGTTGATTTTATTAATGCTTGCAAAAAAGATAATATTCATGTTCATGTAGCAGTGGTGTATAATGGTAAGCCCGAACAAGCACCTAAACCCAATTTTGAACATACTATTTTAGATAAAAAACAATTTAGTTTTTTTGGATTACCTAACGAGCAAGCTATCCAATCTTTAAGTTTAAAACCTATTGATGCTTTAATTAATTTGGGAAATGCTGAGCAAATAAAAACTTTTGCTTTAAGTAAATTAATTTCTGCTAAATGTAAAATTGGCAGTTTTCAGGATAGTGTTTATGATATAAGTATTGATGTGGATGCTTCGCAAAATGTTTCTAAATTCTTAGAACAAGTAATTGTATATTTACACATGATTAAAACAACAACATAAATAATGGCAAAAGCAGTAAATTTTACAGGAACAGGTGTGGCAATTGTAACACCATTTACAACAAAAGGAGAAGTTGATTTTCCGGCATTAACAAAATTAGTAGAACATATTATAAAGGGCAGAGTAGAGTACATCGTTGTTTTAGGAACTACGGGCGAAACAGCTACCTTATCGAAAGAAGAAAAAAAGCAAGTGATTGATCATATCATCAAAACAACTAAAAAACGTGTGCCTTTAGTTTTAGGTGTTGGTGGTAATAACACTGCTGAATTAGTGGAACAATTAAAGAAAGATGATTTATCGGCTTTTGATGCGATTCTTTCTGTATCTCCATATTATAACAAGCCATCACAAGAAGGTATTTACCAACATTATAAGGCCATAGCTAAAGCTAGTCCATTGCCAATTATATTGTATAATGTACCTGGTCGCACTGCCTCTAATATTACAGCTGAAACTACTTTACGTTTAGCAAATGAATTTAAAAACATCATTGCTATTAAAGAAGCTAGTGGAAATATTGAGCAATGCATGAAAATCATCAAACACCGTCCTGATAATTTCTTAATTATTAGTGGTGATGATAATTTAACTTTGCCTTTAATTGCTAGTGGAGCAGATGGTGTTATTTCGGTAGTAGCGAATGCTTATCCAAAAGATTTTAGCGACATGGTTCGTCATGCATTAGTTCATGATTTGAAAACAGCACAAAAATTACATTACAAATTAATGGAAATTACCGAGCAATTATTTGCTGATGGTAATCCAGGTGGAGTAAAAGTAGTGTTAGCTCAAAAGAAAATTACTCAACCTACGGTTCGTTTGCCATTAGTTGAACCTAATGAGACTGTAAAAGCTAAACTGAAAAAGATTGCTTATTAATTCTATTTTTTGTAAATTTAACTGTTAGCCAAAATTAATTGTAAAATGACAACTTCATCTTTAAAAAAGAAAATTTATCAATGTGTAGATCATATTGATGATAATAAATTATTAGAAGCTGTATATACCATATTAAATGGACATGCATTACAAAATGATTTTGAATTAAATGCTGAGGATATAAAGGTTATCGAATCTCGTAAAAAATCTATTGCAAGTGGTAAAGAAAAATTATATACAGTTTCTGAGGTAAAGAAAAAATTACTGAAAAACATAAGTAAATGATTTATCAGATTGTCATTCCTGAAAGTGTATTTGAGGAATTAAATGAAGTTACCTTGTATTATGAATTTCATCAAAAAGGCTTAGGTCTTAAGTTTGTTATGAACTGGGAAACAACAATGGAACATTTAAAAAAATCTCCATTAGTTTTTCAAAGAAAGCATAAGAAGTTAAGAAGTATACAGATGAGTCGATTTCCTTATATTTTAGTATACGAGGTTATAGGAAATAAGATATATGTTTATCGTTTAATTCATGCTCAGAGAAATCCCAAATCTATTTTTAAATAAACCCTATGTTAGAATTATTAAAACAACCCTGGCCTTGGTACGTTGCAGGTGTCCTTATCGGATTAACGGTTCCTGCATTGTTATTAATCGGAAATAAATCTTTTGGGATTTCATCTTCCTTACGTCACATTTGCGCAGCTTGTATTCCGGCTAACATCAAATTTTTTAAATACGATTGGAAAAAAGAATCGTGGAATTTATTTTTTGTAGGTGGTGTTGCCATTGGTGGACTCATTGCTTCTTTTGTTTTAACTAATCCAAATGCTATAGTTATTGCCGAAAGTACCAAGGAAGCATTAGCGGCAAATAATGTTAAAGACTTCGAACATTTATTACCAACTGATATTTTTAGCTGGAATAGTTTATTAACGCTTCGTGGTTTTATTTTTATGGTAGTGGGTGGTTTTATGGTTGGCTTTGGAACGCGTTATGCTGGTGGCTGCACAAGCGGGCATTCTATCATGGGATTATCTAATTTACAATTACCATCCTTAATAGCTACGTGTTGTTTTATGGCTGGTGGTTTTATTATGACCTGGTTAATCTTACCTTTTTTGTTAAACCTTTAATTTAATTAATCATGTCAACAGAAAATATAAAATCAATTGAAAATGATGAGTTTGAATTAAAAGCAACTTGCATTAATAACTCTGAAATTAAAAAACCTTGGACCGCACACTTAGTGTATGCTTTCATGGGAATGTTATTTGGAATTGTGTTTGTAAAGGCTGAAATCGTAAGCTGGTTTCGTATACAAGAAATGTTTCGTTTTGAATCGTTTCACATGTATGGTGTTATTGGAACAGCTGTAGTTGTTGGAATGATTTCGGTTTTCATCATCAAGAAATTTAAATTAAAAACTTTAGATGGAGAAGAAGTAGTCTTAACTCCTAAAACATACAACAAAGGTGTTGTTATTGGAGGATTAATTTTTGGTTTAGGCTGGGCTATTACCGGCGCTTGCCCAGGGCCATTATTTGCACAAATAGGAAGTGGCTTTATGGTGATTATCGTTACCTTTTTAAGTGCGGTGGCTGGCACTTGGGTGTATGGCTACTTTCAGGATAAATTACCGCATTAGTTCCTGAACTTTTTGTCTTGATACAGCGCAATTGCGTAGTACTCAATTGAGCCAGCATGTGAGCTAGCGACAAAAAAATCAAGGCCCTTTAAAATTTATGCTAAAATCTGCATAGTATCAAACTGATGATTTGAAAGCGCTTCGCGAACAGCCCAAATCATCTCCGCACATGCTTGCGCTTTTGATACTATTTGATTTTTAAGCAAAATTTTAAAATGCCAATTTTATGACTCTGAAATTTTTGATAAATCTATCCTGACATTTAATTACATTTGATACTCATATCTAAAAACTCAAAACTCAACACTCATAACTCAAAACTATACCATGGATTTATCAATATTAAAAACAATGTGTGCTATTCATTCGCCAAGCGGAAACGAAGTAGCGATGAAAGAATTTATTTTAGATTACATTAAAAAAGAATCTAAAAACTGGAAACATAAACATAAAGTGATTCACGGCAAAGGTTTTCAGGATAATATCATCTTAGTGTTTGGTAAACCACGCACTGCAATTTTTGCTCATACCGATAGTATTGGTTACACGGTGCGTTACGGAAAACAATTAGTAAAAATTGGCGGACCAGTTATTCAAAAAGGATTTGAATTAGTTGGTAGCGATAGCAAGGGAAAATGCGAAGCCACTTTAAATATTGTAAAAGATAAGTTAGAATATAAAGCTAAACGTAATTTTGATACAGGTACCGAATTAGTATTTAAAGCTAATTGGCGAGAAGATAAAGAATACGTGCAATGTTGTTATATGGATAACCGTTTGGGATGTTATAATGCTTTAAAAGTGGCAGAAACTTTAAAAGACGGTGTGATTGTATTTAGTACTTGGGAAGAGCATGGAGGAGGAAGTGTATCGTACTTACAAAAGTATTTAGCCGATAATTATAAAATTTCTCAATCTTTGATTTCTGATATTTCTTGGATTTCGGATGGTGTGTTTCCAGCTAAAGGACCAGTAATTAGTATGCGTGATAGTTTAATACCTCGTCGTAGTTACATTAATCGCATTATAGATATTGCTAAAAAACATAAAGTACCATTTCAATTAGAAGTAGAAGGATCGGGTGGAAGTGATGCTAAGGAATTGCAAATGGCTGAGAACGTTTGGGACTGGTGTTTTATTGGAGCAGCCGAACAATTTGTGCATACACCTAACGAAAAAGTTCACAAAAAAGATATTGAAGGCATGATAAACTTATACAAAGCCTTGATGAAGGATTTGTAGGATTTTTTTACTTAAATTTTAAGAGCTTGTTAACTGCGGTGTTATTTTCTATCAATCTTTCGCTGCATCATTAATAATCTCATCATTTAATTCAATAATTTTGTACATGTAGGACGCAAAATCCATTTCAAGAGGTCTTACAGATGCAAAATAATCATCCCCAACAAACAACGCTGTTTGCTGCAACTCTTTATTTACATTGATTGCTAACTGACCTGCAAAAAAATGTGAGTAATTAAAATAAAACAAATCATAACCTTCCGGTTGCGCAATAACACTATTATTTTTGTTAAACAACTGAAGTCCCGAAGTAATTAATATATTTTTAGCAGTGCCGCTATCATCATCCACAACTAATTTTGTGGTACTATCAAATAACTTAAATTTTTTAGGTTTCTTACCTTTATATTTTGGATGATTAATATTTATCCATCTTAATGAGATATCTGAAAATTGTGAATAGAAAGATTTAATTTCTAAATCTAAATCAAAGCCTAATCGTTTATCAACATAACTTTTCCAACCCTTATCTCCAATATTACATGGATATCCGACAAACAAATTAGTAATTAAAATATCCTTATGCGAATTAAGCTTATTTACAAAGGCTATAAAATCCTTTGCAAAATTTTCCATTTTAGTTCCAGGAATACCTTTTATATTGAGCTGTTTTTCAAAAATGGTTTCTAATTCTTTTTCTGTTAACATGGTTCTTTGTTTTATTGTTTATTAATCAAATAACTTATTAGTGCTTTACTGCTAACGTTTTCGAGATAAGTAATTGTTTGTCTCGATAGCTATCGGGATGAAACAGTGTCTGCCAAAACCCTAAAACAAAGATAAATGTTTAATGGACATTTGCAAAAGCCGAAGCCGAATGCCAAATGGGATTTAGGTTGGGTTAGTATTAGGACGATTATTCTATTACAAATTCCTTAGTTGTAACAATTATACCAATAGATACTTTTATTGTACAAATATCGATATGAAAATCTGAAAAAATAAGGTCTGTTTTATTATAATTTACCGTCAGTATTTTCATTATCTTTTTTTTCTATTTTTTTAATATATCAGACAATTTAAAGTCAGGAAATAGAATAGGCATGCATGCCCTGAAAATCTTAGGTTCCAGAGTAAGCTCTTCTCCTTTGTATTCAGCTATAATAGCAGATTGCCAAAAATTAAACCCGTGAGTTTTTAATAATGCATTGAGATATTCTTTGAAATCCATTTTTAAAGAGTTCATTTCTTCTCCACAGTTATGAAAATAAACTACGGGGGAGGTTGAGCCGTCAATATTTAATGCCGCGCATGCTCCTGATGTAAAAAAATCTAATGGATGTAAAAGTTTATATTTATCTCCTCCTTCCCAGTCAAAGTATATGATATCTTTCCAATCCATGAAGACTTCCTGAACAGGTAATAACTCTATGGTGCCGCAAACCAAAAGTTTTTCATCACTAATATTGTATTTTTTAATAAATGATTTCTCCAAAACTGGTTCTTTAATCTCCCATTTTAATTTAATACCATTCGCTTGACTGTAGAATTCATTCATATCAGCAGTAAGTTTCAGTTTTTTTTCAGCCCCTTTTAATTCTTCTTCCGTTGCGGGAGGATTGATGACGAATTCTGTAACATTAATCTTTGGATTATCGTTAAGGTCGTCAACCATTTTTTTAATACTTTCTAAATAATTTTTCATTTGAATTTAAATTGACATTAATGATTGGCACAAAAATTTAGTGTGGGTTTTGAATTACTCCAATGCAAGAGTATCGAAACGTTTAAATAAAGATACTATGTTTCTATGCATTTGCAAAATGAAAATATGTTTCGCGGAGCGACCTTGAAATTTGCGAATGCTTTGATGTCGCCCGCATAAGTTTTAGGTGCTGTTAGGTGTCTGGCCGGAATATTCAGTTTAAGTTAGATTGTCATAACCTGCAATTAGTTTACTAGTGCTATCCCATTTTAAATTATAACCGAAAAAATAAAATAGTCCGCCAAGTCTAATTTTATAATCATGCCAACCTGATCCGTCAAAATGTTCATTGTTTTCTATTTCATTAAACACGGCAACTATTTTGTCAAATGTATCTTTAGAAAGGTCAACTTTATTTGAAATTAAAATCGAAATTTTATTTGTAACGTCATATTCTCTTGCCCACTGAATGTTGTCCATTGAATGTCGCGCAAAATAAGAGTCTAGTGCAGTTAGATGCTCGATTGATTTCTTTTGTTTGTCTGTCATTGCATGTTTTTGTTTAGTGTGTCTGTCCGACGGCTTGCACCTAACGTTTTCGCGGTTTATTTCTGTTTGGGGTTTTGAAACCGTTTCTACCGAAATATTACTAACAAAGCTATAATTTTATTAGACATTTGCAAAGCAAAAATAAACGTCTTTCGCGGGAGCGACCGCTTTTGCAAATGCCGAAGCCGAATGCCCAAATAGAATAAGCATATATGTAAAAGCAGTAGTTTTGTATCACTTATCACATGCAGTCCAAATGAATGGCTGCCAAAATCATTGTAAGCTCATGAAAACAGAAACTACCGCTTTCAATCCAAAATTATACATTGGG
>Ga0208266_100040_pt1 | contig 103474 bp, 100 predicted proteins | sample LakWasMet67_HOW9_2_FD_183897 | JGI IMG/M metagenome (GOLD analysis project Ga0208266, IMG submission 183897) | Freshwater sediment methanotrophic microbial communities from Lake Washington under simulated oxygen tension - Sediment Metagenome... | ecosystem: Environmental > Aquatic > Freshwater...
CGGGTTCATATCGTCGGGCGTCGTCAAGCGGGCACGTTGCCGAATCCTGAATACATTGGTGTAACCGGAGCAAGTTGCCATGATGGAACCGTATTTGATCAGATTAGGCCTGAATTAAATCACAATGCCTACGGAGTATGCGGTAAAAGACGATATCACAGTAGTTAAATATCGGGCGGTGAGTAGAAAAATTTTAGTCGCTGTCAGCAAATAATGCCGTAGAGTTGTGTTTCTCCAGAAACGAAAAGACTTTATTTACTGCGCTTAATTGCTTGGTGCTGCCGCATGAGTTTCGTCGGGCAGCAAGATGTCGGGTAACGAAAAGATGTTGCTTGACCGACAAGGCTGGATGAGCGTGATGTCTGATTAGATGCAAAATTGCAAGACCGCTTCCCTTATGTTTCTTGGCATTTGCTTTGGAAGTCGTTTTTGTCTACAACAAATGTCTGGTATAGTTGGGCACTTTAAAAATTCTTCAAAATTTAACAATGATCACTTACAGGTTTCTACATTTACTGCATGAGCATGTTCGAGTGGAAAAATGAAGAAAAGATACCACCAGTTCAATAACAAGCGAAAAATCAAAAAGCTGACAGATGTCGAATTACAGCGTTGTTCAGAACTTGCAGACAAGGTTAGCTATGGTGGTAATCCGGAACACAAAATGAATCCAGGCGATTTTGGTCTTACACCTCCAAGCGGTCCACGCGCCGGAAAATCCCTGTGCGACACAGTCAAAATATTTTCAAAAAAAATTGCTTTAGAACATCTCCAATCTGGATTGCGTCAAGGACTTATCAGTGAGCGTTGTAACGGAGAGTGGCCTCAAAATATTTGGTCTGTCACCCAGAAAGGTATCGCACTGGAAGCTCAACTTGAGAATCCGGAAACCGGCACTTATCACGGTTACCCGATGCCAGAATCGGATCCCTTCGCAACCGAGATAACCAAGCTATGGAAAACCTAAATGACCACATTTAAGCTTACCCACGAATGGACAGCGGCCGGGCACGATAATCCGGAAATCTTCCACACCATGGCGAACTTAGCTTTGCATGTTGGCGATGTTAACCTGATGCAAAATGAAGACATCTGGGCCAAGACAATTAGGGACTCCGTTCTGGTGTCGGCTTATCCTCTTGCGATGTGGTTGGCATCTTCCTGGTGGCGGCTGAATTTTGAACCTTTGCCTGCCCATAGGGTAACCCCATCTATCGATTGGCGCATGGCGCATGAAATGGGGGCCGCCAATCACGGATTTGTCTGGCCCAAGGCTCTATTTGCATCGGACTGCGAAGTCATGCAGATTTGGTCAATCCCGTCGAGCGCTAATACCCAGCAATCCGTCAGATATTTGAACGGGTTGGACACACCGGCTTCCATCAAATTAGCTGACTTTCAGCGTGGCGTGGAAAATTTTATTACATCAGTATTGAACCGTCTTGATGCAGTTGGCTGCCCGAATACCGATCTGTGGAATCTCTGGCAACTGATACAGGAAGAACGTGCCGACCCGAAAAATTTGAATTACCGCCGCCTTGAAGCCGAAATGGGGTACGACCCTGATGAGTGTTCCGAAGAAATGATGAGCAAGGCACAGGTATTAGAACAACAAATGGGTACAGAAGCGCTTTCCGAGCTCGCACCGGTATATGGCAAAGCCGCTGGCGACTCACCGCTTAATGCCCTCCAGGAAATGATTGATAGCCCTGGCCTTATCGGGACACCAAATGCGCCATCACTACATAAAGCCAAATCCACAAGAGGCGCACCTTGGCAACGTGCTGTTGCTGTTGCTCGCGAATTGCGTGAATCGCTAAGTAAGCGGGATGGTGTATTAGACAACAAGCAACTTTACGATTTATTGGGGCTATCAGCGCCCTCTGTAGAACAATGGACGCCATCCAAACCTAACGGCGCAGCAGCCATAGCCATTCCTTGTAATAACAATCAACTAAAATTCGTACCTCGGAAAAAACATCCTATGGCGAAGCGCTTTGAATTGGCGCGTCTGCTTGGCGATTACCTCTTAACAGAAAATACGGATAAACAATGGTTAACCAGTACTGATCTATTTACCTCACGGCAAAAATATCAACGCGCGTTTGCCGCTGAACTTCTTTGCCCGATCAACGCCTTGCAAGAATATTTAAAGAATGACTATTCGGAATCCGCTATTGACGATGCAACCGAGCATTTTCAGGTAAGTCAAACAACAGTAAATATGTTGCTAAGAAATAACGGCCTTATTTTCTCGCCGCTTATGGGTGATTATGCCGAAACCAGATTACCCTATCAGTTGGGTGTCTGATGCATGTGCCTGATAGTGTGGTATGTAGAACAAACTGGCCATTGAGTTTTTGTTAAAAACTCTGGTATGGGTCGGGTTTAACCTGTGACCAATCCAAATTGTCATAATTGCCACCCGCTATGATTTTTTGCGATAGTAGCAAACGATCCAGCGCAGGCAGCCGCCATGTCCGATTCAGCGCCACTCCCGTTATTGCCTATTGCCCTTTCAAGCCGCGCCGAGCAACTACTGAGCAGCGGGCAAAGAGTTTTGCTGATTGGCGAGATCGGTGAAGAACGAGAAGCCAAGTTGAACAAGTTAGGCAATATTCTTCAAGTCCTGGAAAAGCATGTCGACCAACCATAGAAGATTTGGGGCGCAAAAACCGGGGTAGTCCGGATAAGCACACATTTAGCCGAACATGGCGCTCAATCCGAGGACGGTTATAATGCGGTTTTATTTTTTACCTTCCGATGGACGCGCCTCATAACCCAAGACCAACGGAGCTTTACGTTAACAAGCACGCTAGGAGGTTGATTTGCCCACCATATCGATGTTTTATGGAATAATAATTCGCATGTACTTTGCACCGGGCGAACATCCGCCACCGCATTTTCATGTCTACTATGCCGAGTATACGGCTACAGTGGATATACGCACTTGCGAGGTGATTGAAGGCAATTTACCAAGAAAACAAATAAGACTTGTCTTAGCGTGGACCGAGTTACATCAAGAAGAACTTATGAACGACTGGAATTTGGTTATGAACGGTGAAGAACCTTTTAAAATCCAACCATTACAGTAGGAGGAAATAAAATGTACCCATCAGTAACAGCTGTTGTTCCCCGAAATGATTACCTGCTTGATATAACCTTCAGTAACGGCGAATGCGGCGTATTGGATATGAAGCCATACCTTGATTTTGGCGTGTTTAATCGAATTAAGAATTCTGAATCTTTTGAAAAAGTGACAGTTGCTTTTGACACCATCGAATGGGAGTCCGGCGCCGATCTTGATCCTGAATTTGTTTACGCTAAATGCCAAAAAAATTCAGCCTAACGATTGATGCGCTTCCTTGCGTCGGCAGCATCCTATCAAATCAATTGCTGTTTTGGGTCTGGTCGTGCCTTTGAACAATCCCGGTCAATTTCTTTAATGCAACGGTACGATAAAATCTTACACTTCCAGAGAGACGGCTTTATAGAATCCACTCCCGAATAATATGGGTCCATAATGCCTTTCACCGTCCGGGCGTTAAATTACCAACATTAAAAAAGGTTAGGTTTGTATGAGAAGTTACACCGCAATTATTGAAAAATGTCACGATACTGGATTGTATGTAGGTTTTATTCCAGGCTTCCAAGGCGCTCATACTCAAGCTGAATCGTTAGATGAGCTCAATAAAAATCTTCGGGAAGTTATTGAAATGCTTCTTGAAGATGGCGAGCCGATAATGGAAGCCGAGTTTATTGGAACTCAAAATGTCGTAGTAGCTTAAGCATGGGGCATATACCTGTTCTTAAACCGCGTGAGATTGTCGTTTTGCTTGAACTATTAGGGTTTATAGAAATCCGTCAACGCGGTTCGCACAAGCAATTCCGTCATCCTGATGGTAGATGCACAACCGTGCCGTTCCATGCAGGACGCGATATTTCACCCATTTTGCTTCGACAAATCGCCAAAGATATTGGTTTAACGGTTGATGAGCTGCTCAAATCCCGAACCTGATGTAACGCTCCAGCGGAGGCGGTGTAGGGCTGAATCCAACAATCGAAACCGTCATCCCGAAAAGCCTATTTGGTAGGCTACGGCCTGATCCAACCTACGCTGACTGACTGCTTTGGGTCGGTTGAGCCTGTGAACAATTACGATTGTCATAATTGCCACTGGCTATGATTTTCGGCTTCCCGTTTAAGGCGGGACAGTTTAAGGTTAAGCCGTTCGTGGTGAGCTTGTCGAACCATGATCGGCTTAACCGCTCACCCTTCGACAAGCTCAGGGCGAACGGTTAAGCCTTGCTTGTGTCCCGCCTTAAAAGAAAAGCCTGATTTTCTGCGATAGTTGCAAACGACCCAGCCCAGATAGCCGCCATGACCGATCCAGCGCCACTCCCGTTATTTCCCTATTTCCCTTCAAGCCTCGCCGAGCAACTGCTGGGCGGCGGGCAAAGGATTTTGCTGTTTGGCGAGACCGGTATCGGCAAATCCACGCTGACTGCCGAACTCGTGCGGATATTATCCGAAAAAGGCCTAAGTTGCTTCTGCATCGCCGCCGACCCCGGATCGCCCGGCTTCGGTTTGCCCGGCACGGTATCGCTGGGACAGTGGCGGGAGTCCGGCTGGCAAGTGTCGGCATTTGAAGCGCTGTGTACGCTGGATGCAGGCCGTTTTCGCCTGCCGCTGTTGTCGGCTGTCAGCCGGTTAACGCAAAAGGCTCCCCTGGGCTTGATGCTGATCGACGCCCCCGGCGTGGTCCGGGGCATTGCGGGTTCGGAATTACTGACCGGCATGGTCGAGCTGTTGAAAATCGATACCGTATTGGTGCTGAACCGCCAGTCGAAACCGCTGCCGTTAATGAACGAATTGTTGTCGTTGGGCGTCCGCATCCTGCCGGTGCATGCCCATCCTGAGGCCTGCCGTCCCGGCCAAAAGACCCGGGCGCACAAACGAACCGGGCAATGGCAAACTTACCTCGCCGTCAGCGACGAGATAACGCTCGATGTTGCCGATCTTCGCTTGATCGGCTCGCCTCCGCCAATCGATGTGCCGGATGCCTGGACCGGCCGCCAATGCGCTTTTATCGATACCGAGCGAACCGTCAGCATCGGCGAAATCATCGCGCTGCAAGACGGCAAACTTCACGTCCGGCTGCCTGCGGCAGCGGCAACGACCCGGACATTGCTGGTGCGCGATGCCCGTTGCGAAAAAAACGGCCTACTGGTCAGTGCCGCGCCGTTTGCATCCGGCAACCTGCAATTTCTGCCGCCGCCCGACGCGATGCCCTACCCGACGACGGATTACAGCGGCAGGCCCAGGCCTGCGGTCAAATTGCGCGGCATGTACGCAACGATGATCAACGGCGTGTTCGGCGACCCGCTGCTACATCTTCGCCTGCACCAGCAGCAACGCAGCCTGCTGTTCGACCTGGGCGATTCGGGCAGGTTGTCCACCCGCATTGCCCATCAAGTCAGCGATGTGTTCATCAGCCATGCCCATATCGATCATATCGGCGGCTTCCTGTGGCTGCTGCGCTGCCGGGTCGGCGATTTTCCAAGCTGCCGGATTTTCGGCCCGCCGGGTTTGATCGGCCATATTAAAGGCATGATAGCCGGCGTCCTTTGGGATCGCATCGGAGATACGGGGCCGCGTTTTGAAATCGCCGAAATTCACGGCAACCGGCTGCAACGGGCTCGTATTCAGACGGGCTGCGGGGATTGCGTCGATCTCCCCGAAATTCAGTTTGCCGAAGGGTTGATCGTGGACGATCCGAAGTTCACTGTCCGCACGGTCACGCTGGATCACCACACGCCGGTGCAGGCCTATGCCTTCGAGAGCAAGGCCAAATTCAACGTCGACAATACGGTTCTTAAAACCTTGGGCTTAGATGCAGGTCCCTGGCTGAACGAACTGAAGCGGGTTATCGGCGCAGGCGATAGCGCAGCGATGATCCGGCTGCCCGATAATAGCAGCAGGGAGGCGGGAGAACTGGGCGACCTTCTCCTTACCGTCACGCCCGGCGAGAAACTGGTCTACGCGACCGATCTGGCCGAGACAAAAGCCAACCGCGCCACCCTGGCCGCGTTGGCGCACAAGGCCGAGTTCTTTTTCTGCGAAGCTTCTTTTCTGGAAGACGACATTGACCAGGCTCGGAGAACCGGCCATCTGACGGCGCGGGCCTGCGGCGAGATCGCAAGCTCCGCTGATGTCAAACAACTGGTGCCGTTCCATTTCTCCAGGCGTTACGAAACAAGGCCTGAAGATATTTATCTGGAATTGAGCACAGCCTGTTCCCGCGTCATCATGCCTACGAAAAGTCGGTAATAACTTCCCGACGTGGATCGGATGAATTTTTTCCGTTCGCCCTGAGCTTGTCGAAGGGCTCAACACAAACGGCTTGACGACCGAAGATTCGCTAGTTCTCAAGCTCAAGCTTGGGAATTCAGTTACGGAAGCTCCAGCTTCCCGTCTCGCGAAGCTGGAGCTTCGCATCCTGGTTCCCAATCTGGAGATTGGGAACCAGCACAAGCTCTCGTCTTTATACACATCTCGAAGTAGGCAGGAATAAGCTGGTTCGAGTGACAGCGAGGTGGCGTTTCCGGCAAACACCTCCCGAACTCGCCGGAAACGCCACCTCGCGCTACGCGCTTGGATGGCCTTATTCCGGCCTACATCCTGTATATCGGCCTATTTTCCGCCTGCCGCCAGGTAAGGGACTGTCGAAATGGCGACAGCTCGCAGACACTTGTATATAAAGACGAGAGCTCAAGCTTGGGAACTCAGTTACGGAAGCTCCAGCTTCCCGTCTCGCGAAGCTGGAGCTTCGCATCCTGGTTCCCAATCTGGAGATTGGGAACCAGCACAACCCGCACACTGCTCCTGCGTGGATCTACATCCTTCATTCTTGTAGTCGCTCATGTCTTCGTGGTAAAAGTAGACTACTAACAAAGCATCGTAATTTATTCGTCACCTTTGGAGTCGCCGCTATTGGACAATTTGCAGATACAACAGGAGCCTCGCCCGGTCATCGGCACCATCGTTGAAGTACATGGCCCGGTGGTGATTATCGACTGCACCCAGTTGCCGCCTTTGCGTCAGGCTTTATGCACCTGTTTCGACCACATCGTCTATTTTTTCGAAGTTCATCAGCATCTTGATGAACGGCATATCCGGGCTATCACTCTGCACGGCACCGCCGGATTAAGCCGTGGCATGACCGTATTCGATACCGGCGCGCCTTTGCATGTCCCTGTATCCGAACAATGTCTGGGCCGGTTGCTGAATATATTCGGCGAGCCGCTGGATGGACTGCCGTCTTTGCCTAAAACAGAATTCCGCAATATTCACTCGAAACCGCTGCCGTTATCAGAAGCCATCGGCATCAGCGGTATTTTGGAAACCGGCATTAAAGTTATCGATTTACTCTGCCCTTTCGTCAAAGGCGGCAAAACCGGATTATTCGGCGGCGCAGGGGTCGGAAAAACCGTGCTGGTCATGGAATTCATCCATGCCGTTTCCGCTATCCACAAAGGCGTATCGGTGTTTGCCGGGGTCGGCGAACGCATCCGCGAAGCCCACGAATTATGGCGGGAAATGCAGCAGGCCGGAGTTATGGACGACACCCTGATGGTGTTCGGACAAATGGATGAATCGCCCGGCGTGCGTTTTCGGGTCGCCTTGTCGGCCCTAACCTATGCCGAATACCTGCGCGACACTCTGCATAAGGAAGTGCTGTTTGTGGTCGACAATGTATTTCGCTTTGTTCAGGCGGGCAGTGAAATCTCCAGTCTGTTGGGGCGCATGCCCGCTACGGTCGGTTACCAGCCGACCTTGACCACCGAAGTGGCCGAATTACAGGACCGGATATTGTCTACCCGGCAAGGCGCTATTACCTCGGTACAGGCGGTCTACGTTCCGGCCGATGATATGACCGACCCTGCGGTCAGCGCCATCCTCAGCCATCTGGACACCACGGTTATCCTGTCCCGAGACCAAGCCAGTAAAGGCATCTATCCCGCCGTCGATCCGTTGCGCTCCAGCAGCAAACTGATGGACAAACATACTTTGGGAGATCGCCATTATGCGGTTGCCAAAGGGGTACGCGAACATCTGGCGCGTTATCATGAACTGGAGGATATTATCGCCATGCTGGGCATGGAAGAATTGGCCGAAGTCGACCGGAAAATCGTTATGCGCGCCCGTAAATTGCAACGTTATTTGACCCAGCCGTTTTCGGTTTTGGCCGAGCATACCAAGCAAACCGGGGTTTCCGTACCGCTGGCGCAAACCTTGACCGATTGCGAAGCTTTTTTGGCCGGGCGCTATGATGAGCTATCCGAAGAGCAATGCTACATGCGCGGCTCCATGCAGGAGAGTCTATGAGTTTAAAAACAGCGATTTGTCCACGAAAGACACGAAATAAATCAGTATTATGCATTGCATCAACTGATCAGCCTTCGGATAACAATCTACCTCATAGCATCTCTTTGAAAATTTTCGTGCTTTTCGTGTCTTTCGTGGACAACATGATTTTCCCATAATGAACCCATTCGTACTGAACCTGTTCGATGCCGGCCATGAACAACGCATCGCCGGCGTCACCTCTTTTGTCGGCGAGGACGCTTCGGGCAGCTTCGGCATCCAAGCCCATCATGCGCGGTTTATGACTACGCTGGTTTTCGGTCTGGCGCGTTTTCGTCTGGCGACAGAAGATTGGCAATACCTGGCGCTGCCGGGAGCGGTTGCCTATTTCAATAATAATGAATTGACGATCAGCACCCGGCATTTCCTGATCGACACCGACCTTGAACGGATCAGTACTTTATTGGAACAGCAATTGATAACCGAGGAAGAAAATCTGCATGCAACCAAGGAAAGTCTGCATCGAATGGAACAGGCCATGTTAAAGCGTATGTTGATGCTTAAACGTAAAACCGGCTGGCAGTCATGAATAATCGACAGCAACTCAAAAAGAAAATCGACAATCAGGTCAAGCGCATCAAAAAGGCGGAACATAATGACCGCCCAAACCTGCCGTCAATCGGCACACTGGGCTTGGTTATGGTGCTGCCTATTATCGCCGGCGTTTATTTAGGGCACTGGCTCGATGATAGGGTGGAAGGGTATTCGACGCACTGGACGCTCAGTCTGTTGCTTGCAGGATTGGTGATTGGGATTTTTAATGTGTATTTTTTGATTAAAGATTAGGCTAAATCATGGAAAACGAACTTACTTTTGCGCTAGGCCCGGTGGCAATAGGCGCCTCCGTCGTCACCACCTGGGGCATCATGCTGGTAATTGCCGCAATAGCCCGGCTTTCAACCCGGCATCCGGACATGCTGCTGCCCGGTAAGTTGCAGACCGCCGTTGAAGGCATAGTCGCTACTATCGACGAAGCCGTTACCGCCGTCGCGCCCGAACACGGTCGGCAAATCATGCCTTTTATTGCATCCCTTTGGCTGTTTTTGATCATTGCCAATCTGCTCGGCTTAATACCGGGTTTGCATTCGCCGACCCGCGATCTTTCAGTGACCTCGGCACTGGCGGTACTGGTGTTCTTCTCGGTTCACTGGTTTGGCATAAAAACCCAGGGCTTGAAAAATTACCTGCATCATTACTTGAGTCCCAGCCCGATTTTGCTGCCTTTTCATATTATTAGCGAACTCACCCGCACCTTGGCGCTGGCTATCCGTCTATTCGGCAACATGATGAGCCTGGAAATGGCGGCGATGCTGATATTGCTGGTGGCAGGATTTCTCGCGCCGATACCGGTTTTAATGCTGCATATCATTGAAGCGCTGGTACAGGCTTATATCTTCGGCATGCTGGCGCTGATCTATGTGGCCGGAGCCATGCAATCCCAACAACTTAATCCACCGGAGTAACTTATGTCTGACATTGCCTTAATCGTCCTTGGCTCCAGCATCGCCGCTATTATCGGCATCGCGCTGGGCGTAATGCTCCCGGCCTTGGCTATGGGCAAAGCCATCGGCAGCGCATTGGAAGCCTTATCGCGGCAACCGGAATCGGAGCGGTCGATCATGCGCACCTTATTTATAGGCTTAGCCATGATAGAATCGCTGGCTATTTATTGCCTGGTTATTATTTTGATCGTGCTGTTTCGAAATCCGCTGCTTGAATATGTCCTTAAATAATTCGAAGGCACCAGAATGGAATTCAACCTATCCACCTTTGTTTTTGAAATCATCAATTTCCTGATCCTGATCTGGATTTTGCAGCGGCTTTTTTACAAGCCCTTGCTGGAAGTGATTGAGAAGCGCAAGCAGTTTATCGACCAGTCGCTTAACGATGCCAAAAATCTGAAACAGCAGGCGGAACAACAATGCAGCCGTTATGAAAACCGGCAAAAACTGTGGGAGGAAGAAAAACAGGCCGCTATCGCCGCCCTGCACCGGCAGCTCGAAGCCGAAAGAAGAGCGTCTCTGGATAAGCTGAGTGCCGACCTGGAGCAAGAACGGCAAAAAGCGGCTGTATTGCTGTCGAAACAGCAGCGGGAGTTACAGCAACAAGCCGAAAAACAGGCCTTGCAAAACGGCGCCAAATTTGCCGGAATGCTGTTGCAGCAGTCCGCCGGTCCCGAACTGGAAGCGCGCTTATTTACCCTGCTGATAGACAACCTGACAACCTTGCCGGAAGCCTGCAAGCTGTGCCTGACCCTGTTCGGCACTAAAAAATCGGTGCCGGTCAAAATAACCAGCGCCTATCCGCTACCCGTTGAAATGCGCCAACAACTGGAACAAAAGCTGGATGCGTTAATCAACAGTCAAATCAATTTTCAATATCATCAGGATAAAGCGCTGATCGCCGGTCTGCGCATGGACATCGGCGCTTGGGTGCTCAACGTCAACCTGCAACACGAACTGACCGGTTTTGCCGAGATTGCCAATGAACCGGAATGATGCCGCGTCTATCGTTCCCACGCTCCAGCGTGGAAATGCAGTCAGTGCCGTTCCGGCGGCAACGGACAGCCTGCTGAGCAAACAAGCCGAGTGGCTGGCTAATTACCGGCCGGGGCTGCGTATTATCGAACAAGGTACGGTGGTTTCGATCGGCGACGGCATCAGCTGGATTAAAGGCCTGCCGTCCGCGGCTATCGAGGACATCCTGGTGTTTGCCGACGGCAGCCGGGGCATGGTCTTCGACCTTAACCGCGACCGGATCGGCGCGATTTTATTGTATGAAACCGAAGCCCTGACCGCAGGCGCCACCGTCCATCTGTCCAAGCACTCGCTCAGCATACCCGTCGGCAACGATTTTTTGGGCCGGGTGATCGACCCGCTGGGCGCTCCGCTGGACGGACTGACTCCACCACCCCATGCAGGCCGCGAAAATATGGAAAAAGGTTCGCCCGCGATTATCGCCCGCGATTTTGTCCATAAGCCGCTATACACCGGCATAAAAATCATCGACACCCTGATTCCTATCGGCAAAGGCCAGCGGCAATTGATCGTCGGCGACGAAGGCTTGGGCCGAACCTCAATCGCCATCGACACCGTCATTAACCAAAAAAACAAGAATGTAGTGTGTATCTACGTGCTGATCGGCCAGAAACGCTCTGCCGTGGTCAGCACCCTGGAAACCTTGAAGCAGCACGGCGCGCTGGACTACACGGTGTGCGTGGTTGCCGAAGCCAGCGCCCTGCCCGGCCTGCAATATATCGCCCCGTTTGCCGGTTGCGCGCTGGCCGAATACTGGATGGCGCAAGGCCGGGACACGCTAATCATTTACGATGACTTGTCTACCCATGCCCGAACTTACCGGGAACTGTCTTTGTTGCTGAGAAGGCCGCCGGGCCGCGAAGCCTATCCGGGCGACATTTTCTTCGTCCATTCCCGGCTGCTGGAACGCTCGACCTGCCTGAATGCCGAAAACGGCGGCGGCAGCATGACCGCCTTGCCGATCATCGAAACCAAGCAGGGCGAAATTGCCGCCTACATTCCGACCAACCTGATTTCCATTACCGACGGGCAAATCTATCTGGATAACGACCTGTTCGTATCGGGATTTCGCCCGGCCATCGACATCACCCGCTCGGTATCGCGGATAGGCGGCAAGGCCCAGGACATCAGCATCCGCGATCAAGCGGGGCAAATGAAACTGGATTACCTGCAATTTCTGGAACTGGAAACTTTCACCCGCTTCGGTCAGCGCCTGGAAGCGTCAATGGAAGCACGAATTAAACGGGGACGGCTGCTGCGGGAAATCTTGAAACAGGATCGACTGGTTCCGCACAGCACTCTTTTTCAACTGGCCTGGCTGACTGCATTCAATTCAGGCCTGCTTAACCAGACAAACCCTGAAGACATTGCCGAGATTCTGGTTCGCATTGAGCGGGGTATTGAAGCCGCGACACTGACGCTGGAAAGCAGCCAGGAGCAGTGGCGGCAAGCGCTCGGCGAATGGATTAACGTCAACCCGGCGCCACCGTCATGAGCTTAAGCCGCGAACTGCAACTGCATATCACCCAGTTAAAAGAGATACGCAGCATTTTAAATTCGATGAAAAACCTGGCGTTCATTGAAATCCACAAACTGCTGCGTTTTAAAGCCATGCAGGGGCAAGCCGTGGCTAATATCGAACGCGCGGCGCTGGATTTCCTGGATTTTTATCCCGGCCCGGCGGCTGATAACAACGCCGCGCAACTCTGTATTTTGCTGGGCGCGGAACGCGGTTTTTGCGGCGATTTTAACGAAAGCCTGATTAATGCCGTCGCCGCTAAAGCGTATACCGGCGTTATTGCGATCGGCAGCCGACTTTGCAATCGGCAGGAGGACATTTCCACCGAAGTGGTCGCGACGCTCGAAGGCGCCAATGTCGCCGAAGAAGTGCCTACGATCATTAACCGCCTGATTGACACCATCAGCGCATTGCACGGCAAATCTACCGCTACATTACAGCTGACTGTGGTTTATCACGATAACGCATCCAATCAGATCAGCCGGCGGCAGGTGTTTCCCCCGTTTAATCAGCCAAGTGAGAGAACCGTTCATTATGGCAACCCGCCGATGCTCAATCTGGAACCCGGCGAGTTTTTTGCCGACTTGCTCGATCATTACTTGTTTGCCGTGCTGCATGAAATTTTTTATATCTCGCTGATGGCCGAAAATCACAGCCGCCTGCAACATCTGGAAGGCGCGGTGAATCATCTGGATGATGAAACCGTAAAGCTGCAAAGAAAGTCCCAGATTTATCGCCAGGAAGAAATTACCGAAGAGATTGAAGTCATACTGTTAAACGCGGAGAATTTATAACTGATGTTACGCATTGTCCACGAAAGGCACGAAAAAAACATCCGCTGTAGGTTTCTCGCTGACGGCGTCATACCCGGCATTCATTCACAGACTTCCAAGACAAGCTCCTTACGTCATACACCCAGGTCTGTGGGATGCCGTCGTTCTGGCAGGGACAGATATTTGCTCCTGCAATATCTGCATTCCCCACATCCCTGTGGGTTATGCCGGAACCCAGGCACAGGGAGGTGAAACTTCGTGTTACACAAGTATTTACGGGATGTGTCGTCATTCCGATAGTCCCTGGCCTGGCGTTGGGCAAGAAGCAGGCCGATAGGCAGACCTTCCAGGTTTTTTAAAATCCGAAAGGTCTGCCTGGCAACGTTCTGATGTGTTTTAACTATTTTCGTGTTTTTCGTGGACTACGCTTTTTATTATGAGCATGCGTAACATCAGTTTATAAGATGCGTTAACGCATTAATATCAATTCGGATGACGTTACGCTCATCCGTCCGACATAAGCGTCCATAAAAAACGTTGTCATCATAGTGAAATAAACTGATAATAGTTTCGTATCGCTATCTTTTTCAGTCAACTTTATTTTTTTACGAGCGCGCAACAATGAAGATGAAAAGCCTATTCTCTTACCTGGCTGTATTGACCTTATCGTTTAATGTTTTCGCTGCTGACGTTCAGCAAGAGCCGACGATGACTACGCAGGACAATATAGCGCTGAATCAGGACAACTCACCGGACACTCGTTTAGCTACCCATATCGTTAACAGCCAGGCGATTCCTCAAGCTTCAGCCGAAAAGCCCAGTGAATTTATCAGCGCTCTCAGCGTGTATTTACTCATCATCGTTGTTTATTCAATTTACGGAATTAGAACCCACTCAAAAAATATCGGAAACTGAATATTGATACCTGTAGTTGATACGATCAAAACATAGCTATTTACAGGGGTTGACCTTCATCGTGTGTAAGCGATGAAGGTTTTTTTTAGCCCACCATTTCATTACTGCCCAGGCCAACCCGGCTTCGGATCACATCATCCTTTGTCTAATGACTTACCAAGGTATTCTATTTTAAAAATAGCGCTATCATAATCAGCAATTCTACTTATCAGGACAGGTTTTATTATGGAATTACTCTGGGTTGGCGCTGCTTATATGGCAGGCTTGGTAACCAGCCGTTTATATTTACCCCCCTTGGTAGGCTACCTGCTGGCGGGATATATGTTGAATATTGCCGGCGTTGAGGCCAACGAAACACTGGGCCATTTAGCGGATATTGGCATTGAATTGCTATTGTTTACGGTCGGTCTGAAATTGAAACCGTCCTCGCTGTTGCGACGTGAAGTGCTGAGCGTCGGCAGCTTGCATTTACTGATCGTCACCCTGGTTTCTGCACTGGTTTACTTTAGCTTTAATGGACAGGTTACCGGTGGCTTAGTGATAGGCGTGAGTTTGGCTTTTTCCAGCACTATTCTCGCGATTAAAGTATTGGAAGACAGCGGCGAACTTTCCACTTTGTATGGACGGGATGTTCTAAGTATATTGATATTACAAGATATTGTTGCCATCGGCCTGTTGGCTTTCGCCAATAACAAACAACCATCGCCTTGGGCGCTTTGCCTGCTACTGCTGCCTTTCCTTCGCCCTTTGGCATATCGGTTGCTCAGCGCTAGCCGCGACGATGAATTGAAATTGTTATTGGGCATAGTACTGGCATTGGCCGGCGGCGCTTTGGCGCACAAGGTCGGCATTTCAAACGACATTGGCGCGTTGCTAATGGGGGTTATGTTAGCGGGACACGTCGATATAGACGATCTTTCTAAAAAACTATGGGGACTAAAAGAAACATTTTTAGCCGCATTTTTCCTGCAAATCGGCTTGGCCGATTTACCGGGTTATAACGAAATCATACAAGTGTTAGAGCTACTATCGCTATTGCCGTTGCAAGGCATACTTTTCTTTGCGTTGTTTTTACTGGTCGGCTTACGCGCGCGCACGGCTTTTGTTTCATCGCTGGCGTTGATGACCTACAGTGAGTTTGCATTGATCACGTCGAATGTCGTCGTCGAAGCGCATCTGCTGCCACCCTCTTGGGAATCTGTAATCGGTCTGGCAGTAGCGCTTTCATTGGCTATTGCTGCGCCGTTAAATCGATTTTCGCACCGTATATTTTCCTTTATGGAACCGCGATTAGTTCGCTTTGAACGGAAAGTAGAACATCTGGATAAACTGCCCAGCAGTATCGGAGGTACGGAATGGCTGGTCGTGGGCATGGGCCGCACCGGTATGTCGGCATATCTCACTTTTAAGCAGCAGGATACACGCGTGTTGGGATTGGATGCCGACCCTATCAATCTGAAAAACTTGCTTGCCGACGGGCGAAGGGTGATTTACGGTGATGCCGAAGACTCTGCGCTATGGGAAACGCTGCCTTTGGAAAAAATCAAAGGCGTTATCCTTACCATGCCGGAATTCGAGGCAAGATCATCATCAATTAAGCAACTGAAAAACCTGCAATTTGCCGGCAATATCGGCACGCTTTGTTTTCATAACGATGAGGAAAGCGAACTTTATCGATTGGGAGCCACTTTTGTCATTCATCCGTTGATCGAAGCGGGTAAACAATTGGCCGAGCACATGTTGGCCTCAACATGTAAGGTAGATTTGCCTGAACACAGCAGCAAAAGTATGTAGCCTGCCTCTGCGACTATTGTGACCGGGAAACCCGCGATCGGTAAACGAGCCCTCCGTATATCGCAACGTTAATGAGTATTACCCAGGCCGCCAACCCGAATTGAATATCTCTCGTGAGTCCGGCAGGATAAATGATCGGCAAGAGATAATACTCGACAAAGCTGCCCGAATAGCCGGCGCCTCCGGCGATTCGGCGCAGTTCGACTTCCATGACCGTCAACGGACACAGCCCTCCAGTCAATTCAATGAATGCGCCCCAGTAGGCCGCCGGTATATGAGCCAGTGCCATCCAGGGACAGCGAAGCGCGAGCAGGCCTCCCAATATGACGAAACCGATAAACAGGAGATGCAGAATTAGAACGGAGTCGGCCAGGAATCGATAGATCATTTCATTTAACCCGTTCCCTGATCCGGGGCGATGCGCCGATTTAAACCTATTGAACGCCCTTACGTTCGCCGCCGCAAGCTGGCAACCTATTCTTCACGTTATAAAAAAAGCTGACAAACGCCAATTACCTGCCTTGTTACCGATCGGTTACTACGGTATAGACCACATACACTACAAAGATGACGGTTAGAATATAAATTAATGCTGACATGCTTGTTACCACCCTGAGTTGATTTTTTTACTATTTTGTCTAAGTGCCGGTTTAACTCAGCGTTTAGACAACCCGTACAGTCTTTATGAGAATATACCACAAGTAATCCGGATTACTATCTATCCATCGGCATCGAAAACAAACGGCGTCAACGGGCAATGCGCAGGATTGCGCATACGGCTTTTAGTAACTCGGCGTCATTCAAATAGCTTTTTTACAAACGCGGGACAAGACGAACACAATCGTATCGGCCACGCCATCAATCTCGATCAATCGCCGTACCCATTAACGCGAGCAATATAGGTATGATGAGATCTCCAGCGAAATAACAAATTTGTGTCCCAAGCATACAAGAGCGTTTACTATCTGTCCCTTGTTATTACTACCTAATTTATAACTTATGCCCGCCGATAACCGCCTGAAAATTATGTTGGCAATCATTGTTGTCGCAATTATCGTTATTTTCAGCATCGACCCGATTGCTCAGGACCCGGCTTACCATAACTTCGCCGACCATCGTCGCATCCTCAGCATAGCCAATTTTTTTAATGTGCTGTCCAATTTACCGTTCGTCATTATCGGAGCCCTGGGAATCAGGTTAGTCGCATCACATAAGACAAACAACGGATTGGCCGAATTGCAGGCGATGTATTTGACGTTTTTTGTCGGGGTGTTTCTGACCGGCTTCGGTTCTGCGTACTACCACTATCAACCCGACAATCAAAGCCTGCTTTGGGACCGACTGCCGATGACCGTAGCCTTTATGGCCCTGTTCAGCGCTATTATCGGAGAATATATTTCGACTCAGCTGGCATGGAAGTTATTTGTCCCGTTGCTGATATTGGGCATGATCTCAGTGGTTTACTGGCATGTGACGGAATTAAACGGTCACGGCGATTTGCGCCCTTACGTTCTGGTGCAATTTTTACCGGTTTTACTGATCCCGCTAATTCTGTGGCTGTTTGACTCGACGTTGAATAACGACAACTATATTTGGGGCGTCATCGGCGCTTATGCGCTCTCGAAACTCACGGAGCTGTTCGATGCCCGACTTTACAACGCTTTTGGCTTGCTCAGCGGACACACGTTAAAACACTTGGCTGCCGCGTTCGGCACATTGATTTTTTATTGGTCCTTACGGAAACGGCGCTCGAAAAAGTAACAGGCACAAAAAAAGGCGTGTCTAAATCGACACACCTTTTTTGAATGCGGATAATCGAAAAAACTAAGCTTTTACCGCGTCGGCAATTTCATTAAACGCTTCCACTCTGATTTTACTTGTCTTAATCAGGTCAACGCCCCCATCAACCACCATTTTGCAAAGTCCTGGTGTTTTGTAAACCATCAAACCTAAATAACCAACAGCCGGAATGGCGATAAAGGCTGCGATAAAACCGTTAAGCCCGACAACGCCCATCAGCTTTATCAGCAATACAACGGCATCCAAAGGTAATAAAACCATGGCGCCAAAATAGACTATTACCATAAATACCGACACCACAAAAACTACAAACTGAAGTAGCCTGACCAACGCAACGTTAACTTTTTTCATATTACTTTCAATTTCCTGATAGAACTTAAGGGTCTTTTTAGTCGTAAAATGACTCCCGACCCTGGTGTGTTGTCAATAAAACCGCTTTTTGAAGCGGCAAATTATACCTTAACACCGTCAAAATAATTCATTTTTTTCGGCTGGGTCTTTACGAAGAAACAACCGATATAAAACGGAACCGGTAATAAAGCCTCCTAAATGAGCCCACCAGGCCACATCGACAGCAACACCGCCAAACAGCATTGCTGTTGTCGCACTGTGTAATTGAATCAAAACCCACAAACCTAAAAAAGCAATCGCCGGGACATGAATGACTATCGGTAAAAACAGGATAGGAACCCACACCACAACGCGTTCAAGCGGATATAGAAAAAAATAAGCCGCCAATACGCCGGCTATAGCGCCTGATGCGCCGACAACCGGAATAGCGAGGTTTGGATCGAACAACCACTGCAAAAAAGTAGCCAAAAGGCCACATACTAAATAAAAAATTAAAAACGGCAACCGCCCCATTCTATCTTCTACGTTATCGCCGAATATCCACAAGAACCACATATTCATGATGAGGTGCGGCCAGTTTCCGTGCAGAAACAGGCTGGTCAGAAAAGATAAATAGCCATCGAAAGGCAACCCGTAATATGGATTGGTGTAGCGAATAGGCACCATGCCGTAAAGGTTAAGAAGCCTATAACTTAACTGATCGGGCATCAATTTCATCGCCACAAAAACAACAATGCAAATCGCCATTATCCCCCAGGTGACTAAAGGCCTTGAATGGCAGGGCGCTGTATCTCTAATTGGTATCATGGTCTTTCCTGATCTATGTAGACGCAGGGATGTTCCCCCTACTTTTGACCTAGCTTAAAAGCTAAAAAACCGATTTGCAATGAATAGTTATTTAATCATAACCCTGACCGCAAAAAGTCTATAATACGCGCAAAGATTGATTCCCATCATCCTTGCCCACTTAAAGATTCATGCACCCTAATCCAATAGACAAAACCCCATCATTTTCAAGCCTGTCGTTAGATGAACAACTGCTGTCGGCCGTTAAAAAGCTCGGCTTTGAACAGCCTACACCTGTGCAACTACAGTCAATTCCCCTTGCTCTGGAACACAAAGACCTGCTGGTCAGCGCCGAAACAGGCAGCGGAAAAACCGCCGCATTTTTGCTGCCAACACTGCATCATCTATTAACCCTGCCCTCCGGAAAATCCGGCGTGCGCGCCTTGATACTGACGCCGACCCGGGAATTGGCCCAGCAGATTTTCAAGCACTGCCAACAGTTGACCGAATTTACCGACCTGAAAACAGGCCTGATTACCGGCGGCGATGATTTTAGGCTACAGCAAAATATGCTGCGCAGAAACACCGAAATTGTTATTGCGACTCCAGGCAGAGTATTGGAACTGATGGAGCAAGAGATTCCGAACTTTAGCAATCTGGAAGTGTTGATACTGGATGAAGCCGATCGCATGCTGGATATGGGCTTTAGCGAAGATGTACTGACCATCGCCAATAGCTGCAACCCACAGCGGCAAACCCTGCTGTTTTCAGCCACCTTGACCCATTTCGGCGTCATCAAAATGGCTGACAAAGTGCTAAAAAATCATGAAGTCGTCGCCTTAAATACGCTGCATGACGGACACCGCAACATCGAGCAGCAAATTGTACTGGCCGACGACAATGATCATAAACAAAAATTGTTGGCTTGGCTGTTGCTTAATGAAACCTATGACAAAGCGTTGATCTTCACCAACAGCCGGATTCAGGCGGATGCTCTTCGCGGCCCGCTTCGTGGACAAAAACTCCGTGTCGGTGTGCTGCATGGAGAAATGGATCAAAAAGACCGTAACCGGATGATGGAATTATTCCGCGAAGGCGAAGTCAAAATCATGCTTGCTACCGACCTTGCCGCTCGCGGCCTGGACATCAAAGGCATCAATCTGGTCATTAATTTTGATGTGCCGAGAAACGGCATCAATTACATCCATCGCATAGGCCGGACAGGCCGGGTCGATGAACTGGGCCTGACCATTGCGCTGGTAAAACATACCGAATGGAACTTAATGTCCGGTATTGAGCGCTTTTTGAAACAGAAATTCAAACACCGCACTATCAAAGAATTGGAGGGTAAATATAAAGGCCCTAAAAAACTTAAAGCTTCCGGAAAGGCAAGCGGCGGCAAAAAGAAAATAGAAACTAAAAAAGCTGCTGTCGAAAAAGTCAAAATACGCGATAGAGACAAGAAGAATGTCGGTAAAAGGCGCGTGCCGACTGTCAAACCTAGCATAGAAGCAAATCAGCCATAAAAAAAGCCCCATTCGCAATCTAGTGCTGTGAATGGGGCTTTTTTGGTTTTGGCAACGGATCTAACATATTACCTATAGGGATATAGGTAGGGAGCGAAAGCTTTAAGAAAGCTTGCCTACGACTTGTTTAACCAAGTTATCCGGCTTAAAGGGCTTTACAATATAAGATGTTATGCCTGCCATAATGGCTTCCTTTACCTTATCCCCTTCCGATGAAGACGTCAGCATGATCCACGGCGGAGTTTCTAATTTAGCATCGCCTTTTACAGCCTTAAATAAATCAAGCCCGCTCATTCCCGGCATATTCCAATCGCACACCACAATATTAATCTTTACCTTCCTCATCATTAACATTGCTTCTTCTCCACCCGGCGCATCAAAAACGTGGGTAAATCCGGCCTCTCGCAGAATGGCTTTGGTTAGTGTCCGCATTGAGGCTGCATCATCTACAATCAGAATTTTTTTCTGTAGCAATTCTTGTGATATATCCATTCTTGTTCCAAATTACACTTATTATGAGCATTGCAATACTTAATTAAAACATTCTACAAGAACTCGGGGTGCCCGACAAATAGAATGTAAAAATAATGTTAAGCAATGCACTATTTGCGGAAAAAAAGATTCACAATGAGCGTTAATATAACGCTGACAATAAGCATGGAGGAAATCGGGATAAACACAAACCGTTGCTCATTCTCAATACGTATATCGCCGGGCAGCCTGCCAAACCAGCTAATCAACCAGGGCGCATAACTAACAACAAGCCCGATAACCACCAAAACAACGCCAATCGCCGTCAATAACTTCCCGAATGTCATTTGTAGCCCTCACCCTAACGTCACTACACCCTCATTATGTCCAAACTAACAAGAAAAGTCCCATTAAGGTAAAATAATAAACATTATTTTACCTTGCCACCAGCAAAACAAACGGTTCTGTAACAAGAATCTATCGGAATACATTACATGTTGAGAATCACTGAACTTAAACTTCCCCTCAATCACCCGGAATACATGCTCAAAACCGCCATACTTGATCGACTTGGCATCAGCACAGCAGAACTCATCACTTATACAATATTTCGGCAAGGCTTTGATGCGCGAAAACGCAATGCGATTTTGCTTGTTTACACCGTCGATATTGAAGCCACAAATGAACAGACTATTCTTAACCGCCTGCAAGACGACCCGCACATCTCGTTAACGCCGGACAGCACTTATCGTTTTGTAACCCAGGCATCAAAAAATCTGACGCAACGCCCCGTCATCATCGGCACCGGGCCTTGCGGACTGTTTGCCGGTTTGATTCTGGCGCAAATGGGCTTTCGACCGATCATTCTGGAGCGGGGAAAAGAGGTGCGGGAACGCACCAAAGACACTTTCGGCCTGTGGCGTAAAAGCCAGTTCAATCCCGAGTCCAACGTGCAGTTCGGCGAAGGCGGCGCCGGTACTTTTTCCGACGGCAAGCTGCACACCCAGATCAAGGATCCGAATCACTACGGCCGCAAAGTACTCACTGAGTTTGTCAAAGCCGGTGCGCCGCCTGAAATCCTCCATGTCAGCAAGCCTCATATCGGCACCTTCAGGCTGGTCACCGTAGTCGAACAGCTACGCGCGACCATCGAATCGCTAGGCGGAGAAATCCGCTTCCAAAACCGGGTTGACGACATCGTCATCGAGGATGAACAGGTACGCGGCGTAGTACTCGCCAATGGCGAAACCATTAACACCACTCACGTGCTGTTGGCGGTCGGCCATAGTGCCCGCGACACCTTTAAAATGCTCTATGACCGGGGCGTTTATATTGAAGCCAAACCTTTTTCAATCGGTTTTCGCATAGAACATCCGCAGTCATTAATCGACACCTGCCGATTTGGCAGCAATGCCGGTCATCCGTTACTGGGCGCAGCCGATTACAAACTGGTGCATCACTGTAGCAACGGGCGCTCCGTGTACAGTTTTTGCATGTGTCCAGGCGGCACTGTAGTCGCGGCGACATCGGAAGCAGGACATGTGGTCACTAACGGCATGAGCCAATACTCGCGTAACGAGCGCAATGCCAACAGCGGTATCGTAGTCGGCATTACGCCTGACGATTATCCCGACCATCCATTGGCAGGTATCGATTTTCAACGCCGCCTGGAAGCGGGCGCCTTCAAATTGGGAGGCGAAACCTATGAAGCTCCGGGACAACTGGTTGGCGATTTCCTCGCCCAACGCCCCTCTTCGGCACTAGGGACAGTACAGCCCTCCTATACACCGGGCGTTCATTTATGCGACCTCAGTTCGGCTTTGCCTGATTACGCGATAACCGCGATACGAGAAGCCATCCCGGCTTTCGATAAAAAAATAAAAGGCTTTGCAATGAAAGATGCTGTGCTGACAGGCGTAGAAACCCGCACCTCATCGCCAATCCGCATCAAACGCAACGAGTCTTACCAAAGCATAAATATCAAAGGACTCTATCCAGCCGGGGAAGGTGCGGGCTATGCGGGCGGGATTCTTTCTGCGGCGGTGGATGGCATCAAAGTCGCCGAGGCCTTGGCGTTAAACATGATCCAACCGATATAGCACCCTTCGTTTCTCGGCAACGGCTCCCTGCGTCGCCTAAAGCGCCTACTTTTGGTGCTCTACCTCCTGCATAATCCACATGGAAGTGGTGAATTAATCCGCTTACGTTTTATTGAATATACCGACCGACTCATTTCGAGCGCTCGGTAGTATTGAATACAATACGATGCAACAACACATCCGTTTAAAAAACATCATGTTATTAAATTATTGCGACGCCTTGCTCAACCAATGCTCAAAAAACAGGTCATCAGGCAAAGGCTTACTGAAATAATAGCCCTGATAGCAAAGGCATCCATTTTGTTTTAAAAAATCCAGCTCCATTTTCGATTCAACACCTTCCGCAACAACCCCCAGATTCATATGCCGGGCTATCGCAATAATGGTACCCACAAAAACGGCATCATCTTCATTTTTAGTAATATCCTCGACAAAGGATTTATCAATCTTTAACTGATCCACCGGCAAGTGTTTCAGATAACTCAAGGATGAATATCCGGTGCCGAAATCGTCTATTGAAAAGGTGTAGCCCAATTTTTTCAATTGCTTGATTTTATCGATAGCGGCATCGACATCATTCATCAACAGTCCTTCGGTAAATTCCAGCATGATTCTTGACGGACTGATCTGGTACTGCTTAACAAGCCGTGCCAATATAGCCATAAAATCATCATGATAAAACTGCCTAGGACTGATATTAATCGCCAAATGCGGCAAATGTACCTGCTGTCTATCCCACTGCCTCAGATGAATAAACGACTGCTCAAGCACCCAGAAACCCACCGCCTGAATCAAACCGCATTCTTCCGCAATAGGAATAAACTTATCGGGCGGAACAAAACCCTTTGTCGGATGATTCCAACGAATAAGGGCTTCCGCCCCCGTAAGATTGCCGTGATAATCAACCTGAGGCTGATAATACAAAGACAGCTGATGTTCATCCAAAGCCTGCCGCAGCTCTTTTTCGATCAGCATCCTTTCCATCGCAGCTTCCTGCATACTGTCCTGAAAAAACTGCAACATATTGCGACCGCTTTCTTTAGCGCGATACATTGCCGTACCGGCCTGTTTAAGCAAGTCATCGGGGGCTATGTCGGAGTTCTCGGAAAACATCGCAATGCCGATACTGGAAGAAATATAAAGCTTGTGGTTCATGACCGAATAAACCTGGCAAATAGCCTGTTGCACTTTTTCGGCAATATACCGGGCGTCATTGCATGCCTGCTCTATTTGCCCGTTCAATTCGGTCAAAATAACCGCAAACTCATCGCTGCTGATACGGGCGACCGTGTCGCAATCCCTGACACGCAGTTTTAATCGATAAGCGACCTCCACAAGAACCCTGTCCCCGGCAGAATGTCCGAGGGTTTCATTAATATTCTTGAAGTGATCGAGATCGATAAATAAAAGCGCGCCGTTCTTGCCTGATCTTCCGCTAATCGCCAACTCCTGCGCCAAACGATCATTCAATAAACGCCGGTTGGGTAATTCGGTCAACGGGTCGTAAAAAGCCAGGCGCTTGATTTCTTCCTCATCATTTTTCAGCCGGCTAATATCGCTAAAAATAGCCGCGTAATTACTGATCTCATTGGTTTCATCATCCCGGATTTCGGTAATGGTCAGCAACTCAGGATAAACCTCGCCGTTTTTGCGCCGGTTCCAGATTTCGCCTTGCCAGAAACCCTGTTTGTTGATTTTTTCCCACATCGCATAATAAAAGTTCTTATCATGCCGTCCCGAACTAATAATGGCGGGCGTTTTACCGACAACTTCCTGTTCCGTGTAGCCGGTAATTTTAGTAAAGCCGGCATTACAGGTCTGAATGATCACATACTTATCGGTGGTGATAACGCCTTCCTGGGTATTATCAATAATCTTTTTCGCTAAACCCAAGCTCTTTAACGAATCCCTTAACAACGTGTCCCGATGCGCCAGGGATTCTTTAAGCTCCTCAACATAAGTGCTGCGAAATCCCGCCAATATGTCGGCCAGATTGATAATGCCGATTAAATTATTTTTATTGTCACTGACGCCAAGGTGCCGAAAATCGTTTAGAAGCATAATTTTCTTGGCGTGGTAAAGGCTTTCGTGCTCGTTAACGGCAACCAAATTCCGACTTGCATGATCCGCAACGATTGGATTCAGCATTAAAGAAGCCAGTGCCTTGACCACATCCCGCTCAGTCAGAATGCCGATTGATTGATCGGGAAATTCAACCCTTATCGCATCCGAATGCGAAGAATGCATAAGCTTGCTCGCTTGTGCCATAGTCTGCGTTGACTTGATCATCGGCGGAATCGGTTTTAATACACTGCCCGCCGTTTTTAAAACCAGGAAAAACTCAAAATTGTGTTTCTTGATCACATCAGTCTGAGAAATGATGCCCCGCTGCTTGCCCTGATCATCGGTTACGACATAATGGCGGACACCGTCTTTTTTAAACTTAAGCGAAACTTCCTCCAGACTCGCATTCTCATTAACACAGATAACCGGGCTGCTCATGCCCTCGGATACGGGGATAGAACGGGCATCAGGCGACGAGAAGTCAAATTTCAATACATCCCTTTCGGTCCAGATACCGATGATTTCATCATCAACTGCAATCAGAATAGCGCTACAATTTCGCTCCACCATTTTAACGGCGGCCTCGTGCATCGTCTCATTGGGCAAGCAGGTCAATAAGTTGGTTTGGGTAATATCCTTTATCGAAATCGCATGCAAATCAGGATTGCTCATGTATTCTCTATTTTATGGAGGTATTAGCCGACAAATAATACCATCAGCAGGCTATTAACTAAAATTTAGCCCACCCCTGAAACGCCAGATAAATCATCAGCTGTAAACCAGTTACATAACAGTCTTGAGTTATTTTTGCCGCATTCACTCTTTGCCTAAAACGCTACTCAACGATCAATAAATCCCAAGCAAATCTGGCATTAAAAGTCCGTTCAAATTAAAATAACCGTCTTCTTATTGAGCGCATTCAATAAACATCGCGCGATCTCCAAACCTGACGGACTTTTAATGACTGATTATAAACTGACCCACCTTAAACAACTGGAAGCTGAAAGCATTCATATTATTCGTGAAGTCGCAGCCGAATTTGAACGTCCGGTGATGTTGTATTCGGTCGGCAAAGACTCCGCCGTGATGCTGCATTTGACCATGAAAGCCTTTTATCCCGGCAAGCCGCCGTTCCCGTTGCTGCATGTGGATACCACCTGGAAGTTCAAGGAGATGATCGAATTTCGCGACCAGATGGTCAAACAACTGGGGCTTGAGCTGCTGATCCATATCAATCAGGACGGCGTAGACCAAGGCATCGGGCCGTTTACCCACGGCAGTAAAAAACACACCGACGTGATGAAAACCGACGGCCTCAAACAAGCGCTGGACAAATACCAGTTCGATGCGGCATTCGGCGGCGCGCGGCGCGACGAGGAAAAATCGCGCGCTAAGGAACGGGTATATTCGTTCCGCGACAAGAATCACCGCTGGGACCCCAAAAACCAGCGCCCTGAATTGTGGAATATCTATAACGGCAAAATAGACAAAGGCGAAAGCATCCGGGTGTTCCCGCTGTCCAACTGGACAGAGCTGGACATCTGGCAATACATCCACCTGGAAAACATTCCGATCGTACCGCTGTATTTCGCCAAGGAACGCCCTGTCGTTGACCGCGACGGCATGTTGATCATGGTCGACGACGAGCGCATGCCGATCGGGCCCGATGAAAAAGTTGAAATGAAAATGGTGCGTTTCCGGACCTTGGGCTGTTATCCGTTGACCGGCGCAGTTGAATCGACCGCCACCACGCTACCGGAAATCATTCAGGAAATGCTGTTGACCACGACATCCGAACGTCAGGGTCGATTGATAGACCACGACCAATCCGGTTCCATGGAGCAGAAAAAGCGCGAAGGGTATTTTTAAGAGCAGGTAAAAGGTCCAAGGGGGCAAGGTTCAAGGTTTGAAACGGCATGCGATTTGAAGATTTGGACGTATGGAAACGCGCATGTAGATTGTGCGTGGAAATTTATAAAACCCTTAAAGAATGCAGAGACTCCGGTTTTAAAGACCAAATTACCCGTAGTGCGTTATCCATACCGAGCAATATTGCCGAAGGATATGAACGAAATACAAACAAAGATGCAACTAAATTTTTCTATTACGCTAAAGGCTCAGCGGGCGAGCTGCGCACTCAGATTTATATCGGCATAGAAATTGGTTATATTCACAAACGAACAGGATTAAATTGGATACAAGAAGCCGAAGAAATATCAAAAATGCTATCAGGCCTAATCAAGGCCCGCATACCTTGAACACCGAACCTTTTACCTTTTACCTTTTACCTTGAACCTTTTACCTAACCCATGTCCCACCAATCCGATTTAATCAGTACCGATATAGACGCGTATTTGGCGCAACACGAACGCAAGGAGTTATTGCGCTTTTTAACCTGCGGCAATGTCGACGACGGCAAAAGCACGTTGATAGGCCGCTTGCTGCACGACTCCAAAATGATCTATGAAGATCAACTGGCCGCCGTTCAGGCCGACAGCGTCAAATCAGGCACCACCGGCGCAGGCAAGATCGACCTGGCCTTGCTGGTCGACGGCCTGCAAGCCGAACGCGAACAGGGCATCACCATCGACGTGGCCTACCGCTATTTTTCCACCGCCACGCGTAAATTCATTATTGCCGACACACCGGGACACGAGCAGTACACCCGCAACATGGCGACCGGCGCTTCAACCTGCGATTTGGCGATTATCCTGATCGACGCCCGCTACGGTGTGCAAACCCAGACCAAACGGCACAGCTTTATCGCGTCATTGCTGGGTATTCATCACATCATCGTTGCGGTCAATAAGATGGATCTGGTCGATTACAGCGAAATCACTTTTAATAAAATCAAACAGGATTATCTGGATTTTACCCAGTCGCTGGCTTTACAGGACATCACTTTTATCCCGATGTCGGCGCTGGACGGCGACAATGTGGTCAATCCCAGCGAACACATGCACTGGTTTACCGGCATGCCGCTGATGGAAGCGCTGAACAGCATCGAAATCGCCAATGACCGCAATTTCAGCGACGCCCGTTTTCCGGTTCAGTACGTCAACCGTCCCAACCTCGATTTCCGCGGTTTTTGCGGCACGGTCGCTTCCGGCATATTCAAAAAAGGCGACAAGATCACCGCACTGCCCTCCGGCAAAACCAGCAAAATCAAGTCCATCGTGACCTATGACGGCGAGCTGGAACAAGCCTTTTCACCAATGGCCGTCACCTTGACGCTGGAAGACGAAATCGACATTAGCCGTGGCGATATGCTGGTCGGCGCAGAAAAAACAGCGCCAACCGTCTCGGACAAATTCAAAGCCACTATCGTCTGGATGGCTGAAAATGCGCTGGCACCGGGGAGGCAATACACTATCAAATTGGCGACGCGTAGCGTGTCCGGTTCTGTCGCGATGATTCATCATAGAATCGACGTCAACACTCTCGAACACCATGACGCGACCGAATTGCATTTAAATGAAATCGGTTCCTGCACGGTTTCCGTCAACGCACCGGTGGTGTTTGACCCTTACCTTAGCCATAAAGGCACCGGCGCATTCATCATCATCGACCGCCTGACCAACGGCACGGTCGGCGCGGGCATGATTACCGGAAGCACCGAGGAAGAAAGCCTGCAACCGGTCAGTCCCGAAGAACGCGCCGCACGCTTTAGCCAAACGGCGACAGCGATTGCTTTATCCGGCTCAAACAGCAAGGAAATCGCTTATCAACTGGAAAGAAAATTATTTGATAACGGCCATGCGGCAACCGTTTTAGAGACTCAAAACGCAGCGCTTATAGTTGCCGTAAAAAATGCCGGATTGATTTGCTTATGCGTCAATTGCAGCGCCAATCTGGCGGATATTAGTTTTGATAGCGATACACAGGCTGTTGATGATATTTACAGCGCGTTGAAAAACCAAAAGATTATCCATTAGCATCGCGTGTAGGGGCAGGCCTTGCGCCTGCCCTTTTAGGCCGACGCCGCATCAGGTCAAACACCGGGAATTGCCCCCTGCGAAACCTATAAGTTACCCTATTTCAAGCGAGAAAATCAGTTCAGATATTCGTACGAGATGGGGTAAGATGAAAATATCGCAGTCGATCCGCCAATCAAAGCCACAAGCCTGAAAACCATTACCTTAAAATGAAAAATTCTGAATTCTCAAAAATAAGAGCTTCCGGCGTGGGCTATTTGATTAACAGCATCCAAACCTTGTTTGTCGGCATGTTAAGGATATGGACGATTCCGATTGTATTAATGTTGAGTGTCGCTTCCGGCTTCACTACCTACTACGGCTTATCGCATTTTATTACCCCGTGGATTGCACTGATCATTACCATTGCCATTCAATCCATTATTGTGATTTGTTCGCTGGAAATTGCCGGCATGCATTGGCAGGCCAACCGCTTTCGCTACTTTTCGGTGCTCTGTTCTCTGTTGGTTGCGCTGACCGCTTCGGTGTCATTCTCTTACTTCAAGTTTTATGAAATTTCCCAGCAGGACAACCTGCACATTAATCGTTTAAATCAAATAAGAACCGATGTAAAGTCCTATGTAGATCGTGTCTTGGTCATTAAAGGCGAGGTTTTAAAACAACAGCGCACCGACCTGGAAAAAGCGACGCTGGATGTACAACAGGCCTATTTCGGAACCCATGCGCAAATTGCCGAAGGTTATAAGAAGCAAATTGGCGAAGGCCCTTTCTGGAAGCATTACAACCAGATTTATCAAGAGAAAAAACAGCAACAGGTGAAATTTGAGCAGGATTTTTCCGAGCTGGACAAGAATATTCAGAAGCTGCAAATCAGCATTAATGAGCTGGATATAGCGGCGAATATTGAGAGCGCCTATTCCGCGATGCTGGATAACTTCCAGAGCGTCCAGTTAAAAATCAACCTGTTATCCGGCAATATCGGCCAGTCTTTACCGGAGGCGCCGTTATTGATGACTTACAAGCAATTTACCGCCGAAGTTCAGCCCTCAGCCGCGATGTGGTCCGATTTTTCGCTGTTCGCTTTTGTTTGCGCGGCCATGGTTGAATTTTTCACCGTGCTGCTGTCATACCGCCTTGAATTCACCGCGCCCGGCCCATTGACCGCCGAAGAAGAAGAACTGGTTTTCGAATGCTTAAGGCAATTTACCGAGTTCCGGATCAACAAAAACAACGAACTCGAAATGACCATCGAGAAAACCGAAATAGAACGGGCCAGGCGTTACTCCGACTGGTCGAGAATGTTTGCCGTAGGCTTATTATTAAGCCGCGGTTTCTTAAGAAAAATCGATGATAAAACCGTAGAATTCGCGCCTAATCTTTATCCGCTGATTGCCGAAAAAATGAGCGACAAGATTAACAAATTAAAAGCCGAATCTACCATTACCAGACAAGCAGATGCTGATGAATAGCTCCAGAACTGAAATCGATAAATGGTTTATTGAAGGCGCCTTAGCAAGCGATGCCGTCGCGACCCCAGAGGTCTGGGAAGCTATTTTTGACGCCGACCGCCAGCTTGTCCACACCAAAATCGGTCCTTACGGGAAATTGTTTTTACGCCCTGAAGGCTTTGTTAAACGCTTTTATCACCATGTTTACCCGTTACCGGTTGAAAACTGGCCCATTACTCAACAAATCAAGCTTTACGACGGTTTTTGCACAATTGCTATAACCCTGGATATTCGCTTCCAGGCTACCTTGAAATATGCCCTCAATAACATGGATATTTTGTCCGGCATTAACGGACATATAAAAACCGCCTATGAAGATTTACTACTCAATTTGATACATAAAGAATTGCAGAGTTTATCGGATGGCGCATGGGTACAAAAAGGCGTAAGCGATATTGAAAAGAAAATTTCTTTAGCGGTTAGTGAGATGCTGATATTGCAAAATATCCAATCACAAACACTATGCACGTTAAAACCTTCATTTGAAGAATTCCCTGATGTACAACTGGCTCAGGAAAGCGTTTATTTATGCGTCCTTAAAAAAAGTTTTGAACTTAACGAAGCTAAAAGAGAGGAATTATTCCATCAGGAACAGGAAATTGAAAACCAGAATCTGGAGCACAAACAAAAACAACTGGAGCAATTAAACCGCGATGCCGAACTGGAGCGCTTAAAACAAGCTCAGGACGCTTTAAATAGAAAACTGTTGCTGGAAGAAAAAGAAAAACAGCTGTTGGAACAATTTGAAATTGAACGGCGCATCCACAGCGAAAAAGTCAAGCAGGATAATAGCCTCAAGGAAATAACGCTGGAAGCGGATATTGAGAGCCAGCAAAAACACGAAGCCAGCCTTAGACTTGCGGAACAAAAAACCCATATGGAAGTATTGGCGCACCAAGCCAAGTTAAAAGAAAAAGAACTGGAAGCCGATATTGCCAAATATGAAAATCAGCAAGCCAGATGGCGAGAAGCCAAAGATAAGATCCATGCTCAACAGATAGCCTTTGAGCAACGCCAAAAACAGCTGGAGTTCGATACCGACGTAGAAAACCAAAAACGCCGCGAACACCAGCGTCTGGAAATGCAACAGGAAAGTTATAAAAAAAGGAAGGAATCCGATGTTTATCTGCGCCGGGAAATCGAATTACTGGCGCTTGAAAAACAACGCCTGGAACTGCAATTAGCGATAAAGGACGCCAAAAAGCAGAGCGACGACAATAAGCCTCAGATTAAAAACTAGCCGAATAATGTGTAGGATGGGCGAGACTACGTTCACCCCATCCTACAATACGCAAATACTGGATTTCATATATCCATGAACAGCATCGGAATGCCGTAGGTTAAAACAAAATAGCCAAACGCTAAAATAACGCTATGGCTCATTCTGTACGACAGTAATTGCCGCAAAATATAACTCACAATCGCTAAATACCACCCGACCAGCAATACGCCTATACCGATTGATATTTCTTCCGCATATTCATGATGGTTCATTACCATCAAAAAATAAAGCCCCTCGGTGACAGTGGCCAGCGTCATAATAAAGTTTTCGCCAATAAAAATAGCCGTGAATAGTTGATTAAAATGCTGCCATTTTTTGATGACGAACAATAACGTGGCGACGGACGAAAAAGCCATGATGGTTCGCAATAAAACTTCCAGTGTGCCGTCGGCAGGATCAGAAATCAGCCCCTCAACAATAATCCCTGAAATAAGATAGAACGCGACCGTTTTCCACATAAACGATTTGGTAGGAACTAAATCAGCGGGATTATTTATAAACCAGCAGAGGGAAAGGTATTTGATTAATAAACGCATGGTAATGCTCTTTGTACTCAAGAAAAAGCGTGAATGTTGTGATCAGCCTAATTAGAATCGCGGTGAAAAGACCGATGCAGCCAAGGTTTCGCGAGGACAAATATTTGCCCTCTGCACAACTTAACTTAATTCGACCCGGCCGCTATTTTTTACCACTGCGATTCGCCGGTTTCAGGATCGTACATTTCGTGGACAATTTTGTGCCGGTTGGCGATTAGCTCTTCAATACCGGGCGAATTGCTCATGGCACGGGAAATGGCCAGCTTCATCGCTTCATAATTAGTGCGATATAAATCTTTCCGATCCAGATCAGGGTTGGTGGCGCATTCGGGAGCGATCCACAACATCGCAATAATACACAGCTCATTAGCCTGATCGGCAGGAATAACGCCGTCGATAACGCTGTCCAGAACCGCATCCGCTACCGCAGACTGCACGGGGCCGCCAAACAGGTTGACATAATCGGTGGATTTGATGGTGACTTTAGGCACTATGATCGTCGCCGGCTTCACTTGCTGATTGCAGGCCCGAATGGCGAACATTCGGGTATGACCTTCCGTTTGCCCCATCAGATTGGCAAAAGCATGGCCCGCCGGCCCTTTGACGCTGCCTATCAATATTTCGGGCATGGCGTCGGTGCCTTGACCGTCGCTGGAAAATACCGTGGCTTCACCGGTTCTAAACCAAATTGTATCTGACATTACATACCCCCCAAAATCGACAAAAGCAGGCATTCTATGATGGATGAAGCAAAGCGCGCAAGGCTAAAGCCAAGATCGGCTTCACAGCGCCGTTCAATAAGCCGGGCTAAATTCTATGATAAAATGGGCTTTATTTACCCAAACAGATTCAAACCCCTAACTTAATGCCATTAAAGCTATTACCGCTACTTTCTACGACGCTGCTTTATGTGTTGTATTACCTGATCAGCACCTTCAAATTCGATGTGCAAATATTGACAGCATCGGTGCCATACGATTACCTGCTGCAACTGGTTGTCGCCTATGCGCTTTATGCCTTATCGAAGCGGGTATGGATTTTTCTGGTGCTTCATGCCCTGCTGATGGGAGTGTTGTACGTGGGTAACGCGGTAAAAATATCGTTTTTCGGCGGACCGATTATGCCGGATGACGTTTTTGCCCTGCAATCGCTGCTTTTAATACTGGACGGCTGGCGGTTTTTTGCCGCCGCCATACCGCTGGCCGCCATTGCCAGCCTGTTGCTGTTCAACTTTACCATGCGCCACTGGAGCGCTTACTTGGCCAGCCTGGCCATCATCTTGCTCGGTATCACCGTGGTTTACAAACCCGCCACCATCCTGGACCCTCTGGACGGTTACTTCGGCAACTCGGTCTGGGATCAGCGTTCCAATTATGTGTGGCGCGGCGCAACCCTGTACACGCTATTGGAAAGCGCTCGTTATTTTGCCGCAGCCGAGGTAATTCCTGACGCCGATATGGCCCAGGAAGCGGCCGACAACTTACTGACCGCGCATCGCACCGATGCAATGCCGGTTACAGCACTTCCCGTCGCGTCTAAAAACGAGGCCGCCGCCAAAACGTTTACGCCGCGTAACATCCATATCGTATTACTGGAATCTTTCTGGGACCCCAGTGTACTGAAAAAAGCCAAGTACAAGCAAAACCCGCTTTCGCCCGAGTTTCGCGAGCTGTGGAAAAGCGCGGAATACTCCCATGCGCTGTCTCCGGTATTCGGCGGTTTTACCGCCAATTCCGAGTTTGAGGTGTTATGCGGGTTTCCGGCGGTAAAAGATGCAGTCAAATTCGAACGCCAATTGCTTAACGATGTGCCTTGCTTGCCGCATCTTCTTGCCGACAAAGGCTATCGCACCATCGCCTCGCATCCGAATGTTCCGGTATTCTGGAACCGTGTTAATGCTTATAAACGCATGGGCTTCCAAACTTACTGGTCGCTGGAGGATTTTGTTCAGGACGACATGAATCGGGAATTTATGTCCGACAACACCTTATACCGCCAGGTGTTGGAAAAAATATCCGGGTCGATGGAAGCCAGGCAACCGATGCTGGATTATATCGTGACTTATTTCGGGCATTGGAATTACCCGCTAAGCGAAAGCCGACCCAATAAAGTCAGCTCTTCGTCGGAAATCGAGGAAGTGTCGGCCTACGCCAACACGGTTTATTATAAGTCGCGGGAACTGCTGGCCTTTATCAACGACATGCGCAAACGCGACCCGGACGGCATTATCGTGGTATTCGGCGATCACCTGCCTTTTTTAGGCGAGAATTTTGCAGGCTATGTCGAATCCGGCGTACTGACGGCCAATCGTAGCGAATTTACCCCGACAATGTTCAAAACCTACGTGAGCACGCCGATGCTGATTATCGACGGCAAACGCGGCCCGCTTAAAATCGGCAGCCTGCCGCTTTATCAAGTGCCCAAGCTGTTGCTCGATCTGCTCAACTTCAATGAACCGAGCATCATGGACTACACCGCGCCGTTGCCGGGTATGCGGGTGCGGCCGTTGCCGGGCCTGCATTTCAACATCCTGGCTGACGGGACTGTGGATATGTGTAAAGAGCCGCCTTATTCCGAAGCCTGCCAATTATCCTCCCGTTGGCTGGAGAACGTATCGGTCGTCAGCAATGATATATTTATGGGGCGTCAGTTTACACGCCCCAAATACGTACCTGAAAAACAGCCTGAGCCGATGCCAACAGAGGTTGCTGTTATACAATCCGTTGTTGGAGAAAAATAGATTCGCATTACTTATTGGCGTAGTGCATGTAATGTAACCCGATCTACTGGAGAAAATGTATGCATAAAAATTTTATAGCGACTGTCTTTGGCCTATCGCTGCTGTTTGCCGAAAACAGCATAGCCGGTCAACTCAGCATTCCGTTGCAAATCGATTACAGTCTTATTAAAAAAATACTCATCTCCCAGTTGTATACCGGCAAAGGCAATAGCGCCGAGCTGTGGAACGACCGTCAGGGATGCAGCTATTTCAGGCTCTCCAATCCCGAAATTAACGGCAAAAACGGCCAAATCCAGCTGTTAAACGAAGTTCAGGCGCGATTCGGAACCGGCTTGGGCGGACAATGTTTGACGGTTCTGGAATGGGCGGGAATATTGGAAACTTTTCAGCAACCGACGCTCGATTCCGGGCATTCCGTGCTGAGCTTTCCGCTCATCAGCGCGACCGCCTATGATCGTGAAGGCCATCATCTGACTATCACTAAACTTCAGGATTTGATCAAACGCTTTGCCGAACCCAAGCTTGCCGCCGTAAAAATCGATTTAAACGAATCCCGCGGCAATATCGAGCAAACGCTGGCGCATTTTTTACCCAAGGATAATGCGGCGGAAGTTAAGGCAATACTCAAGTCGCTCAGATTCAGCAGCATCAATGCCGGGGAGAATGGCATCGGCATTAAGCTTGATCTTGATGCACCGGCCAAAAGGACTGTTGCAAAACCTGCCCCAGCCTTTAGCGAGGCCGAACAAAAGCAATGGCAATCCGCTTGGCAGCAATGGGATAGCTTTCTGAGTTCAGCCATTAAACAGGCCGCCGACGATACGCAATCGCCGGAACTGCGCGAAACCCTGATGGCAATTCTGATGGATTCGCGGACAGCCTTTCAGGCGGGCTTAACAGAACACGATGCGGACAACGATCCGGTGCGGATCTTTTTTACCGATACTTGGGGACGCCTGGCGCCGGTCTTGAAAACCGTCGCCAACGAATTGCCCGGCATACAAGGCCTACGCTATATCACCTTTATAGCGGCGACCGACGTGATTTACGAGCTTGAACGACTGGGCGCACCGTTCGGCCTGGATATTTCATCCGACGGACTGCGCACGCTGGCGCGCATGCTCATCGCGGGCAAACAGCAGCCAGCGCTGTAACGCAGCTTAAATGCCGGAATAAACACATGCTCGTACCCCCTATCTCTTTTAAACGCCGCCAACGAGCGTCGCACGGCAGAACATATCCGGCATCCGCCGTGGCGCTGACCGGTTTTTTAGCGTGTCTGTCTACTGCCGCAATAGCCGGCAGCGACAAGGTTTCGCTAAGCCCCATGACTGTTTACGATGACCGGGTTGATCCTGAACTCATTGAACAGCCGCGCATGAGCAATCAATTAAATCGAGACGCGTTACAAACCACCGGGATGCCTGATCTTAACGGGGTGTTAAGAAACCAAACCGGCTTAATGCTTACTCAAGGTAGCGGACAGATGATGACCGCCATCAGCTTACGCGGCGCTGGCAGCGGCGGGCAAGGCATGGTCACTTTGGACGGCGTCCCCTTATTTGCCAATTTTGCCGGATTCTATTCATTAAGCCACTATGCGCTGGATGCTTTAGACCGGGTAACGGTAACGCGAGGTCCGGGCGGTGAACGGCACGGCAGCCGCACGCTCGGCGGAGCCATTCATTTACAAACCCGGCAACTACAGAAAACGGATAGTTTCTTGCACCTTGAAGGCGGCAGTTATGACACAGTACGCGGCGCAACGGGCACCGGATTGACCACCGAGGCCGGCGATTTTTCGGCAGTTGTCGGACGCAGCGATGTTTTTAACGGCATCAGTCAGGCACGAAACGGCAGAGAGCGCGACGACTTCGGCATGACCCATGCCTCAGCTAACTGGTCTAAAGGGTTCAGCCGGGGCGGCCTGAATGCGTCGCTGTATTTTGTGCGCAGCGATGAAGACATTGACGGCCCCGGCTTGGTCCTGCCAAGGCGCACCCTAGGCTGGGTGGACGATAAGCGGGGCCGGTTCTCGGATGAGACCTGGGTGGCGCAATTGCGCGGCCAATATGACCTGGCGTCGTATTGGAAGAGTTCGCTGCAATTCGGCTTTACTCAAGATCGGCAAAAAATGGTATCGACCGCGATCCGGCCGTTTACGCTGACCAGCCAGTTATTTATGCTGGACTGGAGCAACAGCCATCGCCTGCCGTTGGGCGCGAACAACAAAAATCAGGCGCTACTGGCGTGGGGGATTAATACCCAACACCAGCATGCGCTGAATTTCCCGGCGACACAGACGGTAGTTAGTCCCAACCTGCGCGGGGAATTATCGCTGGGCGCTTGGCAATGGAGCGCCGATGCACGTTCCGATCACGGCGATAGTTATGGCGATCATCAAGTCTTTTCGCTGGGCGTCAACCGGTCATTACCGCAAAACATGAGCGTTTGGGCAAACGGCGGCACCGGTTATCGCCAACCCGGTGTCAGTGAACTGATGCATCCGGTGTTCGGCAATAAGACGTTGCAGGGCGAGCATAATGCCGGCGGCGAAATCGGCTGGCGCTGGCGCCCGGCCCCCGAAAGCGAAATCAAGGTGAGCGGCTATTATCAAAATTATCGGCAAATGATTATCATGCAGTTGGATGCCGGAACCGGCGTAACCAGGGCCGGCAACATACAGGAAGCGGATGTCCGGGGCGCAGAAATGCAATCCCGGCACCGCTGGAACAGCGTCTGGGAAAGCGGTGTAAATTACAGCTATATGACCACCAAAAATCCGGCGACCCAGTTGCGCATACCGGGGCGACCCGAGCACCAGAGCGTATTCTGGAATGAAGTGCAATTATTGCAGCCGTTAAAATTACGCCTGGAGTTAACGGTTCGCAGCGGTTACTGGTTTGATGTCGCCAATACCCTCAGAGCCCATTCCGCCGCTCGCGTCAACGCCTTGCTAAAATATCAGTTGACCTCGAAAACGGATGTGTATTTGCGCGGCGAAAACATCACCGATGAACGCACGCCCGAGCTTAACGACTTTAATTTCAATGGCGCGGCGTTTTATTTGGGACTACGCACCGGTTTTTAGCGCATTTAAGACATCAATCACAAACAAATGCCGCCGGTCGACTTAACCATAAGTGGCAGCCAACCATTCGATTGAACTTATGAGTTGAATCTAAGTATTAAAAAAATAATTTAGACCATGAAGTTTGATTTATTAACCACCCTGGTGGCGTATCTCATCGTCGATGCGGTTTTCGCCATTGCTTTTGCGGTAACCGTTCGTCGACATCCTAACCTTGTCGGGCCGGGCTGGTGGCTTGCCGCCTGCATGGCATTATTCACCGGGTTTCTGGGTATCTGTCTGCGGGGCGTTATTCCCGATGTCCTGTCGATTGTCATTGCCAATGCACTGATTCTCACCGGAGGCGTCTGCGTTTGGATAGGCATTCGCAGCTTTTTTGGGCTGCGCCGGCATGGGTCGTTATTTGTCTGGTTCATCCTGACTGCTGCGCTGTTGCTCAGTGTGTACATGACCGTCCTGCCATCGGTGTCGGCGCGGCAGATAGTCATGTCGACATTTGTCATACTGATAGGCGTATTTACAATTCGCGACATTGTCCGTCATCGCAGTTTGCCACTGTTGATGGAAACCAATCTCCTGATTGGTTTCCTTGCCGCTGAGACATTGATTCATTTTATCCGCTTGATCACCGTCATGATGTCGCCAACGCCGGTAGGCAGTTACATACTGTCGCCGGAGCAGCCGGACCGAGTCTTTTTTATGTTGCTGTTCATTACCGGCACCGCCCGGCTGCTTATTATGGTGACCTTGGTCAGCGCCCGGCTGCAAGACGAACTCAACTATCTGGCAACGCAGGATTCGTTAACGCAACTGCCTAACCGCCGCTTTCTGCTGGATCGTCTAAAGCACAGTATTGATGTGGAACGGCGCGACGGCAAGCAACTGGCGTTGCTAATGCTCGATTTGGATCGTTTTAAAGCCGTTAACGACAGTCTGGGCCATGCCGCCGGGGATGAGTTACTGCAACAAGTCGCAGACCGCATCCAGAAGCGGCTGCGCGATGTGGACATGGTGGCGCGCCTGGGCGGCGATGAATTTATCGTGCTGCTGGAAGATATTGCGCATCCGGAAGATGCCGCACGGGTGGCGGAGAAAATAGTCGCCGATTTAAGCAGACCGTTTCAATTACCCCGCAGCAACGAAGCCGACCATGAGCCGGGCCGCGATGTACAGATCGGCGCCAGCATCGGCATCAGCCTGTATCCGCAACATGGCGATAACCCGGAACTGCTGATGGAACAGGCCGATACCGCCATGTATGAGGCCAAACAGGCCGGACGCAGCTGCTTCGCCTATTTCTCCGAAGAGCTGACCATTGCCGTTCGCAAGCGTATCGCGCTGGAAGGTCGTTTGCGACGGGGTATTGAACGGCAGGAATTACGGGTTTTCTATCAACCGCAGATAGATATTGCCAGCGGCCGGATCGTCGGCGCCGAAGCGCTGGTGCGCTGGCAATGCCCAACCGAAGGACTTATCGCGCCGATTAGTTTTATTTCCATAGCCGAGGAAACCGGCCTGATTATCGCCATCGGCGAATGGGTGCTGCGCGAAACCTGCCGTCAAGGCCAATGCTGGCTGGCAGACGGTTTTTTGCCGCTAACCCTGGCGGTCAACGTATCGACGCAACAGTTTCGTCGTTGCGACATTAATGCGCTGGTCGCCGAAGTACTGGCCGAAACCGGCTTTCCGGCCGGACAATTGGAATTGGAAATGACCGAAAGCGGGCTAATGGATAATCAGGATAAAGCCGTGGAAGTGCTCAACACGCTGCGTGCTCAAGGCATTCGTCTTGCCATTGACGACTTCGGTACCGGTTATTCGTCGCTGGCCTATCTCAAACGCTTCCCTTTAGACGTGCTGAAAATCGATAAAAGCTTTATCGACGATATTCCGCATCTTCAAGATGATATGGAAATCACCGCAACAATTATTGCAATGGGCCATATTCTGGGTTTTAAAGTCCTGGCGGAAGGCGTAGAAACACAAGAACAGTTAGACTTTTTACGCAACAAAGGCTGCGATGCCTATCAGGGTTATTTCACCAGTAAACCGGTACCGGCGGAAGAGTTTGCTGAGTTATTGAGGCGGCAACATAAGAATGGATAAATCGTGTAAGAGCGACCGATCGATCGCCCTTTTTGCTTAGCACATCTATTCAATCACTCAAAAATAGCCGCTTCAAGATTTTTACTGGAAATCAATCCTTTCAAAACCGATTTATCCTTGATACCGCCAAACCGGGTGCCTGCCAGATTTGCGCCGGTAAAATCGGCATCTTCCAATTTGCTTTCGGATAAATCCGCCCCCGATAAGTCGGCATCGGTTAAATCGGCCCCGGAAAGATCGACGCCAAATAACACCGTATTTTTCAGTACGCTTCCGGAAAGATTGGCATGGCGCATCAATGCGCGATTAAGATTGGCGTCGGTCAGGTCGGCGCCGGATAAATTGACATTATTCAAGCTGACCCGCATTAAGCCCATGGGCTGATTCTTCATATCGACGCCCCAATTGGCGTGAGACAGATTGGCATGGCTAAGATTGGCGCGATCCAAATTGGCAATAAACCGGCTGCCGGCAAGATTAGCGTTGCTCAAATTAGCGCCCCCCATATGCACGCCGAAAATACTGGCATTGGACAGGTTAGCGCCGGAAAGATTGATTTTGGACATCACCGTTAAATCCAGGTTCAAACCGGACAAATCGCTGTTGCTGAAATTGGCGTTGCGCAAATCGGCGCCCCACAAATCGGCGTTCCTGAAATCCAGCCCGGATAAATCCAGACCGGTAAGATCTTTCCGTCGCAACTGCGCGGGATGACCTTTTTCAGCCTTGGCAAGTCGCTGTTGCACGGATGCCCGATTAAGCTCGGCCGCCGATGCTGACAGACAAAACAATGCGGCTAACAAGCCCAGACCGTAAAAACGGGTTTTCATGTGTATACCTCCTGATGGTTACATGGAATCATATTGAAATAGTTAGCAGAACTTTATCGACAGTTCAAAGCTATTGCAACTAGGGAATGGAAATTGTTGGCTGTACCGGGTTAACAAAAACAATATGGCCGTCATTCCAACCGGGAGGTGAAAATCAATTCGATGTCGGCATCCATTCATTCGAAAGCGCATCCGCAATCGACCATAGACATGTTTCAGGAAAATTATCTAACTGATGTTACGCATGTACCTAATAAAAAAGCGTAGTCCACGAAAGGCACAAAAAGCACGAAAAACACCGGGTACAGGAACAATGAGTAAAGCCCATCGTCAAGATTGGAAAGATGTGTGCCGTAAACCGGGAAACCATACGGCGCTCTATTTTTTTCGTGCTTTTCGTGGACAGTGCGTAACATCAATTATCTAAGCCGGTTTCTTTTGATGCTTGAGATGAAGTTGAAGGCCCCGGCGTTGATTACGAATGGTAATTTGCCAACTACGACCTTGCCGTTCCGGTTGAAACTGATTGTCGTCATGGCTGTCTCCGGTATGAAGCTATGTTCGATTTTACACCCGCATTGAAACGATACTAAAATTTTGTCGATCAAACCTTATCACCTACCAGTTAGCACGCTACTTAAGCCTTTATTTACAAGCCCTAAAACCTATAATGATTACGCCAATACTACACGATCAAATGACAACGACGGTGTCCGCGAGGATAATAGCAACCACAAAAAACATTAACCCCGCAAAATGAACCCAACAATCCTCAGCGCCTGTCCCGAGTGTGATTTATTGCTCAAGCCCTCCTCGCCGGTGGTCGGCGACAAGGTCCACTGTCCGCGCTGCGGATACCTGCTGCAACGACCGCGCAAGCAAAGCGTCGAGCGCACTTTTGCGCTGTCTATTGCCGGCTTGATTTTGATGTTCCCTGCTAATTTGATGCCGCTGGTCGGCATTAAAATGCTGGGCGGCGCGAAAGACGGCACCTTGTGGTCGGGCGTGGTGGCGTTGTTTGAAGAACACCTGTGGGGCGTTGCGGTGCTGGTGTTTTTATCCAGCATTTTGTTTCCGCTGCTGAATATTATTTTATCCTTGCTAATCAGCGCGCATCTTTATTTTAACCGGCCGAACCGGCATCTGGCGCACTGGATGCGCTGGCTGCAACACCTGGATGAATGGGCGATGCTGGAAGTTTATATGCTGGGCATTATTGTCGCCTGCGTTAAACTGTCCTCCACGTCCGAGCTTAAGTTCGGCTTTGGACTCTATGCGTTCGTGGCCCTGCTGATCGTAACCGGCATGCTGGCGAGCAGTCTGGATAAGGTTTTGTTCTGGCGGCAAATCGGGCAATTAAGAACATGAAATCCAAAAAGACCGCCTTGGCTCAGGGCTTTATTCGCTGTCATGATTGCGGCTGTTTATCGAAACAAACTGACAAGAACAGCCAGTGCCGGTTATGCGGCGGCCGCTTGCATCCACGGCTGCCCAATAGTTTTCAACGTAGCGCCGCTTTGCTGTTGAGCGCCTTCTGCTTGTATATTCCGGCCAATATTTTTCCAATCATGACCGTCACGCGTTTGGGCGTCGGCGAGCCGCACACTATTATCGGCGGCATTATTGCATTAGTTAACGGCAACATGGTCCCCATAGCCATACTGGTTCTGGTCGCCAGTATTTTGGTGCCTTTACTAAAACTGCTGGGCATCGGCCTGTTATTACTCAACGTTCATTATCGCTGGCAAGTCCATGCCAAAAAATGGACTATCCTATACCGCATTATCGCTTTTGTGGGCCGCTGGTCGATGCTGGATATTTTTATGATTTCAATTCTTGTGTCTTTGGTTGACATGGGCAGCGTCGCGCAGGTCATCGCAGGGCCTGCGGCAACGGCGTTTGCTGCGGTGGTGGTGTTAACCATGTTTGCCGCCAAAAATTTCGATCCACGTTTAATATGGGATAATCAACGCTAAAATGAATGACTTTATCGACCCTGATGCATCAGACGCGACCATCAATAAAAAAACCGAATTGCCGCTGGTGTGGTTTTTGCCTTTAATCGCCTTGCTGGTTAGCGGCTGGTTAATCGCCAAATCCTACAATGAAAAAGGCCCGGTTATCACGATCAGCTTCCCTACCGCTGAAGGACTGGAAGTGGATAAAACCAAAATCAAATACCTGAATGTGGAAATCGGCAAAGTCACCGCCATCTCCATCAGCGACGATTTAAAAACCATCCTGATTACCGCGCAAATGAACAGCACTGCCTCCGGTTATTTGAACAAAAATACCAGCTTCTGGGTGGTGCGGCCTCAAGTGGGCTTGGGCGGCATTTCCGGGCTGGGCACACTGCTCTCCGGGCCTTATATAGCGATCAAACCGGGTGATGGCGCCAAAGAAAACCATTTTACCGGACTGACCACCCCGCCCTTGTTAAAGAACAACGCCGACGGTATGCACTTCATTCTCGAAACCAATAATCTGGGCTCGATGAAGCCGGGAACGCCGATCAATTTTCACGGCATAACCGTTGGCGAAGTCCTCAGCCACAAATTATCCGACGAAGCCAATGCGATACGCTTGACCGTTTTCATTAACAAACCCTACGACCAGTTCATCAGGAAAAACACCCGTTTCTGGATAGACAGCGGCGTCGATTTATCCGCCGGCGCAGACGGTTTTAAAGTCAGAACCGGGCCGTTGATTTCCTTGTTAAGCGGCGGCATCGCCTTTCGCGCGGCTGCCGAAGACACTATTGAAAATATTCAGCCTGAAAACAGCATTTTCCCGCTGTACGATACCTATGAGCTGTCGACCCAGATTGTGTATCAAAACACCTTAAAATACGTTATGTATTTTAACGGCTCGGTACGCGGCTTGACCGTAGGCGCGCCGGTGCAATTGCGCGGCATTCCGATCGGCAAGGTCACCGACATCAACCTGGAGCTGGACAAAAAAACCGCTGAAATCCACATTCCGGTCACCGTGGAACTGGAACCGGAGCGCATCAAAGAAATCAATAACGACAACCACATCAGCGATAAAGATATTATGGCGCAACTGATCAACAAAGGCCTGCGCGCGCAATTGCAAACCGGCAGCCTGCTGACCGGCCAACTGCTGGTCGATCTTGATTTTCACCCGAAAAGCAAGATCGTGTTAAGCGACAATCAAAGCGTCTATCCTGAATTCCCCACCACCGCCAGCTCCCTGGATCAGTTTACCCATTCCGCGAACATCATCATGGATAAAGTTGCCAAACTGCCGCTGGAGGATTTGACGACCGAAGCCAACAAAACCCTGCAATCGTTACAAGGCACGTCAAAAGCGGCAACCGGCATGCTGGTCAGCGCCCAAGGCACGCTTGCTACGGCCGACAAAACCATGACTTCGGCACATCAGGTTTTAAGCATTCTGGAACCCGGTTCCACCACTCACTACGAACTGGAACAGTTGCTACAGGAACTCACCCAAGCGGCAAGCTCGGTCAAGCAACTGACCGATTACCTGGAACAAAATCCCAACTCCTTAATTCGCGGCAAAAAAGAACAGTAACTATGGCAAATCGACTCTCAAAATGGTTAATAGCACTCTTCGTAAGCACCCTGCTCCCGGCCTGCCTATCGACGCCGCCCACCCAATTTTATGTGTTGGAAGCGCTGAGCGAGCCGCCGCCATCCGCAACGACAACCGAAAAAAAACGCCAGATCGGCATAGGCCCCGTATCGATACCGACATTGCTTGAGCGCAAGCAAATTGTCACCCGCTTACCGGATAACAGCGTAAAAATCGCCGAATTTCATCAATGGGCATCGCCGTTAAAAAATAATGTCGCACAGGTGCTAAGCCACAATCTGGCGACGCTGCAAACAGGCGACCTGATCAGGACCTATCCCTGGAGCGCATACGGAGCGGTCGACTATCGCATCATAATAGACATTATCAGGTTCGACACCCGCCCGGAACAGACCGTAGACTTTGAAGCCAACTGGGCGATAATGGATGAAAAAAACCATACCCTGTTAAGCAATGGACGAAGCAAAATTGAGCACTCACTGAATGACCCGTCCTACCCGGCTACAGTCAAAGCACTGAACAAAGTCCTTAGCGAATTCAGTCAGGAGTTATCCCAGGCGCTGAGAAAAATACAGTAAAGATCTTGTAGAATAGGCACTACATGTAAGGTCGAGACATTTTATTCTTGGATTTAGTTAGGAAATCCTTTAGAATTGTCGGCCTTACATTGGGATGTTAGCTCAGTTGGTAGAGCAGTGGACTCTTAATCCATGGGTCCAGGGTTCGAATCCCTGACGTCCCACCAATAAATCAAAGGCTTAGCTGATTTTCACTAGGCCTTTTTTATTGCATGTAGTAAATTTGTCACATCCTGCTAGAGTTTCCCGCGTACCCTTCAAGGTGTTTACAGGAAAAATGTGCGTATTTTAACACCATCTCCAAACTAGCCCATCCACCTAACTCTTTTAACCTTGCCACCTATCAGTTTTTCATAACCTCACAAAATGCCGGCAAGGGCAGGTCATTTTGCAGGCATCGCATGAGGCGTCGTAATCCGCGCTTAAACAAAGAAACTAAACTGCGGTAGAGTTTTTTAACGCTCCAATGTTCAGCGTTGGTCTGCTCTTGCGTTTTTTTTCGAGTGGCGTGGGATGATTCAGTAGCTCAGTACGCCCCACGCAAACACACCAGTGCATGGCAAGCGCCATCATCAAAACCATGCGTTCCAAGCGATCGGCTAACCTTAGTTTTGAATCTTCCAGCTTGAAACCGCGACTTTTAAAGTCGGAAAACATCGGCTCTATTCCCCAGCGCTCACTGTAATCCAGCACTTTGCTACGCGATGGCGAGCAGTCCATGGCGATAATCCAAGGCTCCGAATGCGTAGCTTCATGAATAATACCGATGTTAGTCATGACCGCATTTTGCCCGAACAAACGCACGTTAGGCAGATACCGTTTGGTCACGCCTTGCGCTAATTCGCCGATCATTGATTCATTACTCACGCCCGTATCAACGTGTAAATTACCCTTCAAACGCAGTCGATACTGCCAATGGTGACGCTGCAGCCATTCGAATAGATGACTCGAGGGATAAAAACGGTCGGCTAATAACATGATCTTCGCCTCAGCTGGAAGCCAGGATCGGACGAGTTCCAACAGTTTCTCTTGCTGTTCAAAGCCGATGTTGGCCGCGCCGGTTGCAGCGCACCACGCTAAGGGTAAAGCGCGGTCGCCAATGCGTAAGCCGATCATGAGCAAAGCCATAGCGTCGCCCAGATCGGTTTGATCCATGCTCAGCAGAATCGTTTGTCCGGATTTTCCGGCCTCGACCAACTCTTGCCGCGCAAAAGGCTCTATCAAGGTTGCACAATCCAGCAAGGGATTCTTTAACAAGCGGCGTAGCCACTGTTCGCGCATATCCTGACGTTCGGTATCTAAAGGCAATAAGTTAGCCAATTCAACCGTGTTCGGCGTTTGTTTTTCAATCATGGCGCTGACAACTAACGCTAACTTACCCACGACTGTCTTACGCAGGTGCGGCTGCACATCGTTAAGCCTGTATTGTACTTGTTCCGCTAATCGTTTAACTGAGCTCATGACTAATACCTCATCAACTATAAATCTAGCCGAAAACCAAGGCTTAAATTTAACACATTGATTTTAATGTGGTAATAATATTCATATTCAATTTTTAGTTAGCGCATAAGTAAACTGATAGGTGGTGAGCTCTTTTAACACATGTAACGGCGTACCGTTCTGAACGTGCCACGTTGCCCAAGTGTGCCGCAAATCATGCCAACGAAAATCTTTAATGTCAGCTCTGATCAATGCCTTTCGCCATGCATGATTGTTCGCTCTGGTTACCGGACGTCCTTCATACGTGAACACATGCGTATCATGCTTACCGATTTGCTGCCGAATAATGGTAATAGCTTCATCATTAAGCGGTATCGCAATAGCTTTTTTCCCTTTGGCCTCATCTGCATACACCCATGCGCAATGACGTTGCATATCGATTTGATGCCATTTAAACCCTGTTACATTACTTTCGCGTAAGCCAGTCAGTAACGAAAAACGAGCCATTGCTTTCAAATGCTCCGGCAACTCGTTAATCAGTCTATCCGCCTCTTCATGCGTTAGCCAACGGATACGTATTGACTGTTCCGGCAATAACCGAACACTTGGAGTTGTGTCTAACCATTCCCATTCTTGCAGAGCTCTGTTAAGAATAGAGCGTAATAACGCAAGGGTACGGTTAACTGTTCCGTTGCTGACTCCCTCTGCTTTTTTGGCGCTTTTTATGGCGTCAACTGTAAAACAGCGTGGAAAAATGGCCAGGGAATCGGGGAAAACAGCGTCGAAAACTGTCCACCCCGATATAGTCATGATCCGGTCTTCTGCCTTTGCAGGAACAGAAAGCCGCTTAGGTTATAGTCGGGTTACGCTATGCTAACCCGACATGACTCCCTCTTAAATATGCACAATGAAAGACCTGCCCCTCTCCTTTACGCAACCTTTGTGTTTTCCGCGATTGAAAATCTTTTTCCGACTTCCCGGCGGTCTATGAAAGCCAACGAAGAGCTGATCAACCAAATGAAGCCGGATCACTTGCGGTCAGTAGCCATTAGAAAAACAGCTTGCATTCAAAATTTCTGCGTACTAAAGTTCGCCCTGTATAAATCGAAGAGAATAAGCCAGTGACCGACGCGACAATGCCAAAGCGGGTTATCGTCTATGCCAAGGAAAGCGGAAAAGAGCCTTTTACCGAGTGGCTCTATAGCTTACTCGACGCCATCGTACGAAAACGCATCCTTGCCCGCGTTTCCCGTCTGCAACAAGGCAACTATGGAGACTGTGAGCCGGTCGGCGAAGGGGTTAGCGAATTGCGGTTATTTTTCGGTTCCGGCTATAGAGTTTATTTCGGGGAACAGGATAACCAGATTGTCGTCCTGCTCTGCGGCGGCGACAAGGGAAGCCAAAGCAAAGACATTGAACAAGCCAAAACCTATTGGCAGGAGTATCTAAACCATGAGCACTTATAAAACGATTGGCGAAGTTGAAGAACAATACCTTCGCGACCATCCCGAGGAAGTTGACGATTATATTACCGTCCTCTTCGACGAATATGCCGAAAGCGGCGATACCGCCGCCCTGCTGTCGTCCCTCCGCGTGGTCAGTCGAGTGAAAGGAGTAAGCCGAGTTGCTGAAGTTTCCGGCCTAAGCCGCAAGGGCGTGCAAAAAGCCCTTTCGGAAAACGGCAATCCGCAATTTAGCAGCGTGAATGCCATTATGCATGCAATGGGCTACCGGCTGACCCCACAAAAACTTCCTGCGGCGAATCATGCTTCTTAATCTTAAAAGCCGCAGCTGTAGTGTGTGGAGATTTGTTCGAGCTGTCGAAGTCACGAAAGATGCGTTTCTCTTTTTTCAGCACATCCTGCGTACTAAATCGTATTGGTGTTAATAAATGGTGCGCTATGCGCTTCCTACTTGGCTTTTTGATCATTTTTCCATCAGCTCCTTGGGTAGACAGGTGGAAAATATGTTCTGCTATATCTAAACCAATTACATTATTGCTCATGTCGGACTCCTCATTACACCGTTTAAAAATTGCCGGTGTATTTTGCGCCAGGGTTAAGTGAGGAGTCCATATCATCAGCCTACTACACTGTTGCGATTGTACGATGCTCCGCTTAAAGGAGTAATTTGTCGCATTTATTTATACAAACCACTCATTAGGTTGGTGATATGGGGTTAAAGAATAACTCAGTTAAGAATCGTCGAACATCAGGTGGGCAAGCCGGGGTACGTGGTTATCTAGTGCAAACTATCATTGCCTTGCTTGATGTTTTGTTGGACGACTCTCCTTTTATCAGAATTTCCTTAGAACCGAATCATGCTTCTGAACAGTTTGACCTTTTGTGGGAAGATGAAAAAGGACTTCACGCAGTCCAGATAAAATCCACTCAAGGGCAGTTCAAAATAAGGGATATCGAGAAATGGGCATCAACGTTGGAAAATTCAGGATCAGCAGATGAATACTTGCTCTGTCTTGTAGGGTTGTATCCGCCATCCATCGCGAAAAAACAGAATATAGGGCGTGTTCGCCTTGACCTGAAAAATCTTGATATAAGTGCATTTCGCGAGCAGGCAGCACATCGCTTAGATAGATTCCTTCGTGGGCAGGTGATTGAACCGAATTCTGCTGAATATCGGGAAATGCTGGCTGATGCGTTAATAGCTCGTTTGGCTGCATATTCCACAACTGGTAAGGAATTAACGTATGCCGAGATTGTAAACCTCCTCAAATCGTGGGTAACTCAAGCACCGCAGCCAAGTCTTGAAACCACACTTACACGTTTAGCAAATGCAGCGAGAGAGGAACTCAATCAGCAATTTTCACAGTCCTATATTTCCCTTAAATATGCCGATAAGTATTATGTTCCGAGAGAACTGGAAAGTGACATTGAAAAATGGTTGGCTACGACGACTGCCGCTCAGCCTTGCTGCTTTCTAATCTTAGCATCAGCCGGTTGTGGTAAAACTAATCTGCTCTGTCGGCTCGCAAACACAAGCGCTTCTCGTCGCCCAACGTTCCTGTTAGTCGGCGCTCAGTTACGGCTTGATGATGAACTGGGATTGTGGAGCTCCCTGTTTAGTGCTGTTAGTGATATTACGAAAGTGGAACGTCGCCGGAGTTGTATAACCGCAGCGATTGCGAATTTAGCGAAAGCTACGCCAGAAGGTATTATTGTTGTAATTGATGCAATAAATGAGTTTCATGATCCAGCGAAATTGCGACGCGAGTTGGAAGTGTTTCTCTCTGAAGCACGCAGTGCAGGAGTATCAGTCATTATTTCCTGTCGAGATTATTATTGGGGACTATTCGATGCTCCTTGGTGGGATGATTTTTTGAAATATTCTGAGAAAGATAACAGTCGAAAAAATAACAAACGCCTTCTTGGAAATTTCAATTACGAGGAGAGTATGAATGCATTTTCCACGTACTTCCATGAATACGATATTTCTGTCCACCCCGAAGGGAACGCTAGGGAGCAACTTCGCCATCCGTTACTTTTGCGGTTCTTTTGTGAAACTCATCGTGGAAAGCAAATTGGAATTTTGCGAGACGTACGCTTGAAGGATCTTTTCGACCGATATTGGGACACAAAACTGTATTCAATTGCCGAGCGAATGCTTAACCAAGGCGAGTTAGGAATTCTTTCAGAAATTTCTCAATATGTAAGCAGTTGTATTCTTGGAATTGCTAGCCACATGCTACAGCAAAATACTCGAGCAATTTCTGCGTCGAAAGCCATTGACCTTACTCACTCTTCCAACGCCATGTCACGATTATCTGCTCCATACGGCAGAATACTTGATGAACACATCATTCTCGAAGAACTCTCCGCGCTTAAAGCTGGCGATGAAAAGCTTGTAGCTTTTGTATTTGAAGAGTTTATGGAATATGCAATGGCCAAAGCTCTTCTTGCGGAGTGGCAGGCGTTACAACCATCGGAGATCGGTGAGCGCGTCGTAAGCCTTACAACAAAGTACGCGGACTTCAGCCAAGTCTTTGGCGTTATTCTCTATGCAGCGCTCATGCTTAAAGAAGTTCGCGCAATTGCTCTATGGCCTGTCCTGATTGGACTCGGCCCAACATGGGAAAGGGTGGTGATCGAAGCGTTTCGAAAATTACCACCAGACCAGATCGATGACGGAGTTTTTCATGCACTCATCGATTTATTGGATGTACCACACAAAGAAGTCCAAGCAGAGGCTCTTGAGTTATTGAAATTCGGGCGATTCAAACGAATTCCAACACCAGAGCTTATCGAAGCGGTGGGTCGACTTGTTACCGACGATGATCTTCGAATAAGAAGGAGAGCGATTCTTGCCCTTGCATCTTGTCCGCCATCGTTTGCTATTCCACTTATAGAACGGACAGTTACAACCCGTATGCATCGTGTCACTGACCAGTACGTTGTTGTTGCGCATGCCATGAAAGCTCTGGCGAAATTTCAAACGATCGAAGCTATGATTATGATCGCGAGAGCATGTCACGGCTATTGGCACGGAGAACATCGAGCAAAGGCTGTAATCGAGGTGTTAGGTCGGCAGGGAAATAGATTCGTTGAACTTTTCGATCACGATGACTTTTTAGTTCGAATCGGTGCCATCACCATGATTGGTCTTAGCCGCTTACGTGAGGCAATTCCAGCCTTGGAAGCTTTGGTTGTCGCGCCATCAAAATCGACTAAAGTTCTGTCAAGAAGCCAGTGCCCAGTATGGCTTGACAATTCGTCATTCCGATCTATTCAGAGTGATTTGAAATATGCAACAGAAAAAGATCTTTGCCTTGAGCAGTATTTAGCTAAAAAAGCGCTTTCAGAACTTCAAACGACAATCGCAGACGATGATGTCAAACAGAAATGGCACGCAAGGATAGAGGAAGCGCTAAAAGAGGCAAAACCCGATAGTCTCCACCCATCTATAGAGGCAATAATCAACGAGTCATACTGTGATGAGAAATTGATTGCAAAGATTATTAAAGCGGGTCTTGAAAATCGAAGTAACAAAAAATGGGGAGTAGTTGGTAACTATAAAGGTTTCACAATTAAATCAGACCGAAGTCGCCTGATTCAAAAAAAGATGAACAGTGATGATAGGGATGATCTGACTAATCTTCTTCATTTAGAAAGAATATCTGAGGATGGTTTGTTCATTGGAAACTCTCTCCGGGAGCATGATTACTGGAAAGAATACATCTATCGCGCATGGGGATTAGAACCGCAAGTCAAAGGCTGGTCAGAACGCTACTGGGACTGAAAACTATCGTTCGCGACAGACGCGTCTCATAGCTTTGCTGCATCTAAACCCATTTATGGTTCAACCTATTAATAAGCCCGGTAGGTCGGGTTACGCTACGCTAACCAGACCTACGCGACTGTGATGAGTATACATTTAACATTTCGAATAAAGCCACATGCCCCAGCCTTCCATAACTCCCCATAAAAGAAGGTCTATTTCTACAACCAGCTCTCATATTTAAGCAATGGCACACGATCAAAATGCCGTACGTTCTTGGTAATTAAGGTTAAGTTATTCGCAATTGCAATAGATGCAATTTCAAGATCGGCTAAATCGAGTGGCGTGCCGCGTTTCTCAAGTTCTGCGCGAATCCGGCCACAAACATTAAGCGGCTTTTGGCATCAAAGCCGACTATATTTACCGCCGGCAATAAAATGGTTTCCAGGTTGTTTAAGTGATATTCAGGACGTTGGCTTTTTTCTGCGCCATAGACAATCTCGGAAATAGTGATCGTAGAGATATACTGCTGGTTTTTTGATACTTGTTCTAACTTGGCTAACAGATTTTGTGAGGGTCGCGGTTTTACAATATTGGTAATCGTATCCGTATCAAAGAGAAACATCGCGCCCTGTTCCACCCTTCGCACACAAAGTTTCTATGCCGCCCATCGCATCCGTGACTTCATCAAAACCTTGCCATTTTCCTGCGATTGCGGCTAAACCTTGTTTTTCTTCGTATTGTTCCAAAATATTAAGGTCATCAAGGCTAACCAATGCGGCAACAGGCTTATCCCGCCTGGTTATAATAAATCTCTGATGAGAATACTGGTTCTTGGCTATGAGTTCTGAAATATGTGATTTGGCTTCTGCTACGGATACTTGTGTAGTTGTCATATGTTATTCCCAGTAATTGCCTTTTGGTCATTATGACTTGCCTATAAACGTTTTTCAATGAAGTGCCGTAAGCCAATGAACCCCAACTATTTTCCAGTTACCGAATAGTCATTCACTTAAGGTCATTTCCATGAAAAAACATACCCGAATTACGCATTATTTTCTTACCACGAAGACACGAAGAGCACGAAGAAAAAGCAGAAACTTCGTGTCCTTCGTGGTGAATAAAAAATAAATTATACGAGGTATATTCTTTACCAGACATCGTCTAAATTGCGCCCTTATCCAACGCTTTCAAGTGCTTTAACTTTTCCTTGATCTTGATTTCCAAGCCCCGGTCTACCGGCTGGTAATATTGCCTGCCCGCCAACTCATCGGGAAAATAATTTTCCCCGGCGGCATAGGCTTCCGGTTCGTTATGGGCATAGCGGTATTCCTTGCCGTAATCCAGCGATTTCATCAGCTTGGTCGGCGCATTTCTTAAATGTACCGGCACACCCAAACTTCCGCTTTGTCTGGCATCGGCCATTGCCGCGTTGTAAGCCATATAAACCGCATTGCTTTTCGGTGCGCAAGCCAGATAAACGACGGCTTGCGCCAAGGCCAGCTCGCCTTCGGGGCTGCCTAGGCGCTCCTGGGCTTCCCAGGCATTGATGCAAATCTGCAAGGCCCTGGGATCGGCATTGCCTATATCTTCGGAGGCCATCCTGACGACGCGCCGGGCCAGATAGGACAAGTCGCAGCCGCCATCCATCATCCGGCACAACCAGTATAGCGCGGCATCGGGCGAACTGCCGCGCACCGATTTGTGCAGCGCCGAAATCTGGTTATAAAATTCTTCGCCCTGATTATCGAAGCGCCGCACGCCGCCCGACAGCACTTCTTTGGCAATGACCTCGTTAACCACTTGCCCGCCCTTGGCGGCGGCAAGTTCTACGGCAATTTCCAGCAAATTGAGCAGTCTTCGGGCATCACCGTCGGCCGCCTGGGCGAACTGCTGTTTTATGTCGTCGGCCATTTCGATAGCCAGTCCGCCCAAGCCGCGCACTTTGTCGCTCAGGGCTTTATCGATCACCGCCAGTAAATCATCCGCCGTTAAGGCGTTCAGCACATAGACCCGCGCCCTGGACAATAACGCATTATTCAGCGCGAAAGACGGGTTTTCGGTGGTTGCGCCGACAAAGTAAACCGTGCCGTCTTCGACATGCGGCAGGAAGGCGTCCTGCTGCGACTTGTTAAAGCGATGCACCTCATCGACGAACAAGATGGTGCGCCGATGTTGTTCCAGCTGGATTTTTTTGGCCTCGGCTACCGCCGCCCTTATTTCCTTGACGCCGGACAGCACCGCCGAAATCGGCATGAACTCGGCATCGGAATGCTGGGCAATGAGCCGCGCCAGCGTGGTTTTGCCGGTACCCGGCGGTCCCCAGAAAATCATCGAGTGCAAACGGCCCGAAGCAATGGCTTCGTAAAGCGGCTTGCCGGGTTTGAGGATATGTTGTTGACCGACGTAATCGGTCAGCGCTGCCGGCCGCATCCGGTCGGCCAATGGCGTGGTTAAATCATCGAAAAGCATACATGAGGTTCAAGGTACAAGGTTAAAGGTGACTTGAACCTTTGACCTTGCACCTTGAACCTGCTCCTCATCAATCAGAAAAAACATCGACGCCCTTCGGCGCAGTAAACTCAAACAGCGTCTGCTTTAACGGCGGATTCAAAATGACATTGGAAAAATAAATACGCGTCAGCTGGCCGAAGTTATCGCTCAACTCCATACCGCCCAACGAATCGTTATTCAACCCAATCAAAACGTACTTAAAACTGCTTTCCTGGTTTTTAGGCAATAACTTTATCCACATTAAATTACCGTCGACGCCCTGCTGTTCCATGGTGAAGTTGTCGTCCAATGATATTTCGCCGCTTAATAATAATGCAGGCGTTGAACCCACGGATTCATCGAGTTGTTTGACGGTAACCTGTTCTAAATCGGTATCATAAAACCAGACTTTTCCCGACGTAGAGATAATCTGCTGTTGGAACGGTTTTAAATAATCCCACCGAAACTTTCCCGGCCGTTGCAGGTAAAAAACGCCGTAACTGGTTTGAGTGGGGTTGCCCGCTTCATTAATCAATACCTGCTTAAAATCAGCAGTGAGTGACTTTGTGTTCTTCAAAAACGCTTTCAGCTGCTTGACCGGCTTGTCTTCTGCGTAGCCTGTTGTATTAAAAAGCAGCATTGCGAGCAATCCTGCAAAAATTGTAATTTTACTCATAAATACCCTGGTTAATTATTCGGTAACAATTCATTAACCAATGTTTCAAATTGATTAACGGGTGAATCGACGCATGGCGAAGATTCTTCCGGCGCAGAGCCGACGATAAAGGGATACTGCTTCGCGCCGGAGCAATTTTCATTCGCCGCCAAGCCGTTAGCCGGATCGACCCAGGCCATCTTAATGTTATCCGGCTGAATCAAGGTCACCGGCTGGGTCGAAATCTGTTTCATTAACGATGTCCAAACCTGCAAAGCGCCGGTTGCCCCGGTTAATCCGGCCGGTTTGTTATCGTCCCGGCCAATCCAGACCACCGATAAATAATCCCCCGTATAACCGGCAAACCAGCTGTCTTTTGCATCATTGGTGGTGCCGGTTTTGCCGACCAAGCCATAGTCTGCCGGAAAAGATGCATATGCCGAGCGTCCGGTACCTTCATGCATGACTTCCTGCAAGATAGTATTGACGATATAGGTTACCGCCGGATCGAGCACTTGCCTCACGGTAAACGGGTAACTTTGCAAGCGTGTGCCGTCGGCTGCAACCACTGCCCTGATACCCTTTAACGGCGTTGAAAACCCGTCGCCGGCCAATGTTTGGTACATCTGGGTTACTTCCATCGGCGTTAATTGCGCGGCCCCGAGCAGAAACGACGGAAACAGGTCAACCGGCCGGGTGATGCCCATACTTCTTAATGTTTTAGCAACCCTGGCTACGCCGATATCCATCCCTATCCGAACGGTAGCCAAGTTGTAAGAATGCGCCAGTGCCGTATGAAAGCCTACCATGCCGTGTTCTTGGTGATCATAGTTTTTAGGGCTCCAGTCGTTGCCTCCCGCTCCCCTGACCAAAATGGCGGTATCGCTAACCGGCGTGGTAATGGTGTACTTGTCGGAATATTCCAGAGCCGTCAAATACACGACCGGCTTGATTAATGAGCCGATCGGCCTGACCGCATCCAACGCATGATTAAATCCGGCACTGGACACTTCACGACCGCTCATCAGCGCGGCTATTTCGCCGCTATCTCTACGCGTCACTACAGCTGCGGCTTCAAGGTCATTCGCTTTGGGCAGTTTTTCCAACTGCGCCAATTTTTTAGACAGCGTGTCTTCCAGCGCATCCTGAACCCGCGTATCCAGCGTGGTGAAAATCCTCAGCCCCTGAGATGTTAAATCTTCCTCTTTGTATTCCTGTTTTAATTGCCGTTTGACCAGATCGAGAAAGCCGGGATAGCGATTGGTTGAACGGTGGGTATTGGCAATCACATTTAAGGGCTTTGCTGTTGCCGCAGCCGCTTGCTCTTTAGTGATATAGCTTTCCGCTTCCATCTCTTCCAACACCAGATTGCGCCGTTGCAGCGAACGGTCCGGATAGCGTCTTGGATCGTATTCAGACGGCCCGCGAACCAACGCAATCAGCGAAGCGATATGCTCCAACGGCAGATCCTTTAGAGAACTGCCGAAATAAAACTCACTCGCCAAACCGAAGCCATGCACGGCGCTGGCGCCATCCTGTCCCAGATAAATTTCATTCAAATAGGCTTCCAGAATTTCGTCTTTGCTGTAGCGATATTCCAAAATCAGCGCCATCAAGGCTTCTTTGACTTTACGCGTCAAACTGCGTTCCGAGGTCAAATAAAAGTTTTTGACCAGCTGTTGAGTGATCGTGCTGCCGCCTTGCACCATGTGGCCGGCAAGCACATTCATCCACATTGCCCTGGCGATGCCCTTAAATGAAATGCCGATATGCTGATAAAAATCCCGGTCTTCCGAAGCCAGCAAGCCCTTGATAAGCATATCAGGCGCTTCTTCCAGCTTAATCAAGATCCGGTCTTCTTTTATGGTGGGATATAAACTGCCGATTTGCACGGGATCGAGCCGTACAATGGCGAGATCTTTAGTTTGCGTCGCATCAACGATATTGGTGATGCCTGACGCGGTAAAATTCACCCGCATAACGCTGCTGGGCTGGGCTTGATCCCAGAAAGTAAACTCTCTGGTTTTTACGCTGATTTGCGAACCGCTTTTGAAATAGGTGCCTTCCGAAGATAAATGAACATCCAGTCGATAATGCAGGGTCTGCAATAACTCTTCAAACTTCGCGGCAGTCAGGTTATAGCCGGCATAGAGTTCTACCGGACTGGCATAAACCCGCGCGGGAATAGCCCAGCGTTTGCCTTCAAATTGAGTACGAACGTTGTAATCCAGGTATCCCAGATAACTCAGCAACATAAACGCAAATCCAAGCATGGATACCAGTACTGTGTTTCTCAACCAATGGGACGTTGATTTTTTAGTTGGTTTTTTGGACACCGGTTTTTTAGTGTCGTACCTGCCTGATCCGCTTTTTTTGGATTTTTCTGCCATAACCTCTTACAACATTCTCTTAATTAACGACTGTTATTATACATAAATTAGTATCGCCTGAATCGGCAACCCTCTGTTATCCGCGTTTATATAAGCAACACAATTTTTCCGGTGCTATGCCCCGTTTCTATCAGCTCATGCGCCTTGGCGGCCTCTGCCAACGGCAACTGCTTGCTGATATGGGTTTTTAACAGTCCTTTATCAAGCCACTGCGCGCATTGCTTTAAAATCTCAACGTGTTTGTCTCTTGCCTCGGGCAAATCTCTAAGCATCGGCGTTAGCATCAGCTCGAAACCAATTAATAAATTGCGCATCCGGGCTTCAGCCAGACTCAACTCACCCGGATCGAGCAAGGTCACCAGGCGACCGAAGTGCGCTGTCGCCGGGATGCTTGCTTTAAACACCTCGGCACCCACGGTATCGAAAACCAGATCGGCGCCTTTGCCGCCGGTCAGTTCATTGACCGCATCGGCAAGACCGTCTTGCATATAAAGGATCGCTTCATCAGCGCCCATCGCTTTGACAAATTCCGCTTTTTGCCCGGAACGCACCGTAGCAAGCACTCGGGCTCCTTTTAGTTTTGCCAATTGTATCGCTACATGCCCTACGCCTCCGGCTCCGGCATGAATCAGCACGGTTTGCCCGGCTTGCAATCCGCCGCGCTCGAACAGGCCGCCCCATGCGGTAATCAACACCAGCGGCAGTGCCGCAGCCTCGGCAAACGAACAAGTCTGCGGCATTAAACCGACCCAGCGTTGATCAAGCACCGTGTATTCGGCGTAATTACCCTGTTCACGACCTAACCCGCCATGACAAAACCAGACTTTATCGCCCGGTTTGAAGCGGCTGACTGCACTGCCTGTTTCTATGACTTCTCCCGCTCCGTCACAGCCCAATACCGCGGGCAATGGATGATCGTAAAGCAAGCCGTTACGTCTGATCTTGGTATCGACAGGGTTGACACCCGCGGCCTTAAGCCTGACTTTAACCTGTGTTGCCGTAGAAATTTCCGGCTCGTCAATATCGTGCAATTCCAGAACGTCGGAATTACCGATGGCCGTCATCATTATTGCTTTCATGTTGTTAGCCTTTTTTTGATAAAAATGTACCGTTTTATAACTTAATGAGTGCTGAATCACTAAAGCTCCAACCCTGATTCTTAATCAGCCAGCCATTGCCGCCGATAATCCTGATAATCGTAGTGTTTCAATTTTTTCACCCGCAAAGAATTGCTCAGGTAAATATCCGGCAGGTTATAGCCATTAAACCGATTCGCCTTAATCAGGGTGTAAGCGCCGACATTTTTAAAAACCACTTTATCTCCTACTTCCAAGGGTTCTTTAAATCGATATTGTCCGAACACATCGCCCGCCAGGCAGGTACAGCCCGCCAGGATAGCGGCATATTGTCCGTCGGGTTCGTGCTCATGTAATTCAGGCTGACGCTGATATTCAAATACTTCGGGATTATGGTTGATCGAGGTATCCAGTATGACGATGGTTTCACCGTCACTGACAAAACGATCGAGCACCGTCGCCACTAAATGCCCGGCTCGACCTACGATCGCTTTGCCTGGCTCAATATAAACCTCAACGCCAAAATCATGTTTCAGCTTATTGACCACATCAACAAACGGGCTATGGTCTTCAATTTGACCGAACAAATAGCCGCCGCCGATATTCAACCATTCCAATTCAGCTAATCCTGCCCCCAAATATTGCCGAAGCTTATCGATAGTTTTAATTAACGGGGTGTAATCCGTGGCGGAAAACACGTTATGAACATGCAATCCTTCAATTCGATCCAGGCAAATCGATTGACACAACGCTTCAATAGCCACGCCCAACTTTGAATGCTGCCGACAGGGGTCGAATCGATCGTCATGCAGAAAAGACAATTTCGGATTAACTCTTAAGCCGATTGAAGACTGCGCCCCAGCTGTCTCAGAATACCGTTGATACTGGGGCAAAGAATTAAAGCTGATATGCGAACACAGCACACTTAACTCTTCAAGTTCATCAGGCCTTATACCGGGCGTAGTCAAGTGAATGCTGCCCTGCCCTGCCAAAATCTGTGCTGAGTCCTGTCGAAGCATCTCATTGGCCAGCCGCGCTTCAAATAAGGAACTGACTGAAAAGCCGTCAACAAACGGCTTCGCCAACTCCAAGACGGCTGAAAAAGGCAATGATTTTATGGAATATAAAATCTTGCAGCCGGATTGGCTTCTTAGCTCAGCCAATACATCCAAGGCCTTGGCAATTTCTATTTCATCCAAAACAAAAGCTGGAGAGGAATAGATGCTGTCTTTCAATACTTGAAAATCCATCAGTTAGAAAACTGCCGTCCTTTACCGGCATAAAGGTTTTTTTCCGTCATTACAATATCCATCATTACATCATGAGCATCCATGGCGACTTGCTCAACCAACTGAGATTCAAAACAAACGCCGATTAATACGGCGTCGGCTCTGACACTCGCCAACAAACGATCATAATAACCCGCGCCATTACCCAAGCGCCCGCCATTTCGATCGAAAGCCACGCCCGGCACCATCACGCAGTCAAGCTGTTCAAAGGCAACTTCTTTTCCCAACTCGCCCCAACGTTGTTTGGGCGGCTCTAAAATCCCCCACGTTCCCGGAACCAGTTCTGCAAAATCCTCCAACCGCCATAAACCCAGTTTATTGCGCCCTTGCTCATCTTTAGTGCAGTAGGGGATGACTATACGCTTACCAGCTTCCAGTTCGCCTAACAATGCCGATTGAGTCCTGACTTCCGAGCGGCAATGGACATACCACATCACCGTTTCGGCCTGTCGATAAACCGGGTGCGCTACGAATTGCGCGCAAATAGTCCGACTTATCGCTTCCTTATCTATTTGCTTATTGCGGGCATCATAAGCCAGGCGCCTTTGCCGGTTTTTTAGATCATTCATGTCCGCCAACCTTTAACTAAAACAACAATATGCATTGCAACCTCGAAAACATAAAACTGTTTCAATAATACACAGGTTCAACACGGCTTTAAAACTCAAATGCGCATGGGCATTTTTATTCTGCTGTGTTTTCTTTTATACTTAGCGGATAAATACATAAAGGAGATACCATGGAAAAGCCGTTCATTTTACATATGCTAACCACAGCTAAAAACCTGAGTCCGTTTGATGTCAATATGGCATTGGATGCGGGCTGGGTTTCCGCTTTACCCTATACCAATGTTGAACCCAGCGAAATTCAAGGCTTAGTGCAGGACGCTATTTTTTCGCGCAGCCCTAAAAATTTAAAACGCACCGGAATATTCATTGGCGGACGCGATACCAAACAAGCTATGGATATGCTGAACATAGCCAAACGCTCAATGTTCGCTCCTTTTGAAGTTTCCGTATTTGCCGATCCTAGCGGAGCATTTACTACCGCAGCCGGTATGGTTGCGGCAGTTGAACGTGAACTGATGGCTAAATTCAACACCACTCTGGAAGGAAAAAATATCCTGGTACTGGGCGGAACCGGACCTGTTGGCCAAGTAGTCGCTGTCATCGCAGCCCAAGACGGAGCAAAAGTAAAACTCATTGGACGTCAACTGGATAAAGCTCAAGCCATTGCCGACATGTGCAACAATGAATTCGGCGAAGGTAAAATTACTATTGAAGCCGGCGCAGATGCGGACAAAGCGGAATACATCAAAACTGCCGATGTTGTTTTTGCAACCGGCGCTGCCGGTATTGAATTATTAAGCGCGGAACTTATCGCATCGGCTCCGCAACTCAAAGTGGCCGCCGACGCAAATGCCGTACCGCCGGCCGGCATCGCGGGCGTTGACGCCTTCCATAACGGCACCGCCATTGAGGGCTCAAAAAGTGGCGCTGTCGGCTTAGGCGCTATGGCAATCGGTAACATTAAATTCCAGACTCAAGTCCTATTGTTGAAAAAAATGATCAATAGCGACAAACCTGTTTATCTGCATTTTGAACATGCTTTTGAAACCGCAAGAGAATATATTAAATCAAGCTCTTGAGTCTAACCTTTCGGATTAACCTGCATAATAAACAAGGAACCCTAATGGCAAAACGCAGCATTCTTCATATGCTTGACCCCATGCCGAACAATAGCCCATTCGACATTAACATGGCTCTGGATGCAGGATTTGATGTGCTTATCCCATATAACAACGTCAAATTGGATAGCGTTTATGGACTTACTCAAGATGCCACCTTCTCCCGCAGCCCATCAGGCGTAAAACGCACCGGAATTTTTATCGGCGGCCGCGATTTAGGCTTGGCCATGGACATGCTGAAAACAAGCAAACAAGCCATGGTCCCGCCTTTTGATGTCTCGGTTTTTGCCGATCCCAGCGGTGCTTTTACCACGGCTGCGGCATTAGTTACTTGTGCCGAGAAAGAACTGAAAGCAAAGCATCGTAAAGAACTGAAAGATTGCTCCGTTGTTATTTTTGGCGGAACAGGCCCCGTCGGTATTGCTACAGGCATTATCGCCTCATTAGCCGGCGCCGATGTGACAATAACGGATCACTTATCAGTTGATACAGCCCTGGATGTTGCTAAAGCCTACAATCGTCGCTTTAATTGCACGCTTAAAGGGGCGTTGGCCAATTCCGACGCCGATAAAGCCCGACTGGTGGCTCATACCGACATTATTTTCTGCACAGCCAAAGCGGGCATTCAGGTTTTAAACGCAGGCGTATTAAAAGAGGCCGCACAGCTGAAAGTGGCCGGCGATGTTAATGCCGTTCCGCCTTTCGGTATAGAGGGCGTTAAAAACGACGACTGCGGCGAACCGCTCATCCATGCGACAAATGCCCAAGGCGCAATAGGTATCGGCGCTTTAGCTATTGGGAACGTTAAGTTTCAACTACAACATGAATTACTAAAAGCAATGCTGGGGCCTGAACAGCCTCTGTTTATTGACTTTAGATTTGCATTTAACAAGGCCAGGGAAATGCAGTTCGGCCCCGGCGTAAACTGAAATAACCAGCAAGTCAAACTTTACTAACGTCTCAGATTTCCGCAATTTAACGTGGAAATCTGAACCTTCTTAAATCAAGGCGTCATCGATATAACTGAATTTAATCGCCAGGCGGATTAATTCAACATCATTTTTTACATGCAACTTACTGTAAAGACGATAACGGTAAGTATTTACTGTCTTGTCACTCAAAACCAACATTTCCGACATTTCCTTGATGGTTTTCCCCTGAAGAATTAAAGTAACAACTTCGGCTTCTCTTTGGGAAAGCAGTGCAAATGGCGATTCATTGCTTCCAGGCAAGCCCTGAAAAGCCAGATTGTTAGCGACCTCGGAACACAGGTAACGCTTACCCTCCATTACCCTCCGAATTGCATTAATCATCTCATCTACAGGCGACCCCTTAGAAATAAAACCTAGCACGCCAAGCTTGAGTAATTGATGCGGAATAGGGCCGTCATTGTGAACGGATAAGGCTATAATCTTTACGTCAGCGTCCTGTTGCAGAATTCTACGACAAGCTTCTACGCCACCTATCCCAGGCATGTTAACATCCATCAATACAACATCCGGCGACAGGGTAACAACCGTATCAACAGATTCTTCACCGGATTTAGCCACACCGATAACAGTTATATCTTCGGCATCATTCAATAATGATTCAATTCCGGTTCGAACAAGCTCATGATCATCAACAAGCAGAACACTAATCATAACTTTTTTCATCCCTTTATCGATTAATTATAAAACAGCCGGTTATAAAAAAATTGCCGCATTTCCACTTTGAAAGGCCACTAATATACATTATATATCCGTATTTATACATAAGTAGATTTACCCGCATTGATGTAATATGATTTTATCGCATAGCAAGTCATCAACACCCACATAATCAACATGTTCCGACATTATTACAAAATGAAATTCAGTAAACCCTTAATGAAAACACTTCCAAAAAGAGTTAATTACTCAACAGCATTGGGTATTTTACTAAGCATTATCCTATTCATTTTCATTATTATATTTGCTGCCAATGATCCGCTTTCTTTTTTCAATTTGACAGGACTGGTGATTGTCGTTGGCGGTACTATTGCCGCTATTTTTTTAAGCTATCCCTTAAGAGATATTAAACACAGCTTGAAATCGCTCAAGCTTATTTTCTTTTATGAAAGCTTAAATCCTCAAAAGGAAGCCAACGAAATTATCGCCGTTTCTCAAATGTGGTTTAACAAGGATAAGCAGGCTATAGAAAACATTATCGACAACATCAACAACCCTTATTTAAAAACCGGCTTTCAACTTGTTGTAGACCATACGCCGATAGAAGATATTTTGTCGCTACTAAAATGGCGCATTGCCCGCTTAAGAGCCAAAGAAAAAGCCGAAGCCAGCATATTTTACAGCTTGGCCGCTTACTCTCCCGCATTCGGCATGCTCGGCACCCTGATAGCCATGATAAACATGCTGCAAATCATTGAGCTTAAAGATATAGCAGGCATAAGCTACAGCATGGGTACTGCCTTAATTACAACTTTTTACGGCCTCATCATGGCCAATCTTGTCTTTAATCCTATTGCCATAAAACTGGAAAGACGCACTGAACAGCGCATTATGATCATGAGCATGGTCATGGAGGGCATTACACTGATAGCAGATCGTCGCAGCCCGTCATTTGTACGAGAAACACTCAAATCATTCATTATGCACTATGACAATGAATTAAAAGACTGACGAGATTATCAACCCAGCCCGCATAATCCCTTAATAAACCGATCAAAATGAGTAAAGATCCATTTTTAAAATTACAATCCTCTCTGTCTTTAGAAGATTTACTGGCCCAACCAAGCACTCGCAACTCACAAAACTGGCTATTAACCTATCTGGATGTGTTTGTGCTCATCGTCATGCTGGTAATCACATTAATTACTGTAAGCGGCATAAACACGGAACAGCAACAAGCGGCCGCCAATAAACAGCGCGCAAAAACAGCAGCAGTAATCTGCCCCTCTGTTGCTACCGCTCCCGCCATAACCCCTCCGCCCCCCGTTGCTGTAGACAATGAAGCCATAAAACAAATCGCACCACTTACTGAACATAAAGTCGAAATACCACCGGATAACTCTAACACCAAAACTGAATCCATAGAAAATATCAGCATTGCCCCCACTAACACACCGGAAATTAAAGTTACGCCTGAAACCGTAGCCAATGCCAATACGGCTGACAGCCCGCAAGCCCCGGCCGGATTAACGAAAGAAAACAATTTACAACAACAATTAACCAAAGTAATTGATGAATTTGGTCTTGATAAAGCCGTCAACATAAAAGTCACCCAAGGCTATGCACAACTTGAAATTCAGGACAAAGTATTGTTTAAATCTTCAGAAGCAAATCTAACCGCTTCTGGCGGAGCCTTGCTCAAACGTCTTATGCCCTTATTCAAACAATCGGTAGGCCTAATTTTAATTGAAGGGCATACAGACAACATCCCCATCAAAACCGCCCAGTTTCCTTCTAATTGGGAATTGGGGGCCTCCAGAGCTACCAGCGTTTTACACTTTCTGGTCTTGCAACAACTAGACAGCAACCGTTTGCGCGCGATTACTTATGCAGATACTATGCCTATTGCCGACAACTCAACACCGGAAGGAAAAGAAAAAAATCGGCGCGTTAATATTTTAGTAAAGTTCGCAGAGCAATGAATTTAGTTATTTCTTGAAAAACCGGATAGCCACGCCCCCGATTATTTAACAAGCATGTCCCGGTGTTGTATTATAAAGCCTGAGTAATCTTAACAAAACGCCTACTTTTTGCCTTTTCCAGATCAAAGAGAGGCGATATCTTTAATAAAAAATAACCGGGGAAATTAATGACTGTTGGTGTTGACGATTTTAAAAAGGCTATGCAACTATGGGCCAGCGGTGTCACCGTTGTTACTACACACTCTGAAAAGTTCGGTCTTCAAGGCATGACAGTAACCGCATTTTCAAGCGTTTCAATCAATCCTCCCCAAGTATTGGTTTGCATTAATGAATCCGCCGACACCGGTACTGGCATTCAAGAAAGCCAGTACTTCGCTGTCAATGTTTTAAGCTCAACTCAACAAGATGTTTCCAACCAATTTGCCGGCGGCAGCAGCCAAGAACAACGGTTTGAAAATACACCGTGGACAAAGGGTATTACCGGAGTTCCCATATTAGATAACAGCATCATGTCTCTGGAATGCAAAGTCATAGAAAAAATTCATGCAGGCACGCACTGGATTATAATCGGTGAAGTACAAGACAGCATTTGCCGCTCGGGGAAACCTCTTTTATATTACCAAGGCACTTATCGGGAACTTATGATTCAACCATAATCAAGGTCGATTGACGCCGCTTATCTTGTGATATTGCCTCATCAAACCCGCATAAATTTTGCAATAAACCCCTCTCGTTCAAGGTTTTTTTGATAGCAACGTTTTGGTCATTATGGAATTATCTTTGAACCTAGTTAAAATATTTTGCTCTGTTCACATCTTTAATGCTATCATCTGGTCCAGCTAGAGTTTGAGCCGGCTTTATTTATGAAGCTGGGATTTGTAACGCCGACAAAAATTGGCGAATTTTTTTAAGTAAGAGTGTGATATGTCAGAGCAAGTTGTAGGTACCGTTAAGTGGTTCAATGATGAAAAAGGTTTTGGATTTATTGAACAAGAAGGTGGAAAAGATGTTTTTGTTCACCATAGTGCAATTAACGGCGCCGGTCGCAAGACCTTAAGGGAAGGCCAGAAAGTCACTATGGAAGTAACACAAGGCCAAAAAGGTCCACAAGCCGAGAATGTAACCCCAGCGTAACAAACTCATAAACTTGGCCCAAAAGTTAATTAATTTTTGGGCCAAGCTCGTATATGAGCAGTCTAATGGTTTTAAAAAGCAAGCCCCACTAAGACACGACTGAATTCGATAACTCATTGCGTTTGAGTAATCCATCCCAAATCTCAGCATAGTGCATTAACCGCACATATCTGCTGAGCTCATGCGTCGTCTGTTTTCGTTAAAAAAATTAACACTATCCCTGGCTATTCGGCCACATTAGCTGATTTAGCAATATGTCGCGGCATTTTTGTCGAAGATAACTCGCACTGTATTGTCATCAATGTCCTTAATCAAGAAAATTGAAGTCATGCGTAAATTGCCAAAACACAGCCGCATAAGCATCCCAGATCCACTCTCACGCTATACCCTCATCCTCGACAACTGATCATTAACCGCCTCTAACACTGCGACTAACAAATCTTGCTGCCCGGTCTGAAAATGTGCCGCATCGGTTTCTCTGCGCAGCCAAGTAAACTGACGCTTAGCCAATTGCCGGGTGGCGATAATAGCCCTTTCTGTCATTGTTTCAAAATCGTATTCGCCTTGCAGGTAGGACCAAGCCTGTCGATAACCGACCGCCCTGATCGACGGCATTTTTTCGGTTAAATCGCCGCGCATATAAAGCGCTTTCACTTCTTCAATAAATCCCTGCTCCAGCATTTGTTTAAACCGGCAGGCAATAAGATCGTGCAGAATAGCTCGGTCTTGCGGAGCAATAACCAGTTTTATTTTTTGATAGGGGATGTCTTGCGCTTGGGCTGCTGTAAAAAAAGACGTTAATGGTTTGCCACTGATTTCATAGACTTCCAGAGCGCGTTGCACACGTTGCGGATCATTGGGATGAATTCTCGCCGCCGATTCGGGATCAATCTCAGCCAGCCGGCTGTGCAGAACTTCGTTGCCCAGCCGCTCCAAATCCCGGTCGAACCTGGCCCGAATGTCCGGATCGGCTTCGGGCAACACCGCAAGCCCATTATTCAGGACGTTAAAATACAGCATGGTGCCGCCAACCAGTATCGGTATTTTCCCGCGCCGGGTTATGTCATCCATTAAGGCCAGCGCCTGTTTTCTAAACTGACCGGTAGAGAATGATTCGGCGGGATCAAGTATATCTATCAAATGATGCGGAATGCCGCCCCTTTCTTCCTGCGTGGGCTTGGCAGTACCTATATCCATGCCTTTAAATACAAGCGCCGAATCGACACTGATGATTTCGCCGTTAAGCGCTTGGGCAAGCTGCACTGATAAAGCGGTTTTTCCTGAGGCAGTAGGCCCCATCAAAAAAATAACAGGGGGATTGGGTTTATTTTGCATATGTCGGAATGTTTTAAAGCAAAGACAACCTGCTGAAAGATCGCACCTACGCAAGTATGAATTTATTGACCGCGCAGAAAAAATTTATCGAGATCGTTGGTCGACAATTCTATCCAGGTCGGCCTGCCGTGATTACACTGCCCTATTCTTTCGGTTTGTTCCATATCCCGCAACAAGGCGTTCATTTCGTCGATGGTCAGCCGACGACGGGCGCGTACGGCGCCATGACAGGCTACCCTGGCTAATATTTCATTGGATTTTTCCTGTATCCGCTGACTCATACCGTGTTCGGTTATATCAGCCAGCACATCGCGAACCAACGTTTCCATGTCGATATTGCCCAATAAAACGGGTATTGAGCGCAGGATAATGGTTTCCGGCCCGGAACGGTTGATTTCAAATCCCAACGTATTAAAAAATTCATGCTCCTGCTCGGCCAAATCCGCTTCCGCTGCACTAACTTTTATTTTAATCGGCAGCAACAAGGGTTGACTGGGTATAGCGCCGTTTTGATATTGCTGTTTTAATCGCTCATAGGCGACCCGTTCGTGCGCAGCATGCGCATCAACCAAAATGATGCCGTTAGGCGTTTCGGACAAGATATAGATATTGTGCAAATGTGCAATAGCGTAACCTAAAGGCCTAGTTTCCGGCCGGGCCGGTTGTACCGCCGGTTCCGCTTTTGGGTACAACGACGCATAAGCTTGTATAGCTTCTTCTACATGCAAAGGCAATGATGCTTGCTGCGGCGGTCTTGAGCTATAGGCCGTTTTATTATCAAAACCGGGCCTTGATTGTTGGGTTGCGCTATCGTTTAGCCAAGCTACATTGTTTGGCTTGGCGTCCGAGACAGGTTGTGTTTGCTGTGGAGATTCAGACTCCGATTGCTCGATTACGTGGTGTCCCGGCCTTAAATCGGCAAGCGAACGGTGCAATGCCGAAAACAGAAAATCATGTACCAACCGACCTTCCCTGAACCTGACCTCAAGCTTTGCCGGATGCGCATTGACATCAACCAGAGTCGGATCAAGCGTCAGATATAAGACAAAAACCGGATGCCGTCCATGAAACAAGACATCCTGATAAGCCTGTTTGACGGCATGGGAAACCAGCTTATCCCTGACCAATCTGCCGTTGACATAGAAAAACTGCATATCCTGTTGACTGCGTGAAAAAGTCGGCAGCCCGACCCAGCCGCTCAATTGCAGGCCCGACGCCGCAAAATCGATTTTGATTGAGTTTTCAATGAAGGCCGAACCGCAAATACCGGCAACTCTTTGCTCCCGCTCACTCTCAGTTACCGCCGGCTTTAGATTAAGTATTTCCTTTTGATTGTGCGAGAGGATAAAACCAATATCAAAACGGCTCAACGCCATGCGTTTGATTAAAGTTTCTATGTGAGCAAATTCGGTTTTTTCGGCTTTTAAAAACTTGCGCCGGGCGGGCGTGTTGTAAAACAGGTCGCGCACATCAATGGTGGTACCTTGCGGATGCGGATCGGGTTGCGGATCAAAGTCCTGCTCGGTGCCGTCGGCATTAACGCGCCAAGCGCAATCGGCATCGCTAATGCGTGAAATCAGCGTGAGCCGTGAAACAGAGCTGATGCTGGGCAAGGCCTCGCCACGAAAACCCATGCTGACCACCTGCTCCAGGTCTTGCAAGCTGGCAATCTTACTGGTCGCATGCCGGGACAAGGCCAAAGGCAAGTCTTCTTTGACGATGCCGCAACCGTTATCCCTGATTTTTATCAGCCTTGCGCCACCTTGCTCGATTTCAATACTGACTTGACTGGCACCCGCATCAAAGCAATTTTCAACCAATTCTTTAACCACTGATGAAGGTCTTTCGACCACTTCGCCTGCGGCAATCTGATTAACAAGTTGAGTGGGGAGTGAATGGATACGCATCGACAAGCCTAAAGCAAAGAGCGTATTTTATATGACTGGAGACAATTATTCTCACTTCCTTGCCGGCATTGCGGCAATCGCCGCTTGACCTTGCCTTATCCCTTACATATCTAAAGCCGCCACCTTGCTTTCCGCGGGGATGTCTTTACTGAAATAACTGCGCACGCCATTAAAAATAGCACCGGCTATCTTGGCTTGATGCGCGGTATTGACCAACCTAAGCTCTTCCGAAGGATTGGAAATAAATGCCGTTTCTACCAAAATAGACGGCACATCAGGCGATTTCAATACCAAAAAACCGGCCTTTTGCACCGAGGCGTAATGCAACTCACCGATATGCTCGAAATTTTTCAGCACCTTTCTGGCAACATTCACACTGGCATCTTGCGTAGCCGTCTGAGACAAATCCAACAACACCGAAGCCAGCACGTCTTCTTTATCGTTAAGACTAACGCCGCCAACCAAGTCCGACGCATTCTCACTATTCGCCAGCCAACGCGCGGCCTCGCTGGTTGCGCCTTTGTTGGATAAGGTAAACACCGAAGCGCCTTTGACTGTTGAGTTCTGAAAAGCGTCAGCATGAATTGAGATAAATAAGTCGGCCTTGGCTGCCCTGGCAATTTGCATTCTTTTTCTAAGATCCACGTAATAGTCGCCTTTGCGAACCAAAACGGCCTTCATGCCCGGCTGCTGATTGATTAACCCCGCAAGTTTTTTGGCAATGGCAAGAGTGATTTTTTTCTCCTCGGTGCCATTTTGTCCATGAGCGCCGGGATCGTCCCCGCCATGCCCCGCATCGACCGCAACGACTATGTCTTTATCTCGTTTAGCGACTTTTATTGCTTCAACCGGACTGGCCGCGCTCTTTTTAGCTGCTTCCTTTGAGGATTCCTTAACAGGTTTTTCCACAATGGCTTTACTGTCGGCCACTTTAACAGGGGCCGTTTTACCGACCGTTGTTTTAAGCTCCACCTTCTCCGCAACCTTGGCCGATGCGTCCGGGGCTTTGCCCAACAACTCAATAACCAAGCGATGTCCATTCATGCTATTGGTTCTTAAGGACATATTTTTGGAGCTAATATCTCTTTTTAAGTCGACTACAATCCTTATATCGGTTTTATTTTTTGCGGCTACACGAACATGAGAAAACAGCGGGTGAGATGGCGCCGGTTGGCTTAATGCCTGCTTTACGTTGGCATTGCGCAAATCAATCACCAAGCGTGACGGATTATTCATCAAAAAAACCCGATGCTCAGGCGAGGATGTCACATCAAACAGCATTTGAGTTTGATCCGGCGTATTCCAATAACGCAATGCACTAATATTGATCTGTTCCGCATAACCGGGTACAGCCAATAACTGTAATCCAATAATAAACAAGACCTTCCAGTAACTTTCCATCGACATAACTCACAAAGTGATAATCCGGTTTAGATTATAGCAGTATGTGTTTGTTTTTCCAGACCAGTTACATATATTTTTTAATGCTAAGTAGTCTTACGTAGCTCTACCGACCGACCCAATCCATCCGTAACCAAGCTGATAACTCTATCCGGTTCAGGTAAAAAACCCTTGCCCATATCGGGCCACTCAATAAAACAGATGCAATCCTGATCGAAATAGTCTCTTATGCCTATCCATTCAAGCTCTTCGGGATCGGCAACCCGGTACAAATCAAAATGAAATATCTTGCGGCCGCCTACCGTATACTCTTCGACCAGCGTATAGGTCGGGCTTTTGACTGCGCCGGTATAACCCGCCGCCCTGAGAAAACCCCTGACCAACGTTGTTTTTCCTGCGCCCAGATCGCCATGCAGAAATATCAGGCATTTCGACGGCAATTCAGCCCAAAGCTTAGCGCCAAACTGCTCGGTCGCTTCAGTGTCTTTTAAATAGGTCTTCATCAAAATAACTTCTCATTAATAACAGGTGAATCTACAAAAAATCGATTAAAAACTTATCACCACGAAGACACGAAGAGCACGAAGTTTTATTTCTTCGTGTCTTCCGGGTGAATAAAAAAAATTTTAATCACCTGCGCCGATTTACTTATGAATGCCTTATCAATTTACCAATTGCCTGAGATAAGGCATTAAGTCACTGGCCAGCAGCCCTCTTTCCCCGTCTTTTTCAGCCGCCAAATCCGCCGCCAATCCGTGATTATAAACCCCTTGCTGCGCCGCATCCTGCAAAGATAAACCCTGAACCAACAAACCGGCAATCACCCCGGCCAATACATCGCCCATGCCGCCGGATGCCATGCCGGGATTTCCGGTATTGGAAACGACGAGTTGATGTTCGAATGCAATTAATGTCCCCGCGCCTTTAAGAATGGCAACACCACCGTAGCCCGCCTGAAGGGATAATGCAGCCGCAAACCGGTCTTTTTGAATGTCGGCAGTAGAGCAGTTTAAAAGCCGGGCCGCTTCGCCGGGATGCGGCGTTAAAATCCAATCCGGCTTTGTTGTCGGTACGGCAGCTAAAAGATTCAAACCGTCCGCATCGATAACCAACGGTTTTCCGGAACTTATCGCGGCATTAAACAACGTTTTCGCCCAATCGCTTTGCCCTAACCCCGGACCGACAACGACGGCATCGGCTTTTTCCAGCAACGCCGCCAGCTGTACGGCAGTTTCGACGCCATGACACATTAATTCCGGCCTGTTCAGATTCATCAGCCCGGCATGCTCGGCCCGTGTCGCGATGCTGACCAAACCGGAACCCACGCGCAAAGCCGCCTCGCCAGCCATTCTGGTGGCACCGGAATAGCCCAGCTCACCGCCTACGATCAGCACATGTCCGCAGTTACCTTTATGCGCGCAACGGTTACGACGCGGCCACGCCGTTTTGACGACACGCGTCGCCGTAGCTTGAAGCACATCAAACACATCAGCCGGCACTCCCAAATCCGCATAGCCAATCTCGCCGCAATATTCTGCCGCCTGCCCGGTGAATAAGCCCTGCTTCAGCCCGATAAAAGTCACTGTACAATCGGCTTTTACCGCACAACCCATCACCGTGCCGGTATCGGCGTTTAAGCCGGAGGGAATATCCACGGCAATGACGGGGGCCGAATAGGCATTAATAGCCTGTATCGCATCGGCATAAAGCCCGGTGACCGGCCTGTCCAGCCCTGTTCCCAATAACGCATCAACCAGCACATCGGCGTTAAGCGGGTGTCCGGCCTGGAACAGAGAAACCTTTCCATTAGCTTGGATATATTGCCGGTATGCGGTCAACGCATCGCCATTTAGTTTTTCAGGGTCTGAAACCGCATAGACACAAACCTCCAACCCCGCATCCAACGCCAACTTGGCAATGATATAGCCGTCGCCCGCATTATTGCCCGAACCGCAAAAAACAACTACAGACCGGACGTCCGACCATTGCTTTTTGATACACAGGAAAACTTCATGTCCCGCCCGGCGCATTAATTCAAAACCGGGAATGCCGCGTTCCTGTATCGCAATCCGATCCAGTTCCCTGACCTGTGCCGCACGATAGAGTTTTATTGGTAAATTTTGCATGGTAGTGTGATGTCGTTTCGTAGCCGCAACCGGCAGGTTGCCTCTGGGTAGCACCAAGAAATCTTATGGCAACCTGCCGGTTGCGCTACAACACATTATATCCCTGTCATCAGCTATAGATACCAACAGTCAAAAAATGGCCGGATTAGCAAGATGCTTCAGCCAACGCTAAAAACTTCGTCATTTCCAAGGATGCAGACTCAGAACCCGGAGCCATGGATGAATTTAGGCGCAGTTATATTGACACTTACCGACACGCACATGCCGATGGCGATTGGATTTTTAAGCGCCCATTCCGGATTCAAAGGCGTTTCGTCGAGCGCGGACTAGGCTGAGCGATGCCGCGAACGGATGCGGCCTATATCGCCATGTGCCACTTTCTGTTTGATTCGACTGAAGACTTCATGGCCGCTGTCATGCCGCATGCCGAAGCGCTGCAAGGCGACATACCCAATTACACAGACATAGAGCCGATTATTCAACTTAGCGAAGCCCTTATTTCCGAGTAGCCCATGAACTTACCGGATCCCCGCTTAAGGTTTGTTTACCTTCAATTTATTGGGTTGCCTAAACCGATTTTTACCAGCAACACGGAGGAGACGAAGAAATTTTGGACATTCAAAATGATTTGGTGCATTGCAAACCGCTGCGTGACGGAGCCCATCGCGCATAGAGGCCAGTTCTTTAATTTTTCTGTCCAACTCATCCGCCTTAGCTAAAAGCAGCACTCTATTAATATCAGGCCCTTCAGGAGTAAACATTGCACCAATCTCATCAAGCGAGAAACCGGCACTACGCCCCAAAGATATTAAAGCCAGCCGTTCTATAACATTGGCGCCGAATAGACGGCGCAAACCACTTCGACCATTTGACTGAATCAGTCCTTTTTCTTCATAAAATCGTAGTGTTGAGGCGGGTAATCCAGATGCCTTTGCGACCTCAGCTATATCCATTATTTCACCTATCCTAATTAATGCTTGACTTCAAGTTGACTTGAACTTTTATCATAGCTCAGAACACAACTAAGCACGACATTTAAACGATTAAGCGGGTGTTATTTTATTTAAATCTAAGGAGTCGATATGAAAGCAAGTTTTTGGCATCAAAAATGGGAGCGAGGTGAGATCGCTTTTCATGAAAGTGAGGCAAACTCGTTCCTGGTAGAACATTTTGGAAGATTAAATCTGCCGAAAGACAGCCGTGTCTTCCTGCCATTGTGTGGCAAGACACGTGATGTTGCCTGGTTGCTTGCCCGCGGTTACCGCGTTGTTGGCGCAGAATTGAGCGCACTCGCCATTAACGAGTTGTTTAAAGAACTTGGCTTAGCGCCTGAAATCTCCAAAGTTGGGGAATTGGCCCGCTACAGTGCTAACAATATCGACATACTGGTGGGCGATATTTTTGCTGTGTCTGCTGAAACTCTTGGGTCCATAAGCGCGATATACGATCGTGCTGCTTTAGTTGCCCTGCCTGCTGGCATACGGAAGCGATATACGTCACACCTGATGAGTATAACCGACGCAGCACCGCAGTTACTGATCACTTACGAATACAACCAACAGCTTATAGGTGGCCCACCGTTTTCAGTTAACGAGGACGAAGTGAAGCAACATTATGGCGCTACTTACCAATTGATGTCTGTTGAAAGCAAGAATGTCGCAGGCGGATTGAAGGGGAAAGTTGCGTCAACGGAGACCGCATGGTTGCTCCAAAAAGCCAACAAATAGGTTGGAATTATATGCCTGGGGTTGAATGGATATTGTTGTACATTGTGTTGGGCGCCTTAGTCGGCTTTATGGCGGGCTTACTAGGGCTTGGTGGCGGTGGAATACTGGTTCCTTTGCTCGCATCTATTTTTACTTACCAAGGCATAGGCACAGATAACGTCGTTCATTTGGCATTAGGGACGTCATTGGCGTGCATGATCATTTCTTCGACAGCAAGCATCAGCGCACATGCTTCTCGAGGCACCATCGTGTGGCGGGTCGTTGGCGGAATGGCACCCGGAATTATTCTGAGTGCCTTTCTGGTTACCCAAGTTGCCGCCAGCGTTAACCCAGCCTACATTACCCTGTTTTTTGTGCTGTGCATGGCACTTGTAGCGGGGCACATATTTCTTAATTGGCAACCGAAACCTAGCCAAAAACCGACAACCTTTCGCGGATTAATTGTAGCCGGAGTTGGGATCGGATTTGTATCAGCGCTGGCTGCTGTTGGTGGCGGTTTTCTCACTATTGCCTACCTAGTTTATAAAAATATGGACATACAAAGAGCCGTTGGCACTTCAGCTGCCATTGGATTTCCCATTGCTATCACGGGTGCTGTTGGCTACACGATTAGCGGGTGGTCAAAAATATTAAGCAATCCCTATACCCTTGGATACATTTATGTGCCGGCATTTTTAGCAATATCGCTTGGTAGCTCTATTGCTGCTCCCTATGGCGCTCGCAGCTCCCATAGTTTGCCTGAAGCTTATTTGAAAAAGATATTCGCTGTTATCTCTCTGGTTTTGAGTATAAAGATGCTTGTATCGTTTGTTCAGTTTTGACCTAAGAGCCCGGTAGTTCGAAACAAGCCGGTTCGAGCGATAGCGAGGTGGCGTTTCCGGCAAACACCACCCAAAAGCTGTAAGTCGGATTCACGCTAGCAATCCGCCATGACCGAAGCCTTGAACCTGCCCCCCTGCTCGGACTTTTTCACGCGGGTATTTTTATGTCCGGTTGTAGCGATATTGTGTGTTGAATGGCGGTTTGCTGAAGCGAAACCGCCCTACGGACTACGGACTAAATTGAATCGCGTGTTATCGAATGCTATCGTCCCATCAACATTTTCCAGAAGATCTATCATGGCAAATTTAAGTGTTAGAAAACTGGATGAGGAAGTCTTTTCAAAACTGCGTCTACGTGCTGCGACACATGGCGTTTCGATGGAAGAAGAAGTACGCCACATTCTTAAACAAGCCGTTGCTAACCCGATTAGACTCGGTGATATGACTGTGCAACTGTTTGGTGAAAAGCAAGGCATTGAGCTGGAATGGCCTGAACATATGCCGCATGAGCCATTGGATTTATTGTTGTGGTGGTTCTGGATACTAATGTCATTTCAGAAGTCATACGCCCTCACCCAAGCGAGGCTGTTGTCGCATGGCTAAACCCGCAACCCGCAATATTAAGGACTTTAGCAGTTGCGGTCTTGATTTGATAAATCCTTTTGAATAGGTGCGTAGAATAGCTCTATTGCGTCAGCATTGCTCTCGATAACATCCCTTATCTTTATTAAGCTTAGTGCGATGCTTAATAGAACAATACAGAACTGCCGGACAGGGTTGCAAACCTCGCCCCGCTTGGAAGCAGACTCACCGGGATGCCGGTTTGGAACGTGCTGTAATTTTTATGGCGAATAAAGCTATTTAACGGTTTAAGGTGAAAAGATGAAAGGCAGTTGTTTATGCAAAGCCATCGAATACGAAATCGACAGCATCGATATGCCTATCGCTCACTGCCATTGCCGGACTTGCCAAAAAGCGCATGCGGCTCCGTTCGCCTCTACCGCAGGGGTAATGCGTGAGCATTTTCGCTGGTTGAAAGGTGAAGAAAAACTTTCATCTTTCGAGTCTTCACCGGGAAAGCAGCGCTATTTCTGCTCGATGTGCGGTTCTCATCTGGTGGCCGAGCGGTTGAACCAGCCCCATGTTATTGTCCGTGTAGCAACGCTGTATGAAGATCCCGGTATCGCTCCTCAAATGCATATCTGGACATCGCACGATGTGCCGTGGCTGGAATATGAAGGCATTCTTTGTTACCCTGAATGGCAGCCGGGGCGATGATAAAAGCAGGCATGGCACAATTTTCGGCATTAATCTCCTATTCACCATATACGGAATCTTCATGATAAAAATCAGCATCCTGTACCCCAACAACACAAGCGCACGATTCGATATGGGCTATTACATCGATACGCACATGCCGTTGTCGATTGGGCTTTTGAGCGCCCATCCAGGATGCAAGGGCGTTTCAGTTGAGCGCGGGCTTGGCGGCGCAATGCCGGGAACGGATGCGGCCTATATCGCCATGTGCCACTTCCTGTTTGATTCGGCTGAAGACTTCATGGCCGCTTTCATGCCGCACGCCGCAGTGTTGCAAGGCGACATACCCAATTACACCGACATAGAACCGGTTATTCAAATCAGCGAAGTCCTTATTTCCGAGTAGACCCATGTACATACCGCCACAGTTTGAACAGCCCGATGTTGAGGTCATGCACGAGCTGATTCGCAAGCGGCCGCTTGCGACCTTGGTGACCCTCGGCGCAAACGGCATCAACGCCAATCACATTCCGTTGCATCTTGCAGAAATGCCCGAGCCGTTTGGCGTATTACGCGGTCATATAGCGCGGGCCAATCCGCTCTGGCATGATCTTGCGTCGGATGTTGAAACGCTGGCTATATTCCACGGCCCGGACGCGTATATCAGCCCGTCGTGGTATGCGACTAAACAGGAAGCAGGGAAGGTGGTTCCGACCTGGAACTACGAGGTAGTTCATGCTTACGGTTCTTTGCGGGTTATCGATGATGCTGTTTGGGTTCGCGCCCAGCTTGAAGCGTTAACGCAGCAAAACGAAGCGGCTTTTCCCAAGCCGTGGGCGGTGTCGGATGCGCCGGAGGATTTTACCGAAAAGCTGCTTGGGGCTGTGGTCGGTATTGAAATGGTTATCACACGGTTAACCGGCAAGTGGAAAGTCAGTCAAAATCAGCCGCCGCAAAACCGGCGTAGCGTTATCCAAGGGTTGAATGTCAGTGGGCAAAGTGAGGCGGTAGCAATGGCTGCATTGGTTAATGCGGGGGTTAAAAATGTTGGCTGATATACGCGGTTACAATTCGGGGTACAATTGGCGTTAGCCTGTTTGGAAGTGAGTTTTTGGGTGGGGCGATGGTGTTGTATTTGTTTGGCATGTCCTGTTGCTGTAACGTTGGCTAAAAAACAAATAATTAGATGGTTTTATGAAGAATATACGGCAAGTGATGTCTCATATTCTTCATGTTGCAAAGGAGTTTTTGCATTATTTATGAATAATGAAGTTAGCTGCGTTTGTCCAATCTTTGTCCTACACAATAAAAACAATGAGCTTGAGCAAATTGGTTCTGGCGTATTATTGAAAATAAAAGAAAAAGGTTTTTTACTTACTGCCGCTCATGTTTCCGATTGGTCAAAAGAAGGAAATTTGTGCATTCCTACTATGAATGGAATTGAGGAGATTTCTGGGTATTGGACTTCGATATTAGCTCCTAAAGGGTTGGGCAGAGCAAAAGATAAAATTGATATTTCTTACTATTTGTTAGACGATGATTTAAAAAATAATATTCATCAGGATTTTAATTTCTTGCGTAGAAATGAATGCTGGTTAACAGATAATTTATGTGAAGGCGATATTTATACGTTTACAGGTTTTCCTTTAACAAAGGCAAAAAGAATTAATAGGAATGAATTTTCTTCTGAGTTGTTTTCTTATACTGGTGAAGCAGCAATACAAAAAAAATATGAGAATCTCGAATTTGAAAAAGATACAAATATCATTGTCAATTTTTGTATAAAAAAAGCAGTTGATCCAATGTCAGGAAGAAAAATGATGCCACCGCATCCAAAAGGGATAAGTGGGGGTGCCATATTTCGTTGGCCAAAAAATATTGAAGAAAAAATAGAAAAGATTGGCCGTTCATTAGTTGGAATTGGTCATACATATATAAAAAAGCACCAATGTTTGATAGGTACAAAGCTTTCCTTATATTTTCAACTTATTGCAAATAACCACCCTGAATTATTTGATAACAAGACTGCTCAAAATGACAATGGTATTCCTTTGTTTTTAGCGTTAGTTTGTTATAAAAAGGAGGAATGGTCGATGCTTTTATCACAGTTTGATGATGCAGAAAATATGCAAAACAGTTGGGCTGAATGGAGGAACGCGGCAGAATATGGGATAGAGCATATGGATCGTAATGGGAAATTAATTATCCCTATTGAATTATCAGCAAGTGAAATAAGCGAATTTTGTAAATTAAAAAACTTGCCAAATACGGGGCGAACAAGAGCAGACTTGGCTAATCATAAACTAATCGAAATGTTAAAAGAGTCAAAAGTTGTACAAATATAACGAAATTATCAACTTGACTCAAAAAAGTACATTCGCACAAAAATGTTGGGTTAACGATACCAACAGTTGGTGCTTTAGCGAAGCTGAAACCCAACGCATCAGGAACCCCAACGGGGTTCAAGCCGTTAGCCGGGGGTTGAGCGTAGCGACACCCCCGGACCGGATGGCATGAGACAAAAACCTCGACCCCAACGGGGTCGCAGAAACACAACATTTAAGCGAAGTTTACCATGGCATCCACCTATCTCAGCCTGCATTACCACATCGTATTCGGAACCAAAAACCGTGCTCCCGTCATCGATGCAAAATGGCGTCCCCGGCTTCATGATTATCTCGGTGGAATTGTCCATAGACTGGGCGGGTTTTCAAAACGAATTGGCGGAATCGATGACCATGTCCATTTGCTGGTGTCTTTAAAATCCACGCACAATCTTGCCGATCTGATGCGGGAGTTGAAGAAATCATCTTCCGTGTGGGTTCATGATACATTAGGAGAAAAGCAATTTGCATGGTGCGGCTTTCACCGTTAGCGCGTCCGGGCTGGACGCTGTGGCAAGCTATATCGCCAATCAGGAACAACACCATAAAATGAAATCGTTCCGGGATGAGTTGGTTGTGTTGCTGGAAAAATCCGGTGTCGATTATAACCCGGATTATTTGTAGCCCGAATTACGGCGACCCCGCCGGGGTCGAGGTTCTTTGTCCATGCCATCCGGGGGTGTCGCTACGCTCAACTCCCGGCTAACGGCTTGAACCCCGCTGGGGTTCCAGACGTGTCGGGCAACATCCTTTCGTTGCCCGAAATTTTGGTCTATGTGAATATCAGCAGAAACAGTTTGCCCAATGTAGCTCAATAACGATAATCGATAATAAGGAACAAAATAAATTAAGAAGTCTTATTGTTTGTCGCGACTTTAAGCCTCGGCTTATCGGCATGTAGTGTCATAGGATGTGCTGAACAAAGTGAAGCGCATCATTTCGCTGGGTCTGTTGTTCTATAGCGCTTGGCGTGGTATTTTAATACCCGATTAAGTACTAAAAGGAGTCTAAATATGAATACCATCCCTGCTCAGGAGATCAAGCGGCGCGGGATTACCGCCGTGGATGATCTCATTACCAAAGGTGATGTCCATGTCATACGAAACAATCAGCCGCAATATGTGGTGCTTCTCGAGGCTCGCTATCAGGCATTGCTGGAGGCGGAAGACGAGGCGCACACGGCGCGGGTAATGGCCTCGCTGGAAGATTTGCGCGCCGGGCGGGTGCAACGCGGCACGGCGGAGGAGTTGCTCAAGGAACTGGACATGGAAGACTGAGGTATGTACACCCTCGTTTGGACGGCAGGCTTTACTCGCACGGCCGCGAAATTTCTAAAGCAGCACCCGGAATTGAAGGAAAAGTTTGCTGCGATTCTCGGCGATCTGGAGCGCGATCCCTTTCAGCCGCACCTCAGGTATCACCCGCTTGATGGCAAGCTAAAGGGCGTGCAAGCAGTCAGTATCACTTCAAGCTATCGTCTTACCTTAACCCTACTGTTTTCGGATAAAGAAATCATCCTGCTAGATGTCGGCAGCCATGACGAGGTGTATCGGTAAGGGGCATCTGCAAGGTTAACACCTTAAAGCGGGACTGGGTTTGCAATCCCGTCCCCAGCGCTTCAGAGGTGTTTAAGCAAAGCGACTACATTTAACGTTTAGGACGAGGCAACATGCCCTGTCCGGCTCGGTTAATGAATGGCATATCCGGGATCCATCAAACTTGTCCCGTCCGCAATATCGACGGCTTATTCAAGATTGAACCAGCCCCATGGACATGCTCTAATGTGTATCGCTTATAAATTCCTTGCACAAGGACAGCCCAATGCGAACCAATATAATCATTGACGACACCTTAATGACCGATGTTTTAAAAGCGACCGGGGCAAAATCCAAGCGCGAAGCGGTGGAACTCGGCTTGAAAGTCTTATTGATGTTGAAACAGCAAGAGGGCATCAAAGCCTTTAAAGGCAAGTTAAAATGGGAAGGCGATTTAGAGCAAATGAGGACTGATCGTTGATTCCGGTCGATTCCAGCGTTTGGATCGATTACTTCAACGGCACGGAAACTCCGGCAACCCAAAAATTGGATAATTTGCTGGGCGTGCAGCCGGTATGCACTGGGGATCTGATTCTGGCGGAAGTGCTGCAAGGATTTAGGCAAGACCCTGATTATCGGGCCGCAAAAACCTTGCTTTGTTCATTACCTGTCCACGCCATGCTGGGTGCGACCATGGCTTTAAAAAGTGCCGAAAACTTTAGAAAACTGCGTCAACAAGGCATTACCGTTCGCAAAACCATCGACACGATGATTGCCACCTACTGCATTGAACACGAACTGTCGTTATTGCATTCAGACAAGTATTTTCAGCCCTTTCAACAGTTTATGGGCTTACAGATTGTATAAAGGTTTCCTCTTGCGGAATCGGCTTTACCGCTTCAGGCTGAGCAACATGCCCCGTCCGGCTCGGCTTATTAATCAGTTCTATTTTACCTACATTTAATCCTTCGCCTCCCCTCGCCCGCTATGGACATCAGCAGCCAACAAATGACCACCCTAGCCCTGCAAATCAAGCAATGGGGACTGGAACTGGGCTTCCAACAGATCGGCATCACCGACACCGCTTTGCCTGAAGCGGAAGCTCGCCTGCAAAACTGGCTGGACAATAACTTCCACGGAGAAATGGACTACATGCAGCGCCACGGCCTTAAACGCAGCAGGCCCGAGCTATTGCATCCCGGCACTGTGCGCGTTATTTCGGTACGGATGGATTACCAGACCGAATCTGCCGCTGAAATGAATCAAGCGCTGGCCGATCCCGCTTCGGCCTATATTTCCCGCTATGCGCTGGGCCGCGATTACCACAAACTGATGCGCAATCGCCTGCAAAAGCTGGCCGACAAGATTCAAGCGGAAACAGCTTCCGAGTCCCCGGAATCCATGCGGGCTTTTGTCGACAGCGCCCCGGTTCTGGAAAAAGCCTTGGCCGAAAAAGCCGGGCTGGGCTGGATAGGCAAGCATTCCAATGTCATTAACCGCAAAGCCGGATCATGGTTTTTTCTGGGCGAACTGTTCACCAACCTGCCGCTACCTGTCGACAGCCCTGCCACCGCGCATTGCGGCGAATGCCGCGCCTGTCTGGATATTTGCCCGACCCAGGCGATTATCGCGCCCTATCAGGTCGATGCCAGACGCTGCGTATCCTACCTGACAATTGAATTGCACGGCTCAATACCGGAAGACTTAAGACCGCTGATCGGCAACCGCATCTATGGTTGCGACGATTGCCAGATCATCTGCCCGTGGAATCGTTTTGCCAAACCGACCGGCGAACAGGATTTTGGCCCCAGACACCGGCTCAACACCCAGCAATTGCTTGAGGTGTTCGCCTGGACTGAAGCGGAGTTTCTGGCAAAAACCGAAGGCTCGGCGATACGGAGAATCGGTCATCAGCGCTGGCTCAGGAATATCGCCGTGGCGTTGGGCAATGCGCCTTCATCGCCGTTTATTATTGACGCCTTAAAAGCGATGCTCGCCCATGACTCCGAGATGGTCAGGGAACATGTAACATGGGCCTTGGCGCAACAAGCGGCTAACGATTCGGCAGAATGAACAAGAGCCCCCCTTCGCCTTTCGCCGTCATCACTAACTGATGTTACGCATGCTCATAATAAAAAGCGTAGTCCACGAAAAACACGAAAATAGTTAAAACACATCAGAACGTTGCCAGGCAGACCTTCCAGGTTTTTTAAAACCTGGAAGGTCTGCCTATCGGCCTGCTTCTTGCCCAACGCCAGGCCAGGGACTATCGGAACGACGACACATCCCGTAAATACGTGTGTAACACGCAGTTTCACCTCCCTGTGCCTGGGTTCCGGCATCCCTGCCAGAACGACGGCATCCCACAGACCTGGGTGTATGAGGTAAGGAGCTTGTCTTGAGAGTCTGTGAATGAATGCCGGGTATGACGCCGTCAGCGAGCAACCTACAGCGGATGTTTTTTTCGTGCCTTTCGTGCTTTTCGTGGACAATGCGTAACATCAGTCACTAATTTAAATGACGATCATCCGGATTATTTGTATCATCCCGGTAACGCCTATCGATCCGGGTATTCAATTATGAAAAAAGTATTTTTTATTTTATTGAGCCTATTCTCTTCCTCAGCCCTCACTGAAGTTTTTAAATGTCAGCTGAAATCGGGCAAAATGGTTTATCAATCCACGCCATGCGAATCTGCCGTAAAACAGGAAACGATTGAGATTCAAAAAATTGATCCGCGCAAAGTCGCCGAAGAAGAAGCCAAGCTAAAGGCTTGGAAAGAGGATTTCGCCAAGCGCGAAGCGGCAAGAATCAAGGCCGAACAAGCACTGCAAGCCGAACGGGACAGAAATGCCTCTGTTGAAGCTTTGAAAAAAAGTGCTGACTATCAACAGCAGCAAGCTTATGAGGCAAAGCGGCAGGCCGACGCACTGGAGCGGCAAAATATACAGATCCCCTATCAGCAGCCGTTTTACCCCTATTATCCGTCTCGTATCCCGCTCCCGCCTTATCCGTCTCGCCCTGATCATGCTAAGGAAAAAACCTTCACGGACACGCAACGCTCGGAGCAAACCGGACTTAAACTCCCTAAAAATAGCGATGACGACAGCGACCGTACAAAACTTATTTTTAAATCGAAATAGGCCCGGAATCATTAAGACAGCCTCGCATCCGTAGATTGTTCAAAATAAACTACAATAGGCGCAACATAAACCATCTCACAGTAACCGGAACCTATGGAAGCTAACACAAAAACAATAAAATCTTTGGCGGTGTTGTGCAGCGGCGGCGACAGTCCGGGCATGAATTCGGCGGTACGTTCGGTAGTCAGGACCGCTATCGGCCTGGGCATTGACGTTTACGGCATCTATAAAGGCTATTCCGGCCTGTTGGAAGGCAATATACACAAGCTCAACCTGTCATCGGTCGGCAATATCATCCAGCGCGGCGGCACCATTCTCGACACCTCGCGTTGCCTCGAGTTTCACACTCCTGAAATCAGGCAGGAAGCCGCGCACATTTTAGCCAGAAAGCATATTGACGCATTGATTGTGATCGGCGGCAACGGTTCTTTCGCCGGTGCGATGACCTTGCACCAGGAGCATGACATTCCGGTGATCGGCATTCCCGGCACCATTGATAACGACATTTCCGGCACCGAATACACGATCGGTTTCAATACCGCCGTACAGACCGCCGTCAATGCCGTAGACAACATCAGGGATACCGCATCGGCGCACGCGCGAACCTTTCTGGTCGAAGTCATGGGCCGAAAATCCTCCTTCATTGCCTTGCAGGTCGGCATATGCACCGGGGCCGAACATGTTGTGCTGTCAAATCAGGCGGTCGATTACGAAAAGATTGTCAACGGCATTAACAAAGGCACCGAGCGGGGTAAAACCTCATCCATCATCATCGTGGCCGAAGGCGAAAAAGCCGGTCTATCCTACGAAATAAAAGACACGCTGATGAAGCAGTACAACCTTAGCGTCCACGCCTGTATTTTGGGACATATCCAACGCGGCGGAAGCCCTACCGCACTGGACCGCCTGATCGCCTCAAGAATGGGTTATGCCGCGGTGCAGGGCCTTTACCAGGGATTACGCTGTCATGTTACGGCTTTTAATAAAGGCGAAATTGAAATGGTGCCCTTATCGGCATGCATGACGGGAAAAAACGAGTCTACCGAGGCGCAGCTTGAATTAATCCGCGCCCTGGCCATTTAAGCAGCCGACGATGAAAGCGCAACTAGGCCAAAAAGTCCCGCTATTATCCGTTTCCGCCTGGGTTCAGGGAACTGAGACCAATTTTGACCGACTATTAGGCCGGGTCGTGTTGGTCGAAGTATTTCAGGTCAATTGTCCGGGCTGTTTTTTATACGCATTGCCGCAGGCGGTGGACTTGCACCGGAAATACGCGGAACACGGATTAACGATAGTGGGCGTCGCTACCGCGTTCGAGGATTTTGATAAAAACAATCTGGAAAACCTGACGCGTCTGGCCGAAAACGGCGAGGTGGTCGGCGAAACCCTGCGCGTATTAAGCCGACAAGACAAACTAAGCGCAGGCCGCCTACCCTATCGCATTCCGTTCCCGCTGGCGATGGATCGTTTGACCCATCATCGCGGCGAGGTCAGCGATAATGTCATCGCAGAATTCATCCAAAACTATATACCGGATTTCGAGCAACAATCTAAAGAGCGTCAACAACAGCTCAGACAGCAAGCGCTTAATTATTTCCAGTCTCTCGATTACCATGCTGAAACCTTTGAACGTTTCGATTTAAAAGGCACGCCCTCGCATATCCTGGTCGATAAACAAGGCATACTCAGGGATTGCGCATTCGGCGCTTATCCCGAACTGGAAATGCGTATACTGGGGTTATTGCAAGAATAAAATGCGCGGCTTGAACCGTATAGCGGTCTAATAAAAACAATCAACAAGGACAGATAAAAAATGCCCATCAACGTCAACATCCCCCACCTGTCCAGCCGCAAGACGAAAATCATCGCCACGCTAGGCCCCGCTTCGGATACGCCCGAGGTTATTTACAATCTTATCAAGGCCGGCGTCAATGTTTTCAGGTTGAATATGTCTCATGGCGAACACGAAAGCCACCGCAAGCTGTATTCGATAATCAGGGCATCGGCTGAAGCCTTGCATCAGCACATTACCATTTTTGCCGATCTTTGCGGCCCCAAGATCAGAACCGGGAAATTCAAAAACGGCTGTATTGTTATTAAAACCGGCGACCGCGTTGTAGTCACGACCCGAGATATTGTTGGCGGGGAAAATCTTATCCCCTGCCAATACCCCGGCTTGGCTGATGATGTCGCAGCCGGAGACCGCATCCTTCTGGACGATGGTAAATTCGAACTCAAGGTTATTGAAAAAACAGCCCAGGACATTAGCTGCGAAGTCATTTACGGCGGCGAGTTAAAAAACAACAAGGGTATCAACCTGCCCGGCGTTAATGTGTCCTGCCCGTCATTAACCGACAAGGACCGGGCGGACGCATTATTTGCATTGGACTTGGGCGTTGATTACCTGGCGCTGTCGTTCGTCAGAAAGGCGGAAGACATTACCGACCTGCGCCAATTGATTATTTCCAGCGGCTACGACACCCACATCATCGCCAAAATTGAAAAACCGGAAGCCTTGATTAACGGCCAGGACATCATTAACGCCTCCGATGCGATCATGATTGCCAGAGGCGATCTGGGCGTAGAGCTGCACCCGGAAGACGTGCCGATTGCCCAGCACCAGCTCATTAAAAGCGCGCGGGCATTGAACAAACCGGTCATCGTCGCCACCCAAATGCTGGAATCGATGATAGAAAACTCCAGACCCACTCGCGCCGAAGTGACCGATGTTTCCAATGCGGTTTATTGTTCTACCGATGCGGTGATGCTGTCCGGAGAAACGGCGGCGGGCCATTTTCCGGTTGAAGCCGTTGAAATGATGTCCAAAGTCATCTATCAAACCGAAGCGTTCATGAGGGAACAGGATGTTTTCGGTAAAATGGCGCACCGGGATAACGAACAAAAACCGCTGCCGTTCGGCGATGCGGTTGCCGATGCGACCGCCCAGCTTTGTTTCGACCTGCATGCAAAAGCCATCGTCAGCATTACCAGCGGCGGCATGTCGGTGGTGACCTTGAGTTCGGCAAGACCCGCTGCGCCGCTGATAGCCATCAGCGCCAACAAATGGGTTTGCCAACGGATGAATCTATACTGGGGCGTTATACCGATACACGCAGAGGATGCAGGCCATGCCCACCCCAATAAACTGGCCCGTCATCACGCCCTTGCAACAAAACTGGCCAACGAAGGCGATAACGTCATTGTTGTCCGTGGTTTTCACCAGGATGGCCAGTTGAGTTCACCGACCATCACCCTGCTGACGCTTTGATTTTTCATTACGGAGCCAAGTATATTTCCCTTCCGGCGCCGACTACACCAAGCCTTAACTATCCGACGACTTCCACCTGCACCAGATTGTCAGAGAACGTTGGAGCATTGCCCATATTAACAAGTTCAGCCGAGCTGATACTGTTAACCGTGCCTTTGTTTAATTGCCGCCAATAACCGAGCGTCGCGACGATCAATCCCGGCTTCACATCCTCAGTGATCCTGGCCTGGCCTTCAAAAGCGCCTCGGTCATTGAAGACCCGGACAGCGTCGCCATTATTGATATTGCGATCATCGGCATCGAGCGCATTAATCAGCACGAATTGTTCGCCCTGACCTTTGATTTTATGTTCCATATTCGCGTAGCAGGAATTAAGAAACCCGTGGCTTTTTGGCGAGACAATATTTAATGGATATTTTTTGGCCAGTTCAGGGTTGGTTGCTGCCGTTTCTCTTGAAGGCACATAATCCGGTAATGAATCCAGCGCTTCGCCGGGCTGGAATCCCTCATACATCTGACGAAAAGGCCCGGCGACAAAATTCGTTGCGCCTTCTATTTTAAATTCGCATTTACCTGACGGCGTCGGGAAATTGCCCGTTTTGTGGGGCGCACGGTTATCTTTGGTGCCCACGTTAAGGCGGGCAAAACCCTGTTCACGCAAATAATCCAGATCGATTCCCTGACAAGCGGGCGAATCCCAATCTACATAATTCTCCAGACATTCCGAATCCGACCATTTGAAGTTTTGTTCTTCATACCCCATACGCGCAGCCAAACGCCGGAAGATTTCGTTATTAGGAATAGCCTCGCCCGGCGAATCTACACATTTGGCATTGTAAGTCAGATACAGATGTCCCCAGGACAAGATCATATCTTCCATTTCCGCGCCCATTGACGCGGGCAACAGAATATCGGCATAAGAGGCCGTATCGGAGATAAAGTGTTCCGCCGAAACCAGAAACAGCTCTTCGTTCATTAGGCCTTGGACGATTTTGTCGGTCTCCGGCGCTTGTGTGACAGGATTTGCATTCCAGCACATGACGGATTTAATCGGCGGACCTGCCGGCGGCTCATCGGTCAGGGCTCGGCCAATCTGTAAACTATTGATGACGCGAGTTCCTTCCGGAATCAAATCCGGCCGGCAAATGACATCAAACCGGTAGGGGTGCTCCCAGACGGGAAACTGCAATGCGCCGCCGCCGACATGGCGCCAAGCTCCCGTCAAAGCGGGCAAACAGCAGACTGCACGGATGGTTTGACCGCCTCCGTAATGTCTTTCAAGCGCCACTCCCAGGCGAATTGCCGAAGGTTGCGTGGCGGCGTATTCGCGAGACAGGGTACGAATCACGTCCGCAGGTATTCCGGTAATGTGTTCCGCCCATTCAGGGGTACGCGTTTTTGCTCTATCTGTTAATGCTGCAAAACCGACCGTGTAATTATCGACATAATCCTGATCGACCAAGCCTTCTTCAATGATCGTATGGATCATCGCCATTGCCAACGCGCCATCCGTCCCCGGCTTGGGCGCAATATGCCAATCGGCTTCCTTAGCCGTTTTAGAGGCATAGGTATCGATCACAACGACTTTCGCCCCCTGTTTCTTGGCTTCTTTAATAATATGCCAATGATGCAAGTTGGTGCTGACCGAATTACAGGCCCAGATAATAATGTATTTGGCATGAACAAAACTTTCAGGGTCGACGCCGGCAGTCGGGCCCACGGTCAAGAGCCAGGCGGTACACGAACCTTCGCCGCAAAAGGTACGTTCCGTGACCGTAGCGCCCATGCGATTAAAAAAAGCATCGCCTCCATTCAGTCCGTGAACAAGCCCCTGATTGCCTAAATAGCTGTAGGGAACAATCGCCTGCGGGCCGTGTTCGGCAATAATGGCCTGCCAGCGAGTAACGACTTCATCCAATGCCTCATCCCACGTGATGCGCTCGAACTGTTTACTGCCTTTGGGGCCGGTGCGGCGCATTGGATATAACAAGCGATCAGGATGGTAATGGCGTTTTTCGTAATCTTTCAATTTAACGCAGAGACCGCCCCGCGTCATCGGATGGTCCGGATTCCCTTTGACGCCTATCAGCTTGCCACCCTCAACCTCAAACACCATTGAGCAGGTATCGGGACAATCATGCGGGCAACCGCCGTGATGAGATGTTTTTATTGCTTCAATCATTGTATATTTCCTCGATACACGCATATCAAAAGGGTAGAATCCATAGCCACAATGTCCATTTAGGATAGGGTCGGTAATAATAAACTCATCGTTCCCACGCAAAGCGTGGGAACCCTAAGTGGACGTTTTTTTAAAAACAGCTTATTATGGCACCACAATACAGACCGGTCGGTCTATTATTAATTGTAGTATACCGTTCAGTATAATTACAATATTTTTATCATCCTGAAGTTTACCCATGCCTATCAATCTGCAAGAAAAAATCCTGCAAACTGCATCAGAACTATTCTATAGCCAAGGAATCAGGGCGACGGGCGTCGATGCTATCGTCAAAGCCGCGAATACCACAAAAATGAGTCTTTACAAGTATTTCCCTTCCAAGGACGATTTGGTAATTGCATTTCTACGCAAGCGCGATGAAGACTTTCGAACGTGGTTTGTCGATCAAGTTAACAGTAAAGCGGACAACCCCAAAGGGAAGTTATTGGCAATTTTTGATGTGATTGGCGAATGGATGGATATTCCCGAGTTTCGGGGCTGCGCCTTTATTAATGCTTCCGCTGAATTTCCGCTTGAGGGCAATCCTGTGCATCAAGTTTCCGCAGAATTTTACGATAAATTTCGAACCTATATTACCGACTTAGCAAGGCAATGCGGATCGAAATCCCCTGAAAACCTGGCTGTTCAGCTAAGCCTGCTTATCGAGGGCGCTATTGTCTCAGAGCAAATGAAGCGCAACTCAGGCTCAGCCGAACAGGCCAAGCGGGCAGCCGTTTTGCTTATCGAGGGAGGCCTACAGTAACTGTTTACCTATATTATCTATATCCCCGCCATCCGTAATAAGCAATATAGCAATAACAAAGCACCGGGATAAAAAACGCTTGTTGAATGCCGATCCGGTCGGCGAATAATCCTTGCACGACAGGAAGAATAGCGCCGCCGACAATTGCCGCGCACAAAATCCCCGAGCCCTGCCCGGTATGTCTGCCCAAACCGCTGACCGCCAGTGAGAAAATGGTCGGAAACATGATCGAGTTAAACAAGCCGACCGCAAGCAGCGTCCACATCGCAAGGTGACCGCTGCCGAACATAGTCATTAAAACCAACAGCGCCGCCGTTACCGCGTTAAAGGTGAGTACTTTGCCGGGCCGGATTTTTTGCATGACCGCCGCGCCGATAAATCGCCCGACCATCGCGCCGCCCCAATAAAACGACACATACTTTCCGGCCTCTTGTTCCGCCAACCCGGCAATGTCGGGCTCGCCGAGAAAATTGATCAAAAAACTGCCGATCGATACTTCCCCGCCGACATAAACAAAAATGCCGATTGCGCCCAAGACCAGATGCTTGTGGCTCCAGGCGCTCTGATGAACATCCTCTTCGCCGTCTGAAAGCCGCACGTCGGCCGCTGCAATCTTGGGCAATTTGATCAGCGCAAACAGCACCGCAATAAAAAATAAAACCGCGGCAAGCAACAAGTAAGGAACTTGCACAGCGGCAGCTTGCGCCGCTTGGTAAACCGACAATTCGTCAGCGTTCAGCAGCTTGATTTCATCCGCCGTTTTAACGGCAGTGGCAAGGATAAATAACGCGCCGAAATAAGGAGCGATAGTCGTACCCAGCGAATTAAACGCCTGAGTCAGGGTCAATCGGCTGGACGCGGTTGCCGGATTGCCTAATATGGCGACATACGGATTTGCGGCGACCTGCAACAAGGTAATACCAGACGCCAACACAAAAAAAGCCGCCAGAAATAACGGGTAAGAATGCGAACTTGCGGCCGGATAAAACAGTAAACAGCCGATGCCCGCTATGGATAACCCGGCGATGATGCCGCCTTTGTAAGCGATTTTTTCGACCAAATAGCCGCTGGGAACGGAAACGACAAAATAAGCGGTAAAAAAGCAAAATTGCACCAACATTGCCTGGGTGTAATTCAGGGTGAAGACCGCTTTCAAATGCGGAATCAAAATATCGTTCAAACAGGTTATAAAACCCCAGATAAAAAACAGCGAAGTTAATATTGTTAACGATCCTAAATAAGGATTTTTCTCGGAACTACCGGTCGGGTCGGCTGCGTTGATCATAATTTTATTGGGTTATGCGGGTAAGATGATATTTACCATCTTAGCGCAGTAAAATTTTTAACTGGCGTAATGGAGGCGTCCGAAATGAACAATAGTGTAATTAATCATGGGTAAACCCCCGGCTCTGCCGCTTACACATGTAGGTTTTTTTTAAAAAAGTATAACGAGACATAGCGTTACGGTAAATTGATGAGTGTCAAGCTATCCACGCAAGCGATGAAGATGTCCTATACAGTTCTGTCACTGTTCCGAGAGGATTACTACCCTTGAGACAACAAAATGTGTTGCCTGAAGTCATTCATGTCTTGATTGTCAACACGATCGTAAATAGCTTCAACCGCCAGCGTAAAGCCAATTGATTCAAACGTAACTGAATCCCCCAGAAAAAAATATTCAGATTGCCAATGGTTACTTCTACGCAGCACTTGCACGGAAACAATATCCTGTTCTATCAATACATATTCTTGTACAGAAGGTAAGTTAATGTATTGAATGAGTTTTGTTGTAAGATCGCGTTTTCTGGTCGAATTAGATAACACCTCAACAATAATCACAGGCGATGTTGAGAAATAATCATTGCCTGCCATTTTGTTGCAGTCCACCAGAACATCGGGATAAAAGAAGTTTTTACCTAGTTTTACTTTCATGTCGGCCATGAACGTGGCGCAGGGGGTGCCTTCCAGATGATTACCGAATTTACGAGCGATGTTAGCCGAAATACAATTATGGTTAAATCCGGCCCCTGCCATCGCATAAATCTGACCGTCGATATACTCGCGCTTGGTCTCCGATGTCAGTTCGCTTTTTAGGTACTCTTCTTCGGACAAGAAAGCACTTTCAGGTTGATGAGATTGGGCCATGGCAATGTTCTCCGGTAGATCAGTCTGTTTTATTACAGAGTTCATGTTGATTACCTTGTATTGTCATTAAAAAACACCGGGAAAACAAGCCCGGCAGGGAGTCGTTTTCCCTGGTGGGCTAAGATCGGAATTCTGATGGCAATAACCACACGCCATCAATCAACGCCGTAAAAGGGATATGCTTTGACTGAAGCTGAGTGCCATTGCTGACAAGCCCAGTTCGCTGTGATTCAACCGTAATATGCACCCTGAGCATTGTGAAGTATTCGATTGCGAATAGATCCACTAACGGTTAAAAAGCGATAAAAAACAAATCCATCGTACCTCGTCAGAATTTGCCTGCCATCTGCGCCTTAAGTTCTACAGCGGCCATCGCGTAGCCGCCATCGTTACCGTCGACGAAATGCACATGTCCACCCTCTTCAAGTCGCCTCAAAAAACAGGTCATTAGCGCAGTGGGCGAAGCATGCAACCCAAAGTAAATCGTTCCGGCGGCCCGCTCGCGTTCGAGTAAAGCGCGTATAGCCTTCTGCATCTCAGCTGAGCAGTCAATGACCATGCGTAGCGTTTCATCAAATTTCCTGAAATCGGAATGAGCCGGCAACGAATCGATATATTTGTCGATGTCTATATTCGCAAACTTGAATTTCAGCAAACGAAGGATGCGCACCAGGATCATTTCAGCAGCGATTTTGCAAATAGCGAGAAAAAAATAACGCGGCCCTTGGATACGCGCCTCAGCCCGCGCCGCCCGCCAGATACGTTCGGCGCTAAGCCGGCGTATCTTGATCGGATTGGCCTCGGGCGCTTCGAGATCGACTATCTTTTCGATCTCGGCAAGCAGCCGATGCAAGGTCGCCAGCGCCTGTTCGCCCTTCTCGCAGGGACGCACGAGAATCGACAGCATAGCGCCGCGTGCGCTCTTTAACGGCGCCCAGCGGCAGGAAAGCCCTTTGATAGCATCGGTCTGATCGTGATATGCATGCTCGGCGATAACGCCGCGCCCGGACTTGACCCACTTTTCTGCCGATGAGAGCCCTTCGCCGCTAAAAAAGGCGATTGAGGGGCCGCCGGGTAACATAAAACGAGCAACGCTGATCGGAGTCCCGGCCGCAATAAGTTCGCTATGCTCAATCAAGCCGGTGACAAGTTTGAGTCCGAACGCCTCGAAGACATGGGCGCGAGCGGCGCTGAGCACGCGCTCGATCTCCGCTCGTCGTTCGCCCGGCACCAACGCAGTGGCGCCATCGCCGCCGAACACAAACGGAAAATCGGTACTGCCCAGAATATTGGCCAATGCCACGATGGTCGTCGCGCCCGCCATATTGACCCATTTGTAATGACCGGCTTTGATAGCGTCGGTCGAGCCGCGCACATCGCTGATCACCACCAGCCAATCGCCAGGGGCTTGCCGATAAAGCTCGGGGCGGGTGAAGTCGATGAAATCGGTGAAAGGTTTCAGTTCAGTGTAGAAGTTAAGCATAGACATATCAGTCGCGTAGATTGGATACATAGCTCCCACGCTCCAGCGTGGGAATTCAGTTCGTAACGCTCCAGCGTTACGAAATACCACCAGCAGAAAACACCTCGACCGCACAAAGTTCCGGGACGCTGGAGCGTCTACTACTGCATTCCCACGCCGGAGCGTGGGAACGATAAAATCTAATTATGCGACAGGAATTATCCCTCTAACAACGCCAAATAATCCTCTTCATTAATAACCCGCACACCCTTTTCCGTGGCGGCGGCGATTTTTGCTGCACCCACATCGGAACCGGTAACCAGGAAATCCGTCTTCCCGGTAACCGATGCGCCCACTTTTGCGCCCAAACGCTTGGCTTCCTTGCTCATATCATCGCGCTTGCCGTGAATCATGGTACCGGTAAAAACGATGGTTTTACCGGAAATCGAGCTGATGTTTTGCTGCTGCTCAGCGCTTAACGGCGTTTGAATTAAGTTAAAACCCAGCTGGTAGATTTGCATAAAATCGGCTTTGATTTTTGCCAGACATTCGACCACCGCAGCGCCGGTTTTATCGGCAAAACCTTCGATATTGATTACGTCTTCAACAGTCAAATTAAATATATCCAGCAGATGATGATGTTGCAGCAGGCGTTCGCAGTTACCCAGCCCCATCCGGTGAATGCCGAAAGCGCCCAGAAAACGCCAATCGTCTATGGCTTCGGTTCGGCTGCGTTGCAATTGGTCCATCAGGTTTTGCGCGGTTTTGTCGCCAAAGCCCATGTCCTGCAATTGCTTCATGTCCAGCTGGTAAACGGAATAAACCGAGTTGACGCCGCAAGCGTGGAGTTTTTCGACGGTTTTTTGCCCGAAACCGTCGACATTCGCCAGGGTCTTGAAAAAATGCTCGATGGTGTTTTCAATTTGCGCGGGGCATTTTGTGGTGTTCAGGCAATAAAGGTAATCGTTGTCCCAAACCAGTTCGCTGCCGCAACTAGGGCAATGTTCGGGGATTTGCGGTGTTGCTGAAGTAATGACACGCTCGATTTTGGGTATCACCAAACCCGAGCGCGTTAACTCGATCAGCGTTCCCTCACCGATACCCAGCTCCTTGACCATGCCGTAATGATGCGCCGTCGCCCTGGAAATCACCGCGCCGCTGAGTTTGGTCGGCGTCAGCTCGGCAACCGGATTAACCCGGCCGGAACGGGAGGTTTGCGGGGTGACTTTAAGCACGATCACTTCAGCGGTTTCGACGTTGCTTTTATAGGCGATCTGCCAGCGGTGGTGGTGCCGCGTTGCGCCCAGATATTTTTTTATCTGTTCATTGCCGACCAGCTCGAAAACGACGCCGTCGACATCGTAATCGACCAGTGAGTATACTTTTTCGATAACCCGTTCGAAATCGGCCAACACTTCGGCTGCCGTGCCTTGCCAATCGGGCAGCTGGGTAAATGGAAAAAATACCGCCGCATGGTTTTGTATGGCTTCCAAAGCGTGTTGTTCCAGGTCTTTTTCTTTGATGATGCTGGCCTGGAAGTTCCTGGAATTTTCAAAATACTCGGCCAGATACGTGTTGAAATAAGTCTGGCTGACTACAATTTCGCCTGCGCCCTGCCCTCGCTTACCATTGCCGCCGACGATCAAGCCGCGCTCGAAAACCCGGCTGATGTCGGTGCCTTTGCGGCCGTCGCCGCGCGTGTACAGCAGCTTTCCGTCATCGTAGGCCGCATAGCCGTCCAGCTTGGGCGTGGCGCGGATCATCAGCGTCGAAAAATCCACATCGCAGTCTTCGGCGGCTTTTTCCAGCCGGGACAGCCATTTTTCGATACCGCTTTGACTATAGGTTTTTTCGGTCGAGAGCATAGGCTCCGGCAACGCAACGGTCTTGCCGACAAATCCGGCTTCCGATTCGACGGTCTCTAAATAGGGATGGTGCGGATGGCGTTTTTGCAGTTCGGCCAGAAAAACAAAGTCGTAATCCGCATCGGAAATAAAGGATTCGCCGCCTCGATACAACGCGTTACAGACTTGCAAAAACTCAAGCAGTTGCTCGTCGGTCAGGTCTTTTGGATTGGACTGAGCTGCGATTTGAGCAATCAGCTCAGGGGATAACTGGGTTAATTCGAGGTCGGCTTGTTTTAAAAGCGCTAACTGCGTATTGCTGAGAGATGGCATCGTGAATAATCTGAACGAAAATTAAGGATTGCGTTGAAGAATGCGCTAATTCCCAAGCTCCAGAGGCTGTGAAAGTATTCGTTTTTAGAAAAAATTAAAGAATTCACCACGAAGACACGAAGAAAAAAATCGTTTGAATTCAATATATTGAAAACTTCGTGTTCTTAGTGCCTTCGTGGTAAAAAATGTTTTTAGCCTAATTTGGATAATACTTTCACAGCCTCTCCAGCTTGGGAATTCAGTACTGGAAGCTTTAGCTTCCTGTCTCGCCAAGCTAAAGCTTCGCGATCTGGGTTACCACGCAGAGCGTGGGAACCCTAAGCGGAAGTTATTATTGATGGAGTCCTTACAAACTCTGCCGAATAGCCTGAACGGTCGCCTCAGTTAACGGCTGTCTTCTGTGATCAAGCACCACGCCGTCCAATTTAGCGGCCAGCAAATTGATGGTTTCTATGTAGTCGTCAAAAACGGCCGGTGCATCATCTAACGCTTCGGGCTGCATAAAAAACACGATGCCGGGGCAATAAAAGTTTTCTATATCTTTATCCGGGAAGGTGCCCGGTTCTACAATACAGGCCACGCCAAAATCGACCAGCCGATTAGCATCCAAGCGTTCGAATATTTTCAAACTGCCGTATTCAAGGCCGACCGATTCAAAGGCGTCAACCAAATCGGCGCCGTTAAAATCTTCGTCCGCCTTGGTGATAATGCTGAACTGAATAATCGCCGGCGCGGCGGCGCGTGGCGGCGGTTCCAGGTCGTCATCCTGTTCATAATAATCATCGTCTTCTTCATCTTCATCATAATATCGATCCGATTTGTCATGCGCGTGATTACCTTTAGCCGTCAGCGGAGCAATATCGAAGTCGTCTTCCGTCCCCATGAGGGGATCCGACGTCAACGGCTGATCGTCAGCGTCATCGTAAAACTCCAGGTCTTCCCGTGCTTTTTTATCTTTTATATAAGCCCAGATCAACATGCCGATAACGACAACCATGCCGGTTGCAATAATTACAATTCTTAATATTTCTTTATCCATTAGATTTCCGCCAGACTCACTGCTTCTTCAATATCAACTGCGACCATCCGGGACACGCCCGGCTCTTTCATAGTAACACCTGCCAGCTGTTTTGCAATTTCCATTGTCACTTTGTTGTGGGAAATATACAAAAACTGCACAGATGCAGACATCTCTTCAACCATTTTTGAAAACCGCCCAACGTTAGCATCATCCAGCGGCGCATCGACTTCATCCAGCAAACAAAAAGGCGCCGGATTAAGTTCGAAAATCGAGAACACCAAGGCGACCGCCGTTAATGCTTTCTCTCCACCCGACAACAAATGAATGGAGCTATTCTTCTTACCGGGAGGTCTGGCAATAATGTTTACGCCCGATTCCAGCTCGTCTTGTTCAGTCAATTCCAGATAAGCATGACCGCCCCCGAATAGTTTGGGGAACTTTTCCTGCAACCCGGTGTTTATTTTATCGAATGTTTCTTTAAAGCGCAGCCGACTTTCTTTATCGATCTTGCTGATCGCCTGATCCAGCGTCTGCAACGCCTCTATTAAATCGGCATGTTGCTCGTTAAGAAAGTTCATCCGCTCGGACTGCGCCTTGTATTCCTCAATGGCGGTCAGATTAATGGTACCTAATCTTTCGATTTGAGCCAATAAGTCGTCGACCGTTCTTTTCCAGCTGTTTTCTTCGGCCTGTTCCGGCAAGCTTTGCAATACCTGCTCGACATCGGCATCGATTTCTTTGAGCTGCTCGTTGACGGTTTGCCGGCGCACTTTGCTTTCCTGCAATTCAAAACGAATCGTATCCAGCGCTTCTTTTTGCTTTTCCAAGGCCCGCTGCACCCGGACATGTTCCTCGGACAGCTCAGTTATTTCCGCTTCGAGGTCTTCCTGAAGCAGGCGTTGTTTCTTCAAACGCGTCTCCAGCAGTTCCTTGTCCACAACCCTCTGCTCCAGCTGCTTTTTTTCCTCATCCATCGGGGTCAGCGTTTGGTGCAGATTAAGCTCCAGATCGGCAATGCGTTCGACCGATTGTTGATGTTGCAGCCGTAACCTATCGAGCTGTTTGCCGGTTAAGGTTTCGGAAGATCGCAGCGATTCGATTTGCGCCTTGATGCTGTAAACCTGCTGCCTGGCTTCATTGGCGGATTGGTCGACGCGCTGTTGCTCGGATTGCAGCTGCTGGTTTAACGTCTCCAGACTGTGCTTGTTTTGCTCCTGTTGTTCCATGCTCTGCTCGGCCTGTTCCAACAACAGCTGGTATTCGGCGATAGTCTCGGCATTATCGGCGGTCTCGCGGCTTAACTCATCAATATCGTTACAGACCTGCTCCAGGCGGCGTTGCTGATGTTCCAGCCGGGCCGAATGCGCGCTGAATTCGGCGCTTTTTACCGACAGCTCGCTGCCCAAGCTATTGTCCTGTTGCTGAATCGATTCGCGCGCGGCTTCCGCATCTTTCAAGCCGGTTTCGGCAGTTTCCAGTTGGTCTTCAAACGCTTCGATTTCGATATGCAGCTCTTCCTGACGCTGCTTTAACAGGCGCAAGTCTTTTTCGCGTTGCAACACGCCGGTTTTACTGTCTTTGGCGCGGATTATTTTTATCCAGCCGGAACCGAACCAGGTGCCGTCTGGGGTGATTACCGATTCATGCGACTTTAACTGGACGGATAAAGTTCTCGCCGTTTCGGCATCATCGACGCAGTAAACCCCAGCCAACAAATTGCTTAAATCCCACGGCGCTTTTACCTTATCCAGCAAGCTTATGTAGGTCGGGTTAGCTTCAGCGTAACCCGACGTTTTAGCGCCGGTTTCAACCAGCATCAACGACTCGTCGGTCAAACGCTGCAAGCCCGGAATAACCTGGTCGGCGCTTTCTATGCAAATCGCCTCAAGATAACTGCCCAACACCGTTTCAACCGCCTTATCCCAGCCTGGTTGCACATCAAGGAACTCGGCAAGTCGCCGGTTTTCGGCCAAATCCACGGACGCAAGCCATGCGCTCAGGTGTTTGTTATCCTTCCCCATCGCATGCTGCTGCAATAATTCCAGCGAGGTGATTTTGCCTTTGACGCTTTGCATTTCCGAGCGGCGCGTATGCAATCCGTCATGATACTGCTTGATCTGTTGCCGCTGCTCGCGTATCTGCTGATGCAGGTCTTCAAGCTGTTGATGAAGATCGGCGCGTTGCGTTTCAATAATTTCGATGCTCGTATCCAGCAATTCAATCTCGCTTTGCAAGTCGTCGGCCTCCAGCTCGCTACGCTCGCCGTGCAACTTATCCAGACGAATCTGCAACTGGCGATTCTGGTTTTCCAACTGCACGGTTTTTACCCGCTGCACCTCGGCCTGTTCTTTGTAGCTTGAGCTGGTCGTCCGGTAGGCTTCCCATTGCTCCTGCCAAGCTGTTTTTTGCTGCTGCACTTCCTGCTGATTGTATAAAACGTCTTCCTGCCGCTCCTCGGCGACAATCAACGCTTCTTCCGCTTCAAGCAAAGCTTCTTTAATCTCTTCCAGCTGCTGCACATCGGCTTCGAGTTCTTTTAACGACTGGTCGGCCTGCTGGCGCAAACGGTTAATTTCAATCTCGGTTTGTTCGCGGCTGCTTTCGCTGTGTTTGATGGTCTGCTCAAGACCGCTGACTTCGGCGACAATCTGGTAATAATCACTCTGAGAGTTGTTGGTCTGCTGTTGCTGGGTCTTATGCTCGGCGCGCTTGGCTTCGATGCTGTTATCGATGTTGCGCAGCTCTACAAACAAACGGTTATGCTCGTGAGCCACTGCCTGCAATTTTTCATCCAGCTGTTTCGCGGCCTGATGATAGGTATTCCAACGCATCGCCAGCAGTTCCAGCTTGAATTGGCGTTCCTGCTTTTTCAGCTCGGTATATTTTTCGGCTTTTTCGGCCTGCTTTTGCAGATGCTTGATTTGCTTTTCAACTTCGTCGCGCAGATCATCAAGCCGCTCCAGATTCTCGCGGGTGTGCTTCATCCGGGTTTCGGTTTCACTGCGGCGTTCCTTGTATTTGGACACGCCCGCCGCTTCTTCGATATGAACCCTTAATTCATCCGGCTTGGCTTCGACCATGCGGGAAATAGTACCCTGCTCGATGATCGCATAACTTCTCGATCCCAGACCGGTACCCAAAAAGATGTCGGTAATGTCCTTACGTCGACAGCGCGAACCGTTCAGCATGAACACGGAAGTACCGTCGCGACTGACTTGGCGCTTGATCGCGATGGTATCGTATTGGGAATATTCGCCGCCCAGCTTGCTGTCGGCGTTATTAAAAACCAGCTCGACCGAAGCCGTGCTGACCGGTTTGCGTCCCGACGAGCCGTTAAAAATCACATCGGCCATGCTGCCGCCGCGCAAATGCTTGGCGGAACTTTCGCCCATCACCCAGCGCACTGCATCGATAATATTGGATTTTCCGCAGCCGTTAGGCCCGACGATGGCGGTTAAGTTACCGCTGATTGGAATGACCGTTTGATCAACAAAGGATTTGAAACCCGAAAGCTTGATTTTTTCCAGTTTCATAGTACTGGTATGAATATCCCAACAGTTGAATTAAAATAATCGGGTATTATTACCGAGTTTCGACTTTTTTTACATACCCTCCCTATTTATAAGCTGATAATGACAACACGACCAAGCAAAGATCTGGAAACTTTCGACAACCCAAAACAAGGCCGCGATTATACAATCCGCATCGACGTGCCTGAGTTCACCTGTCTGTGCCCTAAAACAGGCCAACCGGATTTTGCCACCATCCAGATCGAATACATACCGGCAGCGCTGTGCGTGGAACTCAAGGCGCTTAAGCTGTATATGTGGGCATTCCGCGATCAAGGCGCATTCCATGAAGCGGTCACCAATGAAATCCTCGACGACCTGGTAAAAGCCATAGCGCCCAATTTCATGCGCATCCGCGCCGAGTTTAACGTGCGCGGCGGCATCTACACCACCGTCGTCGTCGAACATAAAAATCCCGATTGGCAAGCGCCGGAATTGGTTACGCTGCCTTAAGTGATTTAATAATGAATCCGCCAAAAAGCATCGTCCACGAAAAACACAAAAAACACGAACATATTGTATTTTTCGTGCCTTTCGTGATTTTCGTGGATACTGTTCTTTTTGCGGTAATCACCTAGATCATCATGGCTAAGACCTACTACACCTCGGACATTGCCGTCGCATTAAAATACGACGGCAAAAATGCGCCCAAGGTGACCGCCAAAGGCTCGGGCCTTACTGCGGAACAAATCTTGGCAATCGCCGAACATCACGGAATTCCGCTACAAACCGAACCGGAACTGGCAAGAATTCTGGCCCAGATTCCATTAGGCGATGAAATCCCCAATGAACTCTATGTTGCCGTCGCGGAAATCATTGCCTTCGCGTATTTCTTAAGCGGCAAAACACCCGACAATTACCGACCATGAACTTTAAAGAAGCCCTGACCACCCTGCCCCAATACGTTTTGCCGCATCACGCGCTGTCCGCCATGATGAGCAAACTGACCCACTGCGAAAACAAGGCCTGGAAAAACCTGTTTATCAAGCAGATCATCAGGCATTACGGCGTCAACATGGATGAAGCGCTGGAGCCGGATATCAATGCCTACAAGAGCTTTAACCACTTTTTCACCCGTGAACTAAAACCCGATGTTAGAGCCTTCAGCAGCGAACGAAACGCAATCGTCTGCCCATGCGATGGCGCAGTCAGCCAAGCCGGAGATATTTCAGGCGGCAAAATCTTCCAAGCCAAAGGCAAAAGCTTTACCGCAACCGACTTGCTGGGCGGCGATGCAGCCCGCGCCGAGCCGTTTAATAACGGCGTATTCACCACCATTTATTTGTCGCCTAAAGACTATCACCGCCTGCACATGCCGTTGACCGGCACCTTAAAGGAAATGGTGCATATTCCCGGCCGTTTGTTCAGCGTGAACCCGGCAACCGTTAATTCGGTTCCAGAATTATTCGCCAGAAACGAGCGCGTCGCCGCCATATTTGATACGGAAGTTGGCCCGATGGCTTTGGTACTGGTCGGCGCAATCTTCGTGTCCAGTGTGGAGACTGTTTGGCATGGCGTCGTCACTCCGCCAAGCGTCAGTTCAGTGCAAGATTGGCAGTATGGCGATGATGCGCCTACGTTGAACATCGGCGAAGAAATGGGACGGTTTAATATGGGCTCTACGATTATTGTTTTATTCGGCAAGGATAAGGCGGAGTGGGATGTTGAGTTTAACGCGGGGAAGACGGTTAAGTTGGGGGAGTTGATTGGTCGGGTTGTTGGTTAATCCCGGAATAAGAAAGTTTCGGAGGTGTATTTTTATTTGCGTAAAAAGGTTGCTATCAATGCTTCAACATATATAGTATCTTGCCTAACGGTTCTCAGGAGTTGCGTTATACACCTGCGATTGAAATTTAATATACACCTAAAAAGGTGTCTACTTAACGTTATGCATCATAGGAGGTTATGTGTTCCATACAGGCGGCGCTAGGATGGTGGGAGGCAATTTACCGAGTGAGTTATCACAAAAAATAAACACCCTATTGGATGAGTTTCTAGAATCCACACAGGCGGAAGTCAGAATAAAGAAGATCAGGAGTGCGGTAGTACGGAGCATGCTACCATGCAGCGTCGTAATTATTCTAGATGCGGATACTCTCTGGGTTGCAGCGCAAAAGCAGGCTGGCATGCCATCCACAAATTCGCTTGATTACCGCCAAGAGCGATTTCCTGCCGAAGAAATATATACAGCTGCCAAATGGGAGTTTGGATTCGACACCCCATTTGTTATCGCCTTTCCTGCATCATTGATTGACTTGGGTAAGGAAGAAAGACAAGCGGCGCTTGATGCTATAGCGAAAAGTCATGTTGAATCCGAGTTGCAGAGAGTAAACGCAGAAATGAATACTATTCAAATCAACCCAATTTTTGGCCCAGCTCAATATAAAGTAGATGGTCGCTTAGCCTTCGTTCTGATGCCTTTCACAGCAGAGCTTACAGAAATCTATCAAACGGTTGTAAAGCCCACTGTGGAGAAGCAAGAATTTGGTCTCGTTTGCAAACGAGCTGACGACATCAAATCAAACAGAGCAATAATTCAAGACATATGGAAATCAATTTGTGAGGCGCGAATTATTATCGCAGACATGAGCAATCTCAATCCGAATGTAATGTATGAACTTGGCATCGCTCATACCATCGGGAAAGAAACTATTTTGCTTTATCAAAAAACAAATCAGGAACTAAGATTTCCCTTTGATTTATCACACATTCGAAGAATCGAATATGAAAACACAATGCCGGGAGCTAAAGCCCTTGAGAGTGAACTGTCTCTCACGCTCAATAATTTATTAGGTAATCAGGTCAATGCCTAATCGGGTAGCCGAGGGTCTCTAACCCTCAGCCCCCACAACACCCTGCATGCGGGTCCGCACAGGGCGTTTCACTTGGAATGGTGAAGCTTGATCCATCCATCGCGTAGCGCATATAACCCCTGAGA
>Ga0208266_100042_pt1 | contig 98068 bp, 81 predicted proteins | sample LakWasMet67_HOW9_2_FD_183897 | JGI IMG/M metagenome (GOLD analysis project Ga0208266, IMG submission 183897) | Freshwater sediment methanotrophic microbial communities from Lake Washington under simulated oxygen tension - Sediment Metagenome... | ecosystem: Environmental > Aquatic > Freshwater >...
ATACAGATGCAGGTTGTGTGATAGTTGCTGTTTTTGTTGTTAAACATCCATTTACATCTGTAATGGTGCATGTATAAACACCTGCTACTAATCCGGTTCTATCCTCTGTGGTTATTCCACTGCCCCAATTAAAAGTATAAGGAGTGGTTCCGCCTGTTGGTGTTAAATTGATGGCGCCATTATTTCCTCCAAAACAAGACACATTTGTTACTGTTGTAGCTGCTGATAACGCTGTAGGTTGAGTGATGGTTGTATTACTAATAATCGAACATCCTTTAGAGTCGGATAATGTAACTGTATAACCTCCTGCTGTTAAAGCACTAATATCCTCAGTTGTTGCACCATTTGACCAAGAATAATTGTATGGAGCAGGTTGCATATAAGTTCTAAATCCTCTATCATTTCCAAAATTATCAGTTCCTCCAGAGTAAACATTTCCTCCACAAGCCTGATTCCAATCAGCATTACTCATTCTAAAAGTATATTGCTGCCCTGACAATAAAAGAGGACTACCAGTTATTACTATATTTTGCCATTGAGATCCTCCAAGAGCAGAAAAATTATATGAGCCTGAAGCTAATAAAGCCCCCCCAGTTCCTGACCCACTATAAACATACCAATTACCAACAGTAGGAGAATTCATCAAAATACTAACATCAATAGAATAAAATAAACCAGTAACACTTGATGTAAAAGATTGCCAAAAATCATTAAAACTTGTACCACAGCTTGCACTAGTTTGTTGTTGATCTAATGTCGGCAATCCTGTAATTGGAGTTCCTCCTGTTACAGTTAAATTTATAGCACCTGTGTTACCTGCATTACATAAAACATTTGTTTGTGTGAATGTTGTTGTTAAGGCAGGATTTACGTTCAATACAACAAGTTGAGTAGCCGAACATCCTGCGGTATTTGTTACTGTAACTGTATAGTTTGTAGTAGAAGCTGGATTTGATGTAAATGTTTGTTGAGAAATAGAACCTGGATTCCACATATATGTATTTAAGTCCATATAAGTTTCAAAATTATAATCGTTTGATGTATAAGATGTACCACCCCTCCATGACATACCATTTGGGTATGGATTGGCGTTAGTATAAATCCAATCGACCTGACTTCCTCCTAGAATTTCAATATAGTAAGGAGAGCCCGATGAAAGAGCTACTCCCGAACCAGGCATAATAACATCGTCCCAAGAATTTTGATTAGCACCTTTAAAATATACTACATTAGCTAACAAAGTACCAGACCCAGGAGTTCCAGACATAATATTAACAGTTACATTCGTCGCTGAAGCATATGTGGCAGTATGTATCCTTACTTTTTTTAATATACCTGTATACCCAGCTATAAAAGTTTGTTGACCTGATAGTGACATCCAAAAACCAGTTGTTGTTCCGGTTGTAGATTGCTGATCTAACGTTAAAGGACCTGAAGCTGTTAAAGTTGAAGTACTTCCAGGACAAACTAATGTTGGATTAGCTGATGCTAAAATAGTTGGAGGTGTACACACATAAGATAATATCACTTTTCCCATTCCGGCATTTCCTCCAGGGTAACCAATAAGACTCGTTCCGCAGTGAGCACCCGAAGCACCACCTCCAAAATTTAATCCGTTTGTCCCTGATGCACCAGTAACAACAGTACTTGCAGAAGCTCCACTAACTCCACCAGCTGGAGCAGTTCCTCCTGTACTACTAGAAGCATTATTTCCATTTAAAGCATTTCCAGCACTGCTACCGCCACCGCCGCCAGATAAATTTAAAATTCCTGCTGCACCAGAACCTCCAGCATATTTTATAGTACCTATACTACTCGCTACAGAGCCACCTGCTCCACCTGCACCTAAGGATGTTGAAGAGGTTGATCCTAATCCTCCCAATCCACCCGCTGCCAAAACTAAATTTGTATTAAACGAAGAACTACCACCGTTTGAACCACTTGTACCTGAGGATGCTCCTCCCAAGCCATTAGCTCCTACTATTATTGTATAAGTAGTTCCAGGAACGACGCTAATAACAGAACTTGCGTATGCTCCGCCGCCACCGCCACCACCAGCAGCATTTAATGATGCTGATGCTCCGCCGCCGCCGCCGCCGCCGCCATAACACTCTACTGTAACAGTTGTTATACCAGCTGGACAAGTCCAAGTTTGTGTCCCAACTGTAGTAAAGGTTTGAACTGTTTGAGAATATCCTATTTGTGAACGTGTAAGCAATAATAAAACACTTACAATAAATAATTTAAACTTATTTGGTATGTTTGTTATCATTCTGTTTTTTTACTTTCCTGTTAATTCAACCCAACCTTTTTTAACTCCTTTATCAATTTCAATAACATAAAAATAAGTTCCACTTGTCAAAACAGAACCTGTTTGAGATTGTCCATTCCAAAAATTAGATGTGTTATTATAATCTTTTGTATCCCAAACTTTATTACCCCATCTATTAAAAATAGAAACTTTATTATCAGGAAAATTTTCAATATTTTCAATAACCCAATTATCATTAATTCCGTCGCCATTAGGTGTAAATCCATTATAGATGGTTATTTGACATGGCTCTGTGCTTGCTGTTACAGTATAACTAAAGCCAATAGAATCAACAGCAACATTATTTGCATTTAAAGCAATCACATTTACACTATAAGTACCTGGCAATAAACTATCAATACTTGAACAATTTTGTGAAGGACAAACCGCAGAAGGAGACCACACATAACGTAGTTGAATTGCATTACTAGGTAATGTATTTAATACTAATGAGATGTATCCATCTTTTTTATTTAAACAACTTTCGTTTTGAAAAAGTGGTGTAATACTTAAATCTAAAATCCCTAAAACATCTGGTTGTAAAAAACCTTGAGTGATGATATTATTTGTATTACTAACCGTTGATATTATTGGTTCGCCAATATTGTAATATACTTCAACAGAAGTAGTTCCAACAGCTCCGCCTCCTCCTGAAGTATTAATAACCGCCGGGATAACTGTTTGAGATTGAATATTTAAACAGCAAATGATAATTAATATTAAAAATATTTTACTCACAAATCTCTTATTTAAATTCTTTTATAATAACACTACTAGCTCCAAAGCATCCTGGATCGATATATGCATTTAAGGCACTTCCGCTTGGGCAATAAACCCATAGCTCTACATTATATGTACTAGCTGTTAACCCATCAAATTCAGCTGTTATTGTTACTCCCTTATTATTAAACATATTAAACGCATTAGCATTGTCAACAAAATAAACAGACTTTCCTGTATTACCATTTGCTGAAATACCATTTACCTTAATTTCATATGTTACTGAATTTGCTCCAACCAAATCAAACACATTTAGTTCTGTTTGCAAAATAACTTCTAAGTGAGTATCTGAATAAGATTTCACAACTGTTCCTAAATTAGTGCTAAACTTAACTGGCGTTGTTGATACTGATGCAACAGCCTGACAAGAAGCTGAACCGTATGTTATTTTCATGATTGGCATCCATGAGGCATTTCCTGAAGCATCAGATACTAGCACCTTTCCTACACCCTGAGTACCGTCAGTAATTGCAACAGAACCATTAACATGAAATTTATTAATTGGAGATGTCGTTCCTATACCAACATTACCACTACTGGGATTAAAGGCCATAATATTTAATGGAGTCCCATTTCCTTCATTTTTTAATATCATGTTAGATGAGCCATCCACATTAAACAACCACTCATAAGAAGGTTGATTGTTATTTGATAATTTTAATACATTTCCATTTGTACTTCCTTGTTTTAATGTTAATACATCTTTTACATTTAAACCATTAGATAATTCCATTGTAACACCATTCGTCACAGATGTTGTTCCAACGGCATACATTAAATCACCCGCACCTGTTGATGAACTTAAGGTTAACATCGTATTTGTAAATGCAGAATTATAATTAATAATACTTGCTATAGGAGCTGTATTAACTCCACTTGCTCCTAAATTTTGGATATTTAATAAAGACGTTGCCCCTACACCATTATATCCAAGAGCCAACTTATCTGTTGCTGGATTAGTTGGATATATTACTCCTGCATTATATAAAAATGGCTGATAACTACTAGCTTGCCAAGAAGCTAAACCTGTAGCATCAGATGTTAAAACATATCCAGCAGTAGCTCCCAAAGGTATTCTTAATCCAGATATCACTTCCAAGTTTCCTAATCCATTAATTTTAAATGCATCTTTATTTGTATTAGTTCCTGTTGGTACTGACGCAAATATTAATTCTGTTCCTTTATTTGAACCTGTAACATTTTCTGCTGCCCTTGCATATATTTTAGCTCCATCTCCAAAAACAGAACCATCAAATCCTGCAAAATTAAGTTTACCAAGTTCATCACCTAAAACAACAGCAGATCTTACGCCTGCACCCGCATTGTTATTTCTAACAATATTAACTTGCCCTCCCTGAGCAAAACCTTCTGATGCGATTCCTCCTTGAGCTGTTGCAGTACTTGTCATAACGTGAAAAGCTGCTAATGGATAGTTTAATGCATTAATATATGCCATTCGCTGTCCATTAATTAAAAATACTTGCTTCGTATTTGTTCCATTGAATTGACTTATGCTATATGCTTCATTATTACCACTTCCGTCATTATATGCTTCTGTTGTAAAATATGATCCTTGACCTGTGTTCGAAAATTTCACTCTTCCGTATGAACCTGCTGGAGAGGCAATATTTATATGTGGATTTGATGCTGTTGCCGTATGCAATATTTCAAATTTACCAGTTATAGGACCACTAGTACCAACTCCCACACTGTTAGTTAAAGTACTTGGAGAAATAACACCACTGGTTACCGACCAATTGTTTATTGAAGAAAGATTGACTGTGTTAGTTAAAGGACCTGATTGTAAAGTTGTTCCTGTTAAACTTAATGTAGGGCTAATTCCAATAGTATTGGTTCCAAATGCCAAAACACCTGTTGTTGCGGTGTAAGTTGGAGAAGGAACATTTACTGTAAAATTATTAGCACTTGCTGTAGCTGTTGCTATACCTGTTCCAGTTCCAGTAATAACGGTTGTTGGAACAGTAGCAGTAGTTATAGCCGAACCATTACTTAATGTTAGTGTATTTGAACTAGAGCTTAATGAATAGCTTGCTGCACTAACCGAATAAGTATTTCCTGATGGAGTAACTGTAATATTTGAGTTTCCTGCAACAACACTGGATGTTGGAACAACGACTGTTGATGTATATCCAAAAGGAGCACCATTAGTAAGAGTTAATGTATTAGAGTTGTTTGTTAATGAGTAGGTATATGCATTTAACGTGTATGAATTTGTACCAGGTATTAATTGAATATTTGTATTACCTGCAACTAAAGAAGTTGAACTACTAGGAATTGCAACAGAATTTCCACCACTAATTGATATTGACCCACTTGCAACGCTTAATGTAGGATTTGGTACACTAACTGTAAATGCTGTTCCTGTTGTTGGAGTTACTGATGCTAAACCGTTACCAGCTATACTAATTGTATTGGATACTAAAGGGTTTATTGTTGTAGTAGCTGTCGCGCCATTTTGTGTTAATGTTAACACATTATTGGTTTGATTAAAATTTATGTTTGGTGCAGGTACATCAACTAAATAGACATTGGTTGATGGATTTGTAACATTAGCAATACCTCCACTATTTATTGTAACAGCAGCTGTGTTAGAAATAACACCTCCAGTAATATCGATACCTGTTCCTGCTGAATACGAAATTGCTGCTGGCACATTGATAGTATAACTTCCTGCTGAAGAAGTCACCGTGTTTGGAGTATTAATTGTAATTGTAGGTGTAGGACTAGCATTACCAGATGTTTGAGCATATAAGGCATAAGGTACGCTCATAAATTGCTGAGTGCCTACTGATGTATAAGAAGCTCCACCAGCAGGATCAATCGATACCTCTAAAAAATAAGGGCCGTTAGCCCAATTAATTCCTGTAAAACTAGCCACATTAACTGAACCAATTCCTAAAGTAAATAAACCAAATGCATTGGTTGTTTTATTGTGCGTTTCAGAAAACACAACCGTTCCAGCTGAACTACCTTGATGTAAATCTAATTTAATTCCAATATTTTGGTTGGCAAGCAATGTGCCTGAAGAATTTCTAGCAACACCTTGATAAGAAATTTCTTGTGGTGCTTGTCCATAAATTGAAATAAAAACAACACAAGCTAACAGCGTAAATAAAAGTTTTTTCATATCTATATTTTTTATATCCTTATTAATTAAGGAATTATACATTTTGTTTTTAGTATTTCTTTAACCAAGAAGTAAAATCTCTAATCCAAAGTAGGAACAATAGAGAATGTTAAAATTATACAAAAAATTCAGAAAACAGAACACAATTTACAGACCAAATGAAATTTTTAATTGTTAAAAAACTCGCTTTTGTCGATAAATACAATAAATTGTTCAGAAATATGATTTAACTCAGGATTTTTTTTAGAGCGCTTATCTGTTCGGGAGTTCCTAAAACAAATAATTTGGATGCTGGAATAATTCGAGTATCTGCACTGGGATTAACAATATACTCTCCCATTGCTGTTTTATATCCTATAATATTAGCCCCCGAACGATTTCTAATTTCTAAATCTTTTAATGTTTTGTTTTTTAACTCGTCAGGAATACGATCAAAAGATATTTCCTCTAAACTAATGTTATCACCTCCCTCTGCAGTAATATGGTCTATAAATTCCATTACATCTGGTTTCATTACCAAAGAAGCCATATGAGCTCCTCCAACTCTATCAGGCATAATAACATTATCTGCACCTGCAATTTTTAGTTTAGTATCTGAATTATCTTCACTAGCACGAGAAATGATTGTAATATTTTTGTTAAGATTTCTGGCCGTTAATACAATAAACAAATTATCTGCATCTACTGGCAATGTTGTAATAATAGCTTTGGCTCTTAAAATACCCGCTTTTATTAAAACTTCATCTTGTGTGCTATCTCCTGTTATAACAAGTTCACTGAATTTATGATTTAAAGTAGCGGTAAGAGTTGCGCTATTTTCAATAACTACAAAGCGCTTATGATGTTTTTTTAATACCTGTGCTGCCTGACGACCATTACGCCCATATCCACAAATAATCACATGATCAGATATTTTATCAATTGTTGCGTTCAATTTTCTGTTTTTAAAAAACTCATTAAACTCTCCATCAATTACAAATTTAGTTATTGAAGAAACAGCATAAGCAAATGTACCAAAACTTGTGATAATAAGAAATGCTGTAAATAATTTTCCTTCTACTGATAATGGATGAACTTCTTGATAACCAACAGTTGCTACTGTAATAATAGTCATATAAAAGGCATCAAACCAACTATAATCCTCTATTAGTACATAACCTATAGTTCCCACTACCCATAAAGATAATAGAATCAATAAAGGAGCGTAAAAGCGATAATAGGATTTAATCACATTGTACATCACAATGCCAAATTAAGAAAAAATAAATAAAAACCGGAATAATTAAGGAAATTAAAACGTTTGATAATTATCATCTACAAATCCCAAACACTTCTGCGACGGCGATAGTTACTAGGCTTAAAGCTTTCTTTATGTTCTAAAATAAAAGCCATAATGAAGTAAATAATAATTGGAGAACCAAAAGTGAAAAATGATAAATAAATAAAATACATGCGAATGTGTGTGGTTCTAATACCTAGTTTTTTTCCCCACCATTCGCAAACACCAAAGGCTTTTTGTTCAAACCAATATCTAATTTTATCAATCATTGTGACACAAAGTTATAAATTTGTTTTAGCTATTTTTTATTTTGATGAATTTTTGAGCAAAAACTCTGCCACGTTGCAGCGAAGACATGCTTTCTTTGAGCAAAGATTATCTAATAAGTAAATTTGTGCCTGACTTTCTAATGCATTTTCACTCTTTATTCCTAGTTTAATAAACTCTTTGGTCTTTGTATTTATTTCTGCTGGCAATTGAGCTAACAAGTCTAATGCATATTCTACAAAATCATTATTTGTGTTATGCTTAGACATAAAAAACAAATAAGGGATGATGGTATTAATAACAACATTTTGAAAAGCAGTTTCACCAAATTGCTTTGAGCTTTTTTCAGATTCAACATCAAACTTAAAATGAGAATTCCAATAGTTGTTTGGTTCAATATCAAAATATGTTTGAAGTTTTTTTAAATCTGGTTTTTGTTCAATGAGATGATACAAGGATTGTTGTTGATTAATTAGATTTGCTAACTGTGCTATTCTTATTGTTGGAAAATTAACTGGACGTGTTTTTGAAAACTTCCATAATTCTTTTTTTATTGGAATGATTTGATGCTTGTGTTTTAAAAATTCAAATTCATTTTGCAGTTGCTTAGGATATTTATCAGTAAATAATTCATCTAACAAACCTGCTGTTCCAAATAATAAAGCCTCAATTTGAACTGGATTATCTGCATACTTTTTTAGCGTAGTATATGATAACGATTTTCCTAGAAGCTCAAAGGCATCATTATTAATTTTAAATCCAAAATTTCTGCACAACAATAAATACAAGGCATCTTCATGGTTGTTTTTACAGTATTCGAAAAGATGCTCTATGTATTTTGTTTTTTGTTCAATACGTGAAATTGCTAATCTATCTAACCATGTTTTCCAAATGATGTCGGGTACTGAAGTTATTGATTTTCCGCAAGGTACTACCTGCTTTGATAATTGAAGAAGACTGTATTGCTCTAACAATGCTGGTTTTATATATCCTTTTAATTCTAAAACAGAAACATTAAATTTTTCGTTCTGAGGTAATTCTTTATCGTGTTCATAAACTACATGTAACACAATATTATCGTATGCTTTATCTAATTGATGATTATGCTTTAACCAATCTGATGTTTTAATGTGTATTTCAACATTACCTGCCAAAACAATATCATTAATCTTAATTTTCGCATTAAAAAAATCAGGACCTGAGTCCTGATTATGTTCACCTATAGAAATTATTTCAATGTGTTCCTGATTAGAACCAATAAATTGATTTTGCCCTAACAACTTATACTTCCATATAGTATGTAGAAGCGCTTCGTTCATTATTTCGCCTCAACCGATTGAGTTGCTTTCATTGATAAAATATATTTAGTCAATGCATCTTTTTGTTCAGCTGTTAACTTAGCTTTTGGAGACATGTCATCAATTTCATGTAACCAACTTGCCTCTGAACGTTTAAATATGTTTTTTTGTCCGTGGCAATTAGTACAAGCTCCAGTATAAATAGAATGTCCTTCTTTTAATTGCTCAGCAGTTGCATCAGGATATTTAGCTTTGATAGCAGTTAATTGAGCTTCACCAGGAATAATACTTGGAGTAGCTGCTGTACCAGAAGATGATTTTTTAGAAGATCCGCAAGCTGTTAAAATGATTGCTGACAGAGCAATTATAGTCATTTTTGAAATTGTCATGTTTATATTTTTAAATTATGATTAATAAAAGTAAGCAATTTAGTTATCTTTTTCAATATCACTTGAAGTGAATTTTTGTAAACCTTGTATTTTTAATAATTGTTCAGAAACTTTATTTTCATCACCTGCAATAACTAATTTGTAAATATTGGGAGTAAAATATTTTTTAATGGCTTTTTGCACGTCTTCAAGTGTTAAAGCATTTAAATCATTAATTAAGTTTTTTCTTTTTTCAAAATTATAAATCAAAGGATTATATAATGTAGATAATTCATCGGGGCTTTCCAATCTTTTAACACCTACTATTCTTTTATAAACTGCTTCTTTAAATGTATTAGCATCCAACAAATTCGTATTAAAATTAGCTAATGTTTTATCAAATAATTCAATAGTGTTAAATAATTCATTACTTCTAACTGAGCAGGAAACTTTAAACAAATTAGCGTATTTACTGGTTTCCTGAGCACTTCCAATACTATATGTTTTCCCTCCTTTTTCTCTAATTTCTTTAAACAGCACTTCATTAAAAATACTATTAGCAATTGTAAATGCTAACTGCTCTTTATCTGTTACCGCAGGTGCGATTTTATTCCATTGCAAAGCACATTGAGTAGCACCTGTTCTGTTTACAAATCCAATTTCTTTTTTCTTTAAACTTACTGTTTCTAAACTTACGCCATTAGCACCTGAAAATTCAGACTTCCATGTACCATAATATTTTTCGACAATAGGTTTAATGGTAGACAAATCAAAATTACCAGTTATAATTAAATTTGCATTTTTTGGAGTGAAATTAAAATTGTAATAATCTTTAATAATTGCTGGAGTTATTTTTTGTAACTGTGTTTTATAAAAATAACGACCTAAAGGATTAGATAACCCAAATAAAAAATAATCGCTAAATACGGATGCTAATTGAGCAATATCCATTTTTGTGGGACTATTAAAATCAATATTCTGAGAAATCATAACTTCCATTTTTTCTTTCGGAAAAGTAGGACTTAAAATAGCAGCCGACATTAAATCCATACCTGCATCTAAATCTTTACTCAAAATATTCATTGCAACAGTTGTATTATCATTTGAAGATGATGCCGAAATTGAAGTTCCTAAAGCAAATGTTTTATTCGTTTGGGCTTCTATATCATATTTTGCATTTCCCATCAACATGGCATTAGCAACTATTTCACTTAAGTTTTGTTGTCCAGGTACTTCATTTACTTTACCTGTATTTAAAACTAATTTTACATTAACAGCAGGGATGTTGCCATATTGTAATAAATAAACCCTTAGTCCATTTTTTAAACTAAATGTTTCATAAGTTGGCGTAACTTGAGCATTAATAGTAAAAGAGACAAATAACAAGATTAAAATTTTTATGTTTTTCATCTTATTCTTCAATTTTATACTCGTTAATTTTTCTGTAAAGCGTGCGTTCGCTAATTCCTAGTTCTTGAGAAGCGTATTTACGTTTACCTTTATGTTTCTTTAAAGCTTTCTTTATCATATCAATTTCTTTATCTTGTAGTGATAAAGATTCTTCAACAACAATTGGCTGATTAAACCCATTTGATGACTCTTTTACAATAATTGGATTATGAACTTTAATATCATTAACTCCTCCTGAAACAACAGGTAAATTTGATTCGTTGTGGTACAGCCTATCTATTGTTTGTAAATCATCTGAAGGTAAATTACTTAAAGTATTTCCTCCTACCTGAACAATATCATGAACTACTTTTTTCAAATCGTTCAAATCTTTTTTCATATCAAACAATACTTTGTATAACAAATCTCGCTCGTTCATATCTGAGGCAGAAGATGTATTTCCTAATCCAGATCCTGTAATTACAGGCAGCGTATTTGTATTATAATTTGGTAAATATTGTAAAATACTTTCTAAAGAAATCTCTCTTTCTTTTTCGATAATAGAAATTTGCTCAGTAATATTTTTTAATTGACGAATATTTCCAGGCCAATAATAATTTACCAAAGCATGTTCAGCATCGGGAGTTAACTTCACCGCTGGCATTCTGTATTTAGTTGCAAAATCGCTGGCAAACTTTCTGAACAATAAATAAATATCGTCTTTACGTTCTCGTAATGGGGGTAAATTAATAGGAACCGTATTTAAACGGTAATATAAATCTTCTCTGAATTTTCCTTTTTCGATAGCGATATTAAAATTAATATTAGTAGCAGCAACTACCCGTACATTTGTTTTTTGAACCTTACTGCTACCTACTCTGATATATTCTCCTGTTTCTAAAACACGTAATAAACGAGCTTGAGTTGTTAATGGTAATTCACCCACTTCATCTAAAAAAATAGTTCCGCCATCAGCTACTTCAAAATAACCTTTACGAGCTTCATGCGCTCCAGTAAAAGAACCTTTTTCGTGACCAAACAATTCACTATCAATAGTTCCTTCGGGAATAGCACCGCAGTTTACTGCAATATACTGCCCGTGTTTACGTGAACTATTTTGATGAATAATTTGTGGAAAAACTTCTTTACCTGTTCCACTCTCACCATTAATTAACACGTTCAAATCAGTAGGTGCAACTTGTCGAGCCACATCAATTGCTCTTTCCAACAATGGATTATTACCCATTATTCCAAAACGCTGTTTAATATCTTGTAGTGTCATTCTGTGTTTGTTATTAGATCAAAGATAAAAGTATTAAGTATCAAGATTTGGTAATCGTTGATTCTAATGTTTCTCTAAAAGAGAAAATCATATTTTTTAACTCTGACAATTCTTTTAATAATTTATTTCAATGAAGTTGTAACATATTCTGCAAAGTGTTTCTTAGTTCTTTTCCCACAACCTTCTGCTATATTAGCGGGCACAGAACAAGCGCATCGTATTATTTGTGATTTCAAATTAAAACGTTCATCCTGTGGCAAATCTCCTACATAGTCATAACATAAATCAACCATATCAATTGATCGTTGCCAAATTTTCAAATCTTTATAATTATGAGCCATGAATTTAAATTAAACTAATCTTTAATCTTAATACTTACTTCTTTTTTACTTTTCCTTTAAACACACTCTCCAATCAACGTTCCGCTAGTACAACTCGTTACTAAAACATTTACATAATCCCCTTTTTTTAAATTTCCTTTAGGAAAAACGCAAACGGTATTTTGTGAATTTCTTCCACTCATCATATCTGCTGATTTTTTAGAAACATTCTCTACTAATACTCTGTGTACTTTTCCAACTCCTTCTTTTGTTCTAATTTCACTGTGTCTGCGTTGTGCATCTACAATCTCAGTTAATCTACGACTCTTTACTTCAGTAGGAACATCATCTTCATATTTACGTTCTGCCAATGTTTTTGGTCTTTCGCTATAAGAGAACATATACGCAAATTCATATTTTACTTCTTCCATCAACGATAAAGTATCTTGATGTTGTTCTTCTGTTTCGCCACAAAAACCAGTAATAATATCTGCGCTAATAGCTGCATCTGGCATAATACGACGAATAGCTGCGATTCTATCTAAATACCATTCGCGTGTATAACCACGATTCATTTTTTCTAATACATCGCTATTTCCACTTTGCACTGGCAAGTGAACATACTTACAAATGTTTTCATACTTCGCCATCATATGTAACACATCATCGCCCATATCTTTGGGATGTGAAGTTGAATAACGCACACGTAAATCAGGATGTATTAAAGCAACCATTTCTAATAACTCAGCAAAGGTTGTTGAGTTTGCTTTTTGTTCTTCGGTTAATGTTTCTTTCTTTAATCCTCCTCCACTCCACAAATAAGAGTTTACATTTTGACCTAACAACGTTACCTCTCTGTAACCTTTATCAAAAGCTTCTTTACACTCACGAACAATAGTTTCTGGTTCACGACTTCTTTCTCTTCCTCGTGTGAATGGCACTACACAAAAACTGCACATATTATCGCAACCACGCATAATACTCACAAAGGCACTCACACCATTATGATCTAAACGCACTGGAGAAATATCGGCGTAAGTTTCTTCTTTACTTAAAATCACATTAATGGCTTGTTGACCACCTTCGGCTACAGCAATTAAATTTGGTAAATCGCGGTAAGCATCTGGTCCAACAACCATATCCACCAATTTTTCTTGCTCTAAAAACTGATGCTTTAAACGTTCGGCCATACAGCCTAATACACCAATTAATAAGTTCTTATTAGTCTTTTTTACTTTTTTATAATCGTATAAACGCTGACGGACTCGAGATTCGGCATTTTCACGAATAGCACACGTATTTACAAATATTAAATCAGCTTCCTTGTAGTCTGTTGTTGTGGTATATCCTTTATCAATCAAAATAGAAGCAACAATTTCACTATCCGCAAAATTCATTTGGCAACCATAGCTTTCTAAAAACATTTTTTTTCCACCTTTATTTTCGGTTTCTCTAACTAATGCTTCTCCTTGTTTTGATTCGTCTATAATTTTATTCTCCATGTATATCAATAAAAACGCAAAGATAAGGCTTTGTTCTGACAATTTGACACGTTAACCATTTTTCACACTCTTAAATGCATATTTTTTTCAATTTTATTAAAAAACTGATTTACAATACTTTAAATATTAAAACAAGGTCATTTTTGAGATGAAATGACGATTATAAAAAATAAAAATTAGGTTTATTCGAATTAAATTTTTTTCCTTTGCAAACTTTTTAGGCAATAAAAACACAAAAATGAGGTAATATAACTCCCATTTTGAGCCAATTTTTTAGCTTAAAAATGCGAACTTTTTAATATACATATATATACATGGCAAAAAATTTAGTAATTGTCGAGTCCCCTGCTAAGGCAAAAACCATTGAAGGTTTTTTAGGTAAAGATTTTACTGTTAAATCAAGTTTCGGACATATTAGAGATTTAGTAAAAAAGGGATTTGGTGTAGATATAGAAAACAACTTTACTCCTACATATGAAGTACAACCAGACAAAGAAAAAGTAATAGCTGAATTAAAGAAGTTAACAAAAGGAGCCGATATGGTTTGGTTGGCATCCGATGAGGATCGAGAGGGAGAGGCAATTAGTTGGCACTTATATGAAACATTAGGATTAAATAAAAAGAACACAAAACGTATTGTTTTCCACGAAATTACTAAGCCTGCTATTTTAAAGGCTATTGATAATCCACGTGAAATTGATATTAATTTAGTAAATGCACAACAAGCACGAAGAGTATTAGATAGATTAGTAGGTTTTGAATTATCTCCTATTTTATGGAAAAAAGTTCGTCCGAGTTTATCTGCAGGACGTGTACAATCTGTTGCAGTAAGATTAATTGTTGAGCGTGAAAGAGAAATTCAACAGTTTGTTTCTACTTCAGCATACAAAGTATCTGCTTTATTTAAAGTTGGTACAGGAATTTTAAAAGCTGAATTAGATAAGCGTTTTGCTTCAGAAGCAGAAGCTCAAGCTTTTTTAGAAAAATGTAAATCAGCATCATACACAATTGATAGTTTAGAAACAAAACCTGCAAAACGTTCACCTGCAGCACCTTTTACAACATCTACCTTACAACAAGAAGCTGCTCGTAAATTAGGCTTTTCAGTGGCGCAAACCATGCAAGTTGCACAACGTTTGTATGAAGCGGGTAAAATTACATACATGAGAACTGACTCCGTAAATTTATCGGATACAGCCATGGATCAAGCTAACAAAGCAATTAACGAAAACTACGGAGCTAAATATTACAATCCTCGTAAATACAAAAACAAGAGCAAAGGAGCTCAAGAGGCTCACGAGGCAATTCGTCCTACATACATTGATAGAACAGTGATTGATGGAGAACGTAACGAACAACGTTTGTATGATTTAATTTGGAAGCGCACCATTGCTAGTCAAATGAGTGATGCTGAGTTAGAAAAAACGACAGCAAAAGTAAACGTGAGTGGTGCTACTGAATTATTTGTAGCTCAAGGAGAAGTATTGAAATTTGATGGTTTCTTAAAAGTATACATGGAAGGAACCGATGATGAAGATTCTGACGAAGAGAATTCATCAATGTTACCTCCAATGAAAGTGGGCGAAAAATTAGAGAGTCAAGAAATTACGGCAACTCAACGTTTTACACATCACCCGGCACGTTATACAGAAGCTAGTTTAGTTAAGAAATTAGAAGAATTAGGCATTGGTCGTCCTTCAACTTACGCTCCAACAATTAGTACAGTTCAAAAACGTAACTATGTGGAGAAGACTGATAAAGAAGGAACTCCTCGACAATACGTGAATTTAACTTTAGTGAAACAAAATATTACTAAAGATATTAAAACAGAAAATACAGGAGCTGAAAAAGCAAAATTATTTCCTACAGATATTGGAATGGTAGTAAATGACTTTTTATTAAAATACTTCCCTACGATTTTAGATTTTAATTTTACAGCAAAGGTTGAAGAGGAGTTTGATGAAATTGCAGAAGGACATTTAGATTGGCAAAATATGTTGAAAGAGTTTTATACTCCTTTCCATAAAACGGTTGAAACGACTGCTGAAAATAGCGAACGCGCTAGTGGCGAAAAAATATTAGGTATTGATCCTGTTAGCGGAAAACCAGTATCAGTTCGTGTTGGACGTTTTGGACCATTAGCTCAAATTGGAGAAACCATTGAAGGCTCTGAAGAAAAACCAAAATTTGCTAGTTTAAGAAGAACTCAAAGTATCGAAACCATTACTTTAGAAGAAGCTTTAGATTTATTTAAATTGCCATTAACTTTAGGAGATTATAATGGACAAGAGGTAGTTGTAGCAGTTGGACGTTTTGGGCCATATATTAAACTAGGTGAAGCTTTTATTTCTATTCCTCGTTCAATTGACCCTCTAACGGTTGATATGGAAAAAGCGATAGAAATCATTAAAGAAAAAGAAGAAGCTGATGCTCCAATTGCATACTATAAAGGAAAAGGTGTAACTAAAGGTAAAGGGCGTTTTGGACCATTTATTAAATACGATGGTTTATTTATTAATGTTCCAAGAGCTTATAATTTCGACCATTTATCTCAAAAAGATATTGATGAATTGATAGAAAAGAAATTAGAAAAAGAAGCTAACCGTTATATACAAAACTGGCCTGAAGAAAAAATTTCTATTGAAAACGGGCGTTGGGGGCCTTTTGTGAAATTTGGTAAATTAATGTTGAAACTGATTAAAAATGGAGGTGGTAAATTTACTCCTGAAGAATTAAGTGAATTAACATTAGAACAAGTAAAAGAAATGATAGTTGCTCAGGTGCCAAAAGCATTTGATAAAAAAGGCGCAAAAAAAGCAGCTCCTAAAAAAGCTAAAGTAGTTAAATTAGCTCCTGGAAAGAAAACAGCTGTAAAAAAAGCAGCAACTAAAAAAACAGCTCCTAAAAAAGTTGCAGCAAAGAAAACGGCGACTAAAAAGAAATAATCATCCTTTCTCAAATTAAAAAGCCATCTATTTTAATAGATGGCTTTTTAATTTACTAAACTTTAATTTATATATTTACACAACACGTTTTAATTAAATTATATCCATATTTTGAAATCAATTCCTATGAAAAAAGCCCTTATTATTCTTGCATCCCTGTCCTCTTCATTATTTGCTCAAACTTTATCTTATAGCTTCAGTAATGAATTTGAAACTGTAAAAAAACACGACGACATGGGTTTTTATAAATTTAATGAAAACGAATATGCAGAAGTGTATTTTAGAAGAGGTGACGATATGATTTTTCAAATTTTTGAAAAAGATTTTAAAAACGTAAAAAGACAAGAAATTGTTCCATTACCTGAAGACAGTAAAAAATTTACGAATGAAGGTTTTTTTAGTGTAAAAAATGATTACTTCTGGTTTTACTCTACTTGGGAAAGAAAAACAGAAACAGAACGCTTATTTGCTTTACCATTTAACAAAAACAGTTTAAAGTTTGAATCAAAAGAAATTAAGTTAGTTGAAACTGGTAGATTAGATCCTTACATGAAATACCGTTTCAATTATTCAACTGATAGTACTAAAATGTTAGTGACCTACAGAGTAAAACCAAAAGAAAGAAGAGATAAATTAAATAAAGACATCATAGGTTTTAATTTATTTGATAATAAAATGAATAAATTATATGCTGGAGAAATTGAAATGCCTTACTCTGAATTTGACATGAATAATTTAGATTATGAAATTGATTCAAGAGGAAATATTTACATGCTTACAGAGGTTCGAATTAATAACTCTTTGGATGGAGAAGTAAGTAAAGATAAAGAAAGTAAAAATGCGTATCGTTACGAATTGATTAGAGTAAATCAATCAAACAACACTCTTCAGGCAATTAAAATTAACTTACAAAACAAGTTTACAAATTCTGTTGTTTTATCAGAAGATTTAAATCATGATATTGTTATTGCTGGTTATTATTCAGATAAAAAATACAGCAGTGGTTCTGATGGAGCATACATTATTCGCTTAGAATATGACGCTAATAATGCTGTTAAAAACGTAAAAACAACATATTGTGAGTTTCCTGCTGAAACATTAAAAGCATACGAGAATGCTAGAATAAAAAAGAAAATGGAAAAGAAAGATAAAGAAGATAATTTAGAAGCTTCCAATCTTACTTTCAGAAAAATGATGTTTTATCCTGATGGAAGTGTTTTAATTATTGGAGAGGAGTACTATGTTGTAACACACACTCATTATAATGGAAAAACAACTTACACCACTTATACATATTATTATAATGATGTACTAGTTTTAAAAGCAGATAAAGACGGAAAAACTTTATGGTGTAATAAAATACCTAAACAACAATCTGGTAGTGGAACTGCTGATTTATCATTTCACCACCATTCGTATAATGGCGAAGATTATTTCTTTTACTTAGATAACATAAAAAACATTGATTTACCTTTAACGGAGGCACCAGCAGCTCACTCTAGTGGTAGGGGTGGATATTTAACTTGTGTAAAAATTAGTAAGGATGGTAAAATGACAAAAAAATCAATTTTTGATATTAAAGAGGAAGAGGTTCATATTTATCCAAGAAACTTTGAATCAATTACCGATAGATTAATTGTAGATAGATTAAGAGCAGATAGAAAAGAATCAAAAGTATTTAAGATAGAAATTAAGTAAATATTACAATAAATATCATTAAACAACATATATGAAAAAACTGTTCATCTTATTAAGTAGCTGTATTTTATCAATTCATCAATTACCAGCTCAAAATATTGTCATTACTAAGGGAGAAGAATTTACTCCTGAAATTAATGCTCAATTTGATTATTACATTGGTAATGATGCAAGTGGCGTTTATATGAAGCGCACGAGTACTAAAGGAAGAGGATTTACTCATATAATTCAAAAATTGGATTCTAAAACGATGAAAACAATTTATTCGAAAGATATTGAAGTTGATTTACCTGAAACAGTTTATAGCATCTATTTAGAATCAAATAAGCTTTTAGTTTTTACTGAAAAAATTGATAAAAAAATAAAAACTAAATTTTTATTACTTCGTGAGTTTGATCCTAAAACTGGAAACAAAATCAGCGACATTAAAGAAGTCTCGAGTTTAAACTACGAATTATCTGGCTTAGAATATGCAGATTTTTATATTTCATTTTCACCAGATGGTTCAAAAATGGCTATCACTACACAGCAACGTGAACCTCAAAAGGCTCAACAATCTCAAGCTAATATTTATGATACTCAAACATTTAAAAAATTAGGTACAAAAAACGCCATTGAATCTTATGGTAATTCAACTATCAGTAGTTTTAACTTTAAAGTAGATAACTCAGGCGCATTTTTTTATCTATTTCATTACATGATTGATTTTGATGAACAAATTGGTGGTTTAGCATTAGCGAGTATTCAGCCTGAAATACAAAAAGCAGTTATAACTCCTTTACCATTTGATAAATTAGATATTCAAAATGGAACTTTTGAATTTGTAAATAATAACCTAGCCTTTTGTGGAGTTTTTAAAGATGTTGTAACTAAAAAAGAAAAGAAAGAAGGTAAAGTTAAAGACGTTGGGGTGTACTCATTTTTTATTGATGGTAAAACAAGCGAAATAAAGAACAAAGGCTATGACTATTTTTCGAGTGATGTAAAAAATAAATTGACATACAAAGATGGATTAATTGAAGAAAGCCCTGCTCAAAAATACTATTCATTTGAAAACATTTTTGCTTTCAATGGCAATGTTTATTTAATCGAAAGTCATTCTTATGCGATATCAAGTAACAATGGCTATACTTCATTCGAAAGAGAATTAATCGTTTCTAAATTTAACTGTACAGGTAAATTAGAATGGATGAAGATTATTCCAAAATTCACCGCTAATAAATTAAACAACTTTAATTTTATTGTCAGAAACAATAAAGTGTTTTTATTTTATGCAGAGCATCCGAAAAATCTAGAAAAAACAACCGTTGATAATTATGACGCTAGAAAATATGCCGACATTAAAAATTACAATGGTTCTGTTTTAGTTTGTACATCTTTTGACGAAAAAGGTAATTTATCAAGAAATGAAGTATTTAGAAACGAAGGCTGGTGTTATGATCCAATTTCAACAAACATTATCTTAGACAAAGACAATGGATTATTATTACGTATGATTAATCGCGGCGAGGAGAGATACGACAAAATTACGATTGAGTAATGAATTATAAAATCTTTGAATATCCCATTTCTATTAAAGAAATTGATATTGATGAAAATGGCCATGTAAACAACATTTCCTATTTGAAATGGGTACAAGATGTTGCTATTGCACACTGGAGCAGCGTTGCCACATCCAGCATGCAAAAACAGTTGTTGTGGGTAGTAAGCAGGCATGAAATTGATTATTTAAAATCTGCTTACCTAAACAGCCTGTTATTAGCTAAAACATGGGTTACAGAACCTCAGGGAGCAAAATCTGAAAGACATGTTGAGATATATGATATTACAACAAATGCCATCATTACTAAAGTGAAAACAACTTGGTATTTACTTGATGCCGAAACTAAAAAACCAAAACGTATTACAGAAGATATTACATCAGTTTTTCAATAATAATGAAAGTTTCAAGCATCAGTGAATTAAAAAAAGAGCTGCACGAACTGCCACAAAAGCAATTAGTTGAATTGTGTTTACAATTAGGTAAATACAAAAAAGATAATAAAGAGTTTTTAGATTATTTATTATTTCAAGCTCATGATAAATCTGCTTTTATAACCGCTGTTAAAGAAGAAATTGATGATCATTTTAATGAGTTAAAAACTCAAGCTAATTTATACTACGTCAAAAAAAGTTTAAGGAAACTATTACGACTCATTACCAAATATTGCAAGTATGTAAACGATAAAGCTTTAGCGGCCGACCTACATATTTATTTTTGTAAAAAAATGAAAGGGTCTGGTATACCTTATCATAAAAGCCAATTACTGATTAATATGTATGAACAACAACTTAAAAAAATAAATACATTAATAAACGGCTTGCATGAAGATTTACAACAAGATTATTTAAATGATTTACTAGCGATTAGCTAATTTCATATAATTCAATAGGTAAATCATCTGGGTCACTAAAAAAAGTGAATCTTTTTTCTGTAAACTCATCCTTTCTTATTGGCTCAGTTAAAACATCATGCTTCCTAAGTTCTTTAACAGCATTTTCTATATCATCAACTCTAAATGCGATATGTCTAAGTCCTGAAGCTTCAGGTTGAGATACTCGTTTGGGAGGATTAGGAAAAGAAAATAACTCTATTAAATAGTCACCATTCAATGCTAAATCTAATTTATAAGATTGTCGTTCCTTGCGATATACTTCGTTAATAATACTAAATTCTAAAATAGTTGTATAAAAGTGCTTCGACTTTTGATAGTCGGAACAAATAATAGCAATATGATGTACACCTTTTAAAAATTGCATATTAACTAAGCTCCTGTACTTGCCTGATAAATAAAGTAAAGATTTATAACAATATACGATATCAATATTGCAATAGACATGCGTTTATCAAATCGATTAGCAATTGTAACATCATACTTCTTTACTAAATGTAAAGCATATGCTGTACCCACGATAATAATAAATACAAAAAATAAAGTTACCCCATGAAGCGTATCAACCAATGTAAATGCAGATGTTTCTGGTAATGCAGAGTCTATTACATATTTATTACCTATAACAGCAAATAAAGAACCTACACTTAAACCAAAGCGAGATTCAACACTATCAGCATGTATAAAAAAACAAACATAAGCTATAAAAAAAGCTAAATACATCCCTATAAACATTTTCCAGAATAAACCCATCGCCTCTCGCTTGAGTCCTACATTAACTCTAAATGCACTATATTCTGAATGAGGTTTATCTATACTTGGATCTCCGAAAGCTGTTTCGTAAGCCTTTATTTTTGTATACACTTTAAAACTATCTATATTCCAACCGAGTACTACAAATCTAGGATCAAAATGTTTACCAACTGTATCTGTGGCAAATATTAAACTTCCTGAATCAAATTGAGAATTTTCAAATGACAATCTGAGTTTTTGTCTATCAAAAGGAAAGTTATCCAACTTCCATGAATCTTTCATCACACATTGTAACTTCATTAATAAGTATACCTTATCACCAGATGTATCTATAGTAGAATATGATTTAGTAAAACTCTTAGCTTGTGGCACTTCTAAATTTTGTATAAAATCAAAATCTTTGTTTTTATACTTTAACCACAACCATAAGTTAATGCTGTATTCCTTTTGTTTAAAATCAATGTCATGAATACTGGTTATATATATTCCTGTATAAACAGTATCAGGCAATGCTTTTTGTCCAACTAACCCAAAACTATAAAAAACAAATGCTAGTAATAAATATTTAAATTGTTTCATTTAAAAAATATGTTTTAAATAAAGATAAACATTTTAAAGTAATTTTAATTGAACTAATAAATCTCTCACATCCTCATTCTTTGCTAAAAGATAGGCATTGATGCCTGTTTTTAAAGCTCCATCAATGTGTTGAGGAGAGTCATCAATAAATACAGTTTCTTTTGCATTCAAATTATTTTGACTTAATACGTATTGAAAGATTTCCTCATCTGGTTTGCGCATACCAACTCTGCATGAATAATATACTTTTTCAAAAAAGGGTTCTAAATTTTTAAAACCATGTTGCACAAATAAATCGTTTTCAAATTGGGCAATATGTGTTTCATTGGTATTACTCAATAAAAACAAACGATATTTAGTTTTTATGTTATTTAAAACATCTAATCGATGTTTTGGAAAATCCAATAACATGGCATTCCATGCTAAAAGCATTTGATGATTAGTAACAGAGGCGTTTAAAAACGGTTTTAATTCTATAAAAAAATCACGTTCATTAATTTGTCCCTTATCAAATAAATCAAAAATAGGTGTTTGTTGTAGTTGAGTGTAAATGGATTCAAAAGGTTTAGAAGACAATTTATTAAACTCTGAAATCGTTTTTGGAATATCCAGATTAACAATCACACCTCCTAAATCAAAAATTATATTTTTTATTTCGCTCACAATATTTTGTTTATGTGCTACAAATATATATTTTTGCAACCTAAATTGCTCCTATAGCTCATTCGGTTAGAGCAACTGACTCATAATCAGTAGGTGCCTGGTTCGATTCCAGGTGGGAGCACGAAAAAAGCCACTTTTTAGTGGCTTTTTTCATGTTCGAAAGGAATTAAGGTATCGTAAAGTTAATTTGAGTGGATGTAGTTGTAGTTCCTAATGCGCTTAATGTAAACGTTGTATTAGCTGTACTCAACCAATCGCCACTACTAGCTGCTAAATTACCGTCATTATCATACAAGGCATAAACGTAATATGTGCCCGGATGCATGTAATTAAACACAAAACTTTGGTCGTTTGCATTTAACACCACATATCTTGAGCGGTATTTTAAATTAGTTAAATTAGGTGTAAAACCACTAAACAGTGGCTGTGTCATGATTATTAATAATACCTTTTTACTGGCAACAGGTACATGTGCCGCATCATAAGTATAATTAACTGTTGTTTTTCCTAAATAAGGCTGAGCTGTTTCTGGATATGGGTCGGCAGCAGGAACCCCAGAAGTTGAATAATAAACAGCTTCAGTTTGTCCAACAAAGGTGTTTGAAAAATCGATAGACATTGTACTTTTAGGAAATCCAAAAGAGGTTGTTGATGCCGCAGCAGAAGTTGTATCCTGTAACTTTGCAAGCCAAGTCATGTGAGGGGCTGCGCTTGTAAGAGTATTGTATTTATTAGTATAGGATTTAATAATTAAACTATCACCTTTTCTAATAACCTCTGTAAACGCTTTGCTCTTCCCTTTAATAATCTCAGAAAATCGATAATAAGCTTGAGATGCTGTTTCAGAAACACTATCCGCTAAGAAATAAGACACTCGCTTCATGTTGACAAAAGAGCCCCCGTTCCTAAAACCTACTCTTAATTGATTATTGTATTTGGCAATAAAAAACGACATAAAAATATCGTTAGCTGTATCTAATTCATTTTTTGCAGAAATTTGATTTTCTGATATAGGTCTAAAATCTACAATCCACTCTGGATATCCACCTAATGGTGTAGTAGATGATACAGGACCATCCCAAATACCTTTTACTTTGTTTAGTACACCAAAACCATAGGCTTTTTGTTCGGTAACAGTTCCACTCGATGCAGGAGGAACTTCCTCTTCTGTTTTTTTATCGTCACAAGATTTACAAGAAGTCATAGCTACGATTAGAACTGCTATCGTAACTATGTTTAAAACTCTCATGGTATAAAAAATTATTTTTTACGATTATAAATCTTGTTTTTAGCTAAGCCCAATTTATTAAAGAAATGGGTAAACGAAACACCTAATACACCCATACCATACTTGGCGCTTCTTCTGAAATTAATAGAACTTGCTTCAGGGAAATATTTGGTAGGGCATGTAATCTCAGCTATTTGAAACCCAGCGTAAAATATCTGAGAAATCATTTGATTATCAAATACAAAATCATCAGAGTTTTCGTGATAAGAAATTGTTTCTAAAATTTCACGGTTAAATGCCCTATACCCAGTATGGTACTCACTTAACTTTTGATTAATTAATATGTTTTGAGTAAGAGTTAAACAGCGATTAAAAATGTATTTATACATTGGCATGCCGCCTTTTAAAGCACCTTTTCCTAAAATACGCGAACCAAATACTGCTGGATATAACTCATTAGCAATGATATAACTCATACTATGAATTAATTTTGGGGTATATTGGTAATCAGGGTGCAACATAATTACAATGTCTGCATTTAACTCCAATGCTTTATCATAACATGTTTTCTGATTTCCACCGTATCCTTTATTTTTTTCGTGACGAATAACGTGCTTTATGCCTAGTTGGCGACCAACTTCAGTTGTATTATCTGTACTGTGGTCATCAACTAACACAACATCATCCACAATATCAAATGGGATTTCATCGTATGTACGTTTTAATGTTAAAGCTGCATTATATGCAGGCAAAACAACCACTATTTTTTTTCCATTAATCATATCCTACAAAAATAACAAAGTTTATATAAAATCTATACTTCCTATTAAAAAATATGCTTTAAATTAGACCCACAAAATTGAAGACAAAAGTACTACATAGCTATTTGTTAAAGGCCTACCTCCCACCCTTTTTCCTTACCCTGTTTATTGGTGTGTTTGTGTTTTTTTTAATTCATGTGTTTACCTATATGGATGATATTATTGGTAAAGGCATGGGTGCTTGGATTTTAATTCAATTTTTCACTTACTCGTTTCTAACTTTTATTCCTGTGGCTATGCCTCTGGCTGTTCTACTCTCTTCTATTATGACCTTTGGTAACTTGGCAGAAAATTATGAGTTAGCTGCCATGAAATCATCTGGTTTATCATTATTTAAAATCATTCGTCCGGTATTGGCATTTATTGTTTTTTTAGCGGCATTTACGTTTGTGTTTAACAATTTTGTACTACCTCACATTACGCTTAAATCTGCCAACCTATTGTGGGATATTCGTCAGGCTAAACCTACCTTAAGTATAAAAGAAGGTGTTTATTATAGCCAATTAGATGGCTATAGTATTAAGGTAGGCAAAAAAAGTCCCAATGGTCAAACTTTATACAATGTCAATATTTATGATCATTCTAGTGGGTTAGGAAACAACATTCAGCTATATGCTGATAGTGGAAAGATGAAAACTTCTGCTGACACTAATTACCTTCAGATACAACTCAACGATGGAACGCGCTATGAGGATATCATGCAAGAAGAAGCTCATAAAAAAACACGTCCCTTAATGCAACTGCTTTACAAGGAGCTAAATATCAACGTAGATATGAGCAGCTTTAAAATGAAGCAAACAAAAGAAGATTTATTTAAAAACCATCACGAAATGATGAATGTTTGGCAAATTGATGGAGAGATAGATACCATGAATTTAGACATCGATAAAAAATACCAAAACTTGAATAACCAATTTAAAAATTATTTCTTAGGACGAACTCTCAGAACAAGTACATTTAATGCTCCTTCTCAAAACATCAAAGCTTTTTACAAAACATTAAATAAAGATGAATTTAGAAAAAGTGTTGAAAATGCTCAAAACTTGGTTAGAAGTTCCAGTAGTTTTATTGATTCTATTAATGAAGAAGTATATAATAAGCAATTTACAAAACTGGAATATACTGTTGGTTGGCACAAGAAAATAAATATATCGTTTGCCTGTATTGTGTTATTTTTTGTTGGAGCCTCTTTAGGTGCGATTATACGTAAAGGAGGGATGGGATTGCCTGTTGTGGTAGCCGTTATCTTCTTTTTATTGTACTATGTAGTATCAATTATTTATGAAGATTTAGTAATGGAGGGCGTTTACACGGCCGTGTTTGGCTCATGGTTTCCTTTATTATTATTTTTACCATTAGGTATATTTTTAACCTATAAGGCTGCCAGAGATTCAGCTTTATTTGATTTGAGTGCATATATAGAGCCTATAAAAAATATGTTTAAAAAAGCCAAATAAATAGATGCGCATTCTTCAATTATGTAATAAAGCTCCTTTTCCTGCAAATGATGGGAGTTCTATTGCTATTTTTTCTTTAGCAGAAGGTATTGCAGACAACAATATTGAACTACATTTATTACCCATTAACACCAAAAAGCATTTTAAACCCGATGAAAATATACCACTAGAGTTTAAACAAAAAACAAATTACCAATCTGTTTACAAAAATACAGACACTAGTAGCTTAGGTGCATTGCTAAATTTATTCACATCAAAATCCTATTTTGTAAGTCGATTTTTTTTTAAGGAATATGAACAAGCTTTAATAAAAAAACTACAAAATACAACATTTGACATCATTCAAATTGAAGGTGTTTTTATGTGCACCTATATTCCTATTATTAAAAAATATTCCAAAGCTAAAATTGTATTACGAAGCCACAATGTAGAACATCAAATTTGGGAAAGACATTTACAAAATGAAAAAACAAGTTTAAAAAAAATCTATTTAAACATACAAAATAGTCGCTTAAAACAATTTGAAATCAAGGCCTTTCATCAAGTTGACGCAATTGTTACAATTACCGATGATGACAAAAAAACGATTGCTTCTATTTCCAAAAATACACCTATACATACTTGTTTAACTGGAATTAATTTAAGTAACTACCCATTCGTATCAAAAGTAAAACAATCCAATACCTTATTTCATTTTGCTTCTATGGATTGGATGCCAAACATTGAAGCTGCAGATTGGCTTATGAACGAGGTATGGCAAGAAGTTGCGAAACAAAAACCAGATGCCAAACTTGTATTAGCAGGAAGAGGTATGCCTGAGCGATTTAAAAAATTAGCTTCAGCAACAATTGAGATTATCGACGAAGTAAAAGATTCGAAAGAATTTTATAATACCTACGACATTATGTTGGTGCCTTTATGGAGTGGCAGTGGTTTACGTATTAAATTAGTTGAAGGCTTGGCTTATGGGAAAGCCATTATAACTACTAGCATTGGAGCTGAAGGTATTCCTTATTCCAATACAAAAAACCTATTAATTGCGGATTCTTGCTCTGCTTTTTCAAAAGCAATTTTAGATATATGGAATAACGAAACACTTAAACAAAGCCTACAAAAAAATGCTAGGACTTTAGCTGAAAAGCATTTTGATTATAAAGTCATAGCCCAACAACTTATTGATTTTTATAAAAGCTTATAAAAACAAAACCCTCAGCAATGCCAAGGGTTTTAAAAGTATGATGTAAAAAAATAGATTATTTTAAATATACTGTTTTTTCAACTGTTTTTCCTTCTTCTAACTTAATTATACCTACACCTTCTAAAGTATCACGAACAGCTTTAATATCTAAAATTGCTGGTAATTTAAACGTATAAGAGCTTGAACCACTTCCATCAGAAACACCCTCTGCTTTTAAATCAGCTTCAACGGTTGAACCAGAAGACGTTTTAACATTAGCAAACAATTTAACCGTTGCCCCTCCTACAATAGTTCCATTTTGTGTTTGAGTTTTAATGATTAACTTACAGTCTGTATTTTTCTCACAAGAAGAAGATAACACAACAGTTAATAAACCAAATGCAAATGAGGCTATAAAGAATTTTAATTTCATTTTATTTTTATATTAATGATATTGGATTAATATTTGTACCCCAAATATACTAAAAAAATAAATAAAATGCATCTTAAAGCAATAATATTGAGTCTAAGTTTGGTTTTAATGATTAAACATGGTTTTTCTCAAACCTATTCTAAAGAAACTATCCTAATTTCTACAGAATTTGGAAACATGAAAATTAAATTGTTTAACGAAACACCAAAGCACCGAGATAACTTTTTGAAATTAGTGCGTGAGCATTTTTACGATAGTCTTTTATTTCATAGAGTAATACAAGATTTTATGATACAAGGTGGCGACCCAGATAGCAAACATGCTGAACCGTCAAAGTTTTTGGGTGATGGTGATTTAAAATATACGATTCCTGCAGAGTTTGTGCCTACACTTTGCCATAAAAAAGGCATGCTGTGTGCGGCACGAAACGGAGATGATGTAAACCCAGAAAAAGCCTCGTCTGCTTGCCAATTTTATATTGTACAAGGCAAAGTAAGAACTGATGAAGATTTAACCGCTTTTGAAAAACGTATTAATAAACCTTTAGTAAATAAAATAAAAGAAGATATTTTAAATAAACCCGAAAACGCTGGCCTAAAAGAAAAAATAGCCATTGCTAAAAAAGAACAAAACAATGATAGCTTGATGGTGTATTTTAAAATTGTAAACAGATTAGTGGATGAAGAATTTGCTAAAACGCCACACTATTCGTTTCCTGAAGCACACCGCACTATTTATAAAACCATAGGCGGCACCCCACATTTGGATAGCCAGTACACTATTTTTGGTGAAGTAATTGAGGGCTTAGACGTGATTGATAAAATTGCTGCCGTTGGCAAAAACAAAGACGATAGACCTTTAATTGATATAAGAATGAAGATATCTATTATAGAATAATAAGTATATATAACACTATGTGTACTTTCTCTAAATTGAATTTCCCTAAACATTGACATCAAAAATGTATTGGTTAGTATTTATAAAATACAGGAACGGTAATTTACAGAATGAAAATTCTAACTATTTTTATTCAACTAAATCATTTATATTTTAATTATGAAAGCAATAAGACAAATAGTTGATATTAAATTTATTGGACAAATTATGTTAAGTATATTATTTGGCGGGCTTATTGGACTGGTAATAGGATATTTCACTAAATCACAACATGCAATTTTAATTTGTGCAATGGGCTCTGGCATAGCTTCAATTTGGAGACTACGAAATGTAAAAGCTAAATAAAACAACAATTACATATTATACGAAAGCAAGCAGTAAGACAGGCATAAAAGCTTCCGATAGCTATCAGGGTTCAAGATCGCTTCACGAAAGCAATCATTTTGCATTTCAGAAGACTAATAAAAACTTATCTTCAAACTAACATTTATAATGATTATAAACAGTTGTATCATATCCGCTCTTTTATTTTTATTAGTTGCCTTCTCAAACCAACCAATTGAACATGAGCAACCAAAAATAGCCGTTTTAAAAATAGATAGTATCAACGAACCAAAAAGTTTAGAGGTTATAGATACCATACAAGTTAACACATCTACTATACCTGCCACACAACTTGTAACAGGGCGTGTGGTGTTTACCAATCCTTATTGTGGTGGAGCTTGGATTTCTCAAGAAAATAGCGAAGGTTATAGTCAAGAATACGACTTAAAAAACTCAACCATATTATTAAAAAATAGTCGCCACCAAAACGAATCAATAAATCTATCAACCGATAAACACGGAAAATTTAGCACCACATTAGCTCCTGGAACGTACAATTATTATATGACCAAAAAATATAGTAAAACTATGGGAGCCATATTTGATGCCTCTTGCAAAATATGGTTAGATCAGTGCTTTGGACAAATAACCATTAAAGAAAAGAATACAAAAGCCCATAAAATTATTTTTAATTTCGATTGCAATCCTTGCGAACCCAATAATCGTCCTTAATTAGATTACACCAATAAATCGCTATCCAACGAATTGCTATCGCTGAGTTTCGATTCTTTTGACCACTTATTTTGTAATATTTTATATAGTCCCCAAACACATAATATTCCAAAGGGCATAGCAAACAAACCTAATATAATACTAGAAGTTGTATCTAAAAAATCAGACCCTGTCAATACAGCAATCAAACCTAATATAAAACCTCCAGCAAAGGTACCTCCATAATAAGTTGCTATTCCCAACAAGCCATATCCCCATTTACTTTTGTCGTACTCAAAAGCTAATTCTGAATAATATTTCCAAATAAAATAAAGTAAAATAAATCCTAACATCGTTTATATTTAATAAGGTTTGTATACTACTAAAATATAATAAAAAACTGGAACCATCAAATAGCAGCAGCTCTTTTCAATCTGTCGTTAATAGCTGAGCCTAAACCTTGCTCTGGTAATAAGGTGGTAATAATAACATCCACATCCGCTTCATCTAACTCCCGTAAGAACGAAAATAAATTTACTGCCGCCTCTTGATAATTATTAGTAGGCGATAAGTTTTTTACAATAACAGATGCAGATAACGACACATCATTACCAAATACTATGGCGCCAATTTTTTGATGAGCGTATTGTTGTTGTAGTACATTCAAATCGCCAATATAAACAGGCTTTTTAGGAGCATAATGACTTTTTAATTGCCCAGGTGCTTTTGGGTTGCTCGATTGATTTAGTTGTACGGTAACCTTACCAACAACTGTTTCAATATCATCAATTGATAAACCACCTAAACGATACACAATAATTTCTCCATGTTCTTCGCCAACAATAGTCGATTCTAAACCAACTTCACAACTTCCTCCGTCCAAGATATAGGCAATTTTATCACCTAATTGTTTTTGAACATGCTCTGACGTTGTGGGACTGATATAGCCAAAAGGATTAGCACTTGGCGCCGCTAGCGGAAAAGATAATTGTTTTAATAATGATAAAGTAAGTGTATGCTTAGGAACCCTTACTCCTACTCTATCCAAACCAGAAGTCACTAAATTTGGAATAAGTTCTTTTTTAGGAAGCAATAACGTTAATGGTCCTGGCCAAAAAGTTTGGGCTAATTTTAATAAAGATGGATGTATTTCTGTAACAAATTCATATACCTCTTGTAAACTATGTGTATGAACAATTAAGGGATCAAACGTTGGACGTTCTTTAGCTTCAAAAATTCTTGCTACAGCAATAGGATTTAAGGCATTAGCCGCTAAGCCATAAACCGTTTCAGTTGGTATTGCTACTAACTGTTCTACTTCTAAAAACCCCTTGGCTTTTTGTATATCCTTTCCTATTTCTGCCACTTGGCAAATATAGTTGTTTGCAACAACATATAAAGTGAGTTTTTTAAACACATAGTCACATAGTTTTGGAATTAATAAAGTTATTGGATAGAAGCTACGCTTTTCACATAACTCACTATGTGCAAAAACATGTTTTCTATCTTGTTCTTACCACACTTCATATTCTATGTTGCTAAGTGGTTTCAAATCCTTTAACATGCCTTTAGATATTCTTATTTTACCCTGTTTTATAACCGTAATTTTTGTATTTTTATAGCCTTTAAATAGAACCCTTTTACAATGAAAATATCTTACAACTGGTTAAAAACTTTAATTAATACTGATTTAACACCCGAGCAAATGGATGAGCACTTAACTTCTTCTGGTTTAGAAGTAGAAGGTATCGAATCGTTTGAAACTATTAAGGGTGGATTAAAAGGTATTGTGATTGGAGAAGTGATTGAAAAAGAAAAACATCCAGATGCAGATAAATTAAGTATTACCAAAGTAAATGTAGGCGGTTCTGAATTACTAAATATTGTTTGTGGTGCGCCAAATGTAGCCGCAGGGCAAAAAGTATTAGTAGCCATGATTGGGGCTAAACTATACCCTACAACTGGAGAACCATTTGAAATAAAAAAATCAAAAATACGTGGTGCGGCTAGCGAAGGAATGATTTGTGCTGAAGATGAAATTGGGTTAGGAAATAGCCATGATGGTATTATGATTTTACCCGACCATGCTGTTGTAGGAACACCAGCGGCTGAGTTTTTTAAATTAGAAAATGATTATGTATTAGAGATTGGCTTGACCCCTAACCGTGCTGATGCAGCTTCGCATTATGGCGTGGCCAGAGATTTAGCCGCAATATTAAACTGCAAAAAAAACACAAATACCTACGAAGCTAAACTGCATAATATTTTTGAATTACCAGAAGCTAGCAACATCAATACTGTAGATATTAGTATTGAAAACACAGATGCCTGCAAACGATATAGTGGCTTGGTGATTTCTGGGGTAACTGTAAAACCATCCCCTGATTGGTTAAAAAATTACTTGTTAGCCATTGGCTTACGTCCAATTAATAACATTGTAGATATCACCAATTTTGTATTACACGATTTAGGACAACCATTACACGCCTTTGATTTAAATAAAATTACGGGTAATAAAATTGTTGTAAAAACAGGCTTAGAAGGAACAAAATTTAAAACCTTAGATGGTGTTGAACGTACCTTATTTGCCAACGATTTAATGATTTGTAATGCCAATGAGCCAATGTGTATTGGCGGTGTATTTGGTGGGCAAGATAGCGGAGTAAGTGATGATACAACGGCTATCTTTTTAGAAGCCGCTTATTTTAATCCAGCTTATGTTCGTAAAACCAGTAAACAACATGGTTTAAAAACAGATAGTAGTTTCCGTTTTGAACGTGGTACAGATCCTGAAATGACACTCACGGCTTTAAAACGCGCAGCAGCCCTAATTTTTGAATGTGCAGGTGGTGTATTAAGCATGGATATTGTAGATATTTATCCTGAAAAATTAGAACCATTTCAAGTAGCTTTTTCTTACCACAATTGCCAATCATTGATTGGTAAAGACATTGATAAAAACACCATTAAACACATCATCACTTCATTAGGTATTAGTATTACTAAAGAAGGTAACGACGGTTTATTACTATCGGTCCCTCAATACAAAACAGATGTAACTCGCGAAGCTGATGTGATTGAAGAAGTGATGCGAATATATGGCTACAATAATGTTGAGGAAAGTACCCAAATTAAATTCTCGGCAAGTTATGCAGATAGAGAAAAAGTAACCGCTACAGATAATACCGTTGCTAATTTATTAATTGGCTTTGGTTATAACGAAATGATGGGTTTATCCTTAACTAAAGAATCTTACTATCCAGAAGGAACACCTTTAGTTAAAATTTTAAATCCATTAAGCACCGATTTAAATGTAATGAGAAACACTATGTTATTTGGTGGTTTAGAGTCATTAGCCTACAACATTAATCGTAAACAAGCTGATTTAAAATTATTTGAATTCGGAAAAACTTACGAAAAAACAGATAATGAAGCCTTTAAATATGCCGAAACAAAACATTTAACGCTTTTTGTTACTGGTCGTAAATATTCAGAAAATCCTTATGGAGAAAATAACAAAGTAGATTTTGCATACCTAAAAGCAAGCGTAGAATCTATCTTAAATAAACTATCTATAAAATTTAAAACCAACGAGTTAAGCGATTCTAATTTTAGCTATGGTTTATCGTATGCTCAAAAAAACAAACATTTAGTAAGCTTTGGATTAGTTGATAAGGCAACTTGCAAAAAATTAGATGTTAACGCCGAAGTATTTTATGCTGATTTTAATTGGGATAATGTTTTATCATTAGTTGGAAAAACAAAATTAGAATTTACTGAAATACCTAAATTCCCAGCAGTTCGCAGAGATTTAGCTTTGTTATTGGATAAAAAAACAACTTACAAAGAATTGGAAGAATTAGCACACAGTGCAGAACGTAAATTATTAAAATCAGTGAATCTGTTTGATATTTATGAAGGTGATAAATTAGAAGCAGGCAAAAAATCATATGCGGTTAGTTTTATCCTACAAGATGATGAAGCAACTCTAAACGATAAGCAAATTGATAATGTAATGCAAAAACTAATTAAAACCTATACTGAGAAATTAGGAGCAACTTTACGTTAATATTTGCCAGTTATCTTTAAAACCCTGCCAGTTATTAAATTTCAGAAACTGTCACTCTTAAAATTTGTACCTTTAAAACATGTATAAAAAGTATATCTCAATAATAGTTGCAGTGTCATTTTTGTTATTCACGCACACAAGTGTTTCACAGGTTAAAACAACCGCAAAAACAACTGCCAAAACCAATACTATTGCTCCTAAAAAATTAGAAAAGGAGCGACCATACACTAAATGGAGTATCAAAGCAGGCGCTAACTTAAGTGTGATTTATTTAGCTCGAAATGTAAAAGAAAACAATAATGAACCAGGCTACTGTGGAGGAATTACATACGAAATCAATAATTTTATCCGAGTAGCAACCTTATATACTCGCTTTCAGCCTATTAATATTGAACCTACTTGGTACAATGTAAAAGCAAATACATATGAAGCCAACTTGGAAATTTTAGCAAGATTTCCAAACAAAAAAACACTATTATACCCTTTTGTTGGCTTTAGTTACAATACCTATTCAGGATTTTTTACAGGACAATCCGATTATTTAAATTTAAGAGAATATTATCCTATTAACAGCACTGTAAAAAACCAGTGGTTAGGAGTAAATCTTGGTACAGGTTTAGAACATAATTTTGGAATTTTAGGTCTTTTTTTAGACTACCGTATGCGTGTTGGTAAACAAGAAAAAGCCTTTAACATTATGGATGTTTGCTACACCGCTGGTATTAAAGTCAGATTTCCTTACGGTAAGTTAGCGAAATCAATAGCTCCTACTAACGATAGATTTCACTGGTTTTAAACTTATTGTTTAATAAGCTTTGTGTTGATTAAACCATCTGCTGTTTTTACAGAAATAAAATAAACTCCTTTAGTTACATTTTTAAGAGAAATTAAATACAGATTCGAACTTGTTTCGTTGTAAATGACTTCAATTCGCTTACCCAATAAGTCCGTTAAATAAACCTCTTGGGGTTTTTGGTTTAACGAAAATGCCACTTGCTCTTGAGCAGGATTAGGATATAATTTAAAATCAGATGATTTATTAAATTCATGAACACCAACAGTTGTTGCATTTAATAAATCATTAGCTACACACATATTTGGAATTCCCCAACCGTAATAATTATCAGGACTCACTGATTGAGTGGCAGAAGCTTTTAAGGCTTGTAATATTTGCATATTGGTTTTTGTAGGATTGGCTTGCATTAAACAAGCAACGGCACCTGCTAATATAGGTGTAGCATAAGAAGTTCCATTTCCTCCACCAAAATTAAATCCAGGGCTACAAACATACGCTCCCTCACCCATCGAGCTTAAATCTGGCTTTATACGTCCATCAGCAGTTGGTCCTATTGAACTAAAATTAGAATGAACCCCGCTACCATTTACTGCACCAACAGTACATATACTATCAGCATCTGCGGGAACACCAACATATGTCCAAGGCCCTCCACCCTCATTACCTGCTGCATTTAACACAAATATACCTTTACGGGCAGCCATAGTTGCAGCAATAGAAGCTACTGATGTTTTACCATTTAAATCAGCATATACATGATTTTGAGATGAAATATCAAAGGTAGTATAACCCAATGAGGTTGTAGTAATATCAGCGCCAACGCTATCTGCAAATTCGGCCGCAACTACCCAATTATTTTCTTCAATAATTTTTTCAGTATTTGCATCTTCTGAACGCAATAACCAATAACTTGCTTTTGGACCTGTTCCTATCAATTGTCCAGGTGCATTACCAGTCATTAATGATAAACAATTAGCACCATGTAAATTATCTTCATAAACCATCGTGTTTCCATCAACATAATCCCTTGTTCCTAATAATCGTCCTTCATTTCTCAACGAATCAAATACAGGGTTGATATCTGCTTCATAAAAACCAGCATCAATAATCGCAATCATCATATTTTGACCTCTGAATCCCTTGCTATGCATACAATCTGCACCTATTTGACTAACTTGCGTAAGCGAAGGACCGTAATTATAGCCTGCTGGGTTAGATGCAGTTTTTAAAGAATTAGCAACAGGTGTTAATGCTTCATTGCGGCTTGTTTTATAAAGCTTTGCAACAGGTGCTGTACTTAAAACGCATGTTAAACTATTTATAGCCGTTAATTGTGCTGGATTAGAAATAATAACAATCGCTGCATTCATCCATTTTGAGCGCTGAAAAACCTGAGCTCCAGTAGCATTAACTTGATTAATATAGGATTGATTAACTGGAATATCCGTTATATCAATTGCAATACCTTGATTAGCACGTCGAGCAATAGATTTAGCCGAAAGAAAAGCGCTTGGATTACTAATAGTATATGGAGAACCTGTTTTATTTTTGAACTTTACCCAATACTTAGTTTGTGATTGAAATGTACCGATACTGAAACAAACTATAATGCTTGTTAAAATAATTAATTTGATTTTATTCGTAGCCATGAGTAACATAGTTTAACTTATATATAACGCCTTTTTCTATACGTTGTTCCACTGGTACTCCAGCCACTACCGTGTTAGAGTACAAATCCCTTATTTCACGATATACTAAACCAACGTTCTTAGCATATTTTTCAATAAAATATTCGCGATGTAAGACATTATTTTTATCTTTTCTTTGGATAACCATTAATACTTTATCAAAGGTATGTCCATTAATCACTTCTGCTCTATCTACATAATCATATGAATAATCCCACTCTCCAATTGTATTGTGAGCGTTACCGTCCCATGTGGCATTGTCTGTAACAGGAAAAACTAATTTAGTAAAACGAACATCTTCTTCCACTACCTCTAAAGTGGTATTGGTTTTGGTATAAATCCAAACATCTTTAATTACCCAAGGCATATTATCATAACTAACCGTATCGTTATATTTTTTAATATATCGAATCAGTTTAATAGCATTTCTTCCCTGATTATCAACATATGTCTCCACTAATTTTTCTTTAATACGGTATTTATAATAGGTCGTATCCATTTTAAAATCATCGTAAACCGTTGAATCTACATCATAAACCACGTATTTACCTAAAGTAACAGGCGCGTAATCGTAACCCAAATCTGGTGGATCTTCAACCTTTTTTTTACAAGCAAATACCAGTAAAAATATTGAACAAAAAACGAATATCTGTTTTAATGTTTTGATAGTTAAAATTACTAATAAAATATCGCTAAAACAATCCCAAATAATTCTAAATTCGTGCAAAATTAATTTCTTATGGCAGATTTTTCAAAACACAAATTCGGTACAAGAGCTATTCATGCTGGCGCAGATCCAGATCCATCTACAGGTGCAATTATGACACCTATATTCCAAACATCTACTTATGTTCAGGAATCTCCAGGAACTAATAAAGGATACGGTTATGCACGTGGTAAAAATCCTACACGCGAAGCTCTTCAAAAAAACATTGCTGCCCTAGAAGGAGGTAAACATTGTGTTTGTTTTAGTAGCGGAATGGGTGCTACAGATGCAGTAATGCGTATGTTACGCCCAGGCGATGAAGTAATTACAGGTGATGATTTATATGGCGGTTCATACCGTATGTTTACTAAGATATATGAAAACTATGGTATTAAATTCCACTTTATTAATTTAACAGATGCTAATAATATCAAAAATTACATTAATGCCAATACAAAGTTAATTTGGGCTGAAACCCCAACTAACCCAACCATGCAAATTATTGATATTGAAGCTTGTTCTAAAATAGCGAAAGAAAACAATTTGCTATTAGCCGTTGATAATACCTTTGCATCTCCTTATTTACAGAATCCATTATCAATGGGAGCTGATATCGTGATGCATTCTGTTACTAAATACTTAGGTGGTCATAGCGATGTGGTAATGGGTGCATTAGTAATGAATGATGATAAATTACACGAGCAAATTTATTTTATTTTAAACAGCTGTGGTGCAAACCCTGGCCCAATGGACTGCTTTTTAGTGATGCGCGGTATTAAAACCTTGCATTTACGTATGGAGCGCCATTGCTTTAACGGACGAAAAATTGCTGAATTTTTAAAAACTCATCCTCGTATCGAAAAAATTTACTGGCCTGGATTTACTGATCATCCTAATCACAGCATTGCTAAAAAACAAATGCGCGATTTTGGTGGCATGATTTCTATCGTTTTAAAAGACGCTTCTTTGGAAGATACATTTAAAATTGCTTCATCATTTAAAGTATTTTCGTTAGCAGAATCATTAGGAGGGGTTGAATCCTTAATCAATCATCCTGTAACTATGACACATGCCTCTATACCAAAAGCAGAACGTGATAAAGCAGGAGTTGTAGATAATTTATTACGTTTAAGTGTGGGTGTAGAAGATGTTGAAGACTTAATTGAAGACTTAAAACAAGCCTTAGCTTAATTTAAAAAACAAAAAAATCCCGATTAAATAATCGGGATTTTTTTGTAACAAATATCAATACATGAAATGATTAATATTATCGTGTAAAATTGAAAAGCTAATCACGTTACACAAACTAAAATTAATATTTCGGATTTAGCTAATGGTGTTTTTTTTATTCAAATAAATGATGGTTCAAAAGTATCAACTCGTAAATTTATAAAGGAGTAATACATTTTTATAATTTTATTAAAGCAAAAAGCCCAGTATATACTAGGCTTTTTTATTATAATATCAGATTAAATAGGTTTGTCAAATAACGCGTTAATTTTTTCTGCGTAATCATACGAATCATCTATAAAAAAATGTAATTCAGGAACAATTCGTACTTGTTTTCCTATGTTGAAACCAAGCATTTTTCTGATGTGTTGTTTTTGATCGTTAATTGATTTAAATAAAGCATTTACATCTTGATTAGCCATTATGCTTAAATATATTTTAGCAGAACTTAAATCAGAACTAACTCGCACTATTGTTACTGTAATAAAACCATTATTGAATAAAGATTTTGAATTAGCTCTAAAAATTTCGGCTAATTCTTTTTGTAATAATTTGGCAACTTTACTTTGTCTTACACTTTCCATATTGCAAAGGTAACAAATAGCCATTTAAATCCAATACAATACTCAAATTGAACCAAAAATAGTTCATATATTAAACACTTGTTATATTGCTTTTAATATTTATTATGAATAAAATCTTACTTTTTTTTAGTTTAGTTTTTTTTACATTTTTATGTAAAAGTCAAAATGGTATAACTAAAAATACATCTTATTTTGATAAAAACGGAAAACTGACTTATGTTGAATCTGCTTTTTATTTTAGGCAAAATACAGATACCGTTGGGTATTATCGATCATTCTTTGCAAATACGAAGAAAAAATATTTTGAAGGAAGTATTGTTAATTGTAATGATACGATGGATTATAATAATAAATACAAGGGCGTTTGTAAATGGTATTATAGCAATGGATTTTTAAAAAATCAATCCGAATATAATGATGATGGTGTTTTAAATGGGTTGAAACAAGAGTTTGATAACGAGGGGAAATTGATCAAAAACTCTGTGTACGAAAATGGTAAATTAAAAGATAACAGTTACATAGAGATTGATGATAATGGGAATGAAATAAAAGTTTTTAACGAAGAATTTAGTGATAATGCAATGAATTGGCCTGTTATGACAAATGAGGTCGCTTCTTCTAAATTAAAAATTGGCGGATATGAATTGGTAAATAAATCAAATAAAGAGTTTAATATTTTAAGTAAAAAAAATATTGATTCTTTATATTATAGCGTTGAAGTTTCTGTTAATTCAAATTATTTAACCCCAGATACTAAGAGTGGTATTGTTTTTAATTTTAAGGATTTTGAAAATTATAGTTTTTTTTATGTATCAAAATACAGATTTCATGCAGGTATTGTTGAGGAAGGTAAAAAGACCATTTTTTTAGATAATTTTTTTTCATATGAATTAAATGGAAGTGGTTGGAATAAAATTAAGGTTCAAATTCTTCAGGATAGCTTGTGTTATATTATAAATGATAAAATCCAAGCAGTTGTGCTAAATTCGAAAAAATCATTTCAACACGTTGGATTATCTTTAGTAAACGGAAGCTCTTTATTTGATAATTTTTGTGTAAAGGAATATAATAAAAATTCATTTATAGTGGAAAAAAGAAATAGAGAATTTTATGAGATAAATAAAAGATTACTTAGTGTTAATCAAGTGCATTCTGGATTAATACTGGGTAAAAATGGATTCATTTTAACTTCAATTAAAAATCTGCAACAGGCAAATGATTTTTTATTTGAATTAAATATTAATGATACCATTAAAACTTTTACTGCAGAAATTTTTTATAATAGTGATATGTATAATTTCACAATTTTTAAACTTAAGAATTATATTTCACCAAGTAATTTTAGAATTGAATATGATTATAATTATATTAAAAATACAAATCCAGGAGTGAAAACTATAATTGGTTTTTACGAAAAAACAAAACTTAATAAAATAGAATTTATTAAAATTTTTGGTGAGTCGAAGATAATTAATGAACACAAGCACCTTTATGTTGGTAATTATAATAATCACAATTGTCAAGGTGCACCAGTTTTTGATACAGAAGGTAATATCCTTGGAGTTATTTCCGATATTGATAAACAAAATAATATTAAAATTGTCCTAATTCAACAAGTACTTAATGTCTTATTCAGGAGTCCAGAAACAAATGAAATAAAACACAAATCAGATTTTAAAATTGATGATTTCAATAAGAAAATTGAAAAAAATATTGTTGTTATTAAAGTATTTTAATTATTTATTATTCTGTTAATTTTTTATGTATAAACTCCCATTTTTTTTAAGTCTAATTGTTTTTTCCCTGATAGCGAAAAGTCAAAATGATATTATTAAAAATATATCTTATTTTGATAGTAATGGAAAACTGACCTATGTTGAATCTGCTTTTTATTTCAGGCAAAATACAGATACACTAGGGTATTATCGATCATTCTATGCAAATACGAAGCAGAAATATTTTGAAGGAAGGATTATTAATTATAATGACACACTGGATTGTAATAATAGGTATAAAGGCATTTGCAAATGGTATTATAGCAATGGAATTTTAAAAAATCAATCCGAATATAATGATGATGGTGTTTTAAATGGGTTGAAAAAAGAATTTGATGCAGAAGGGAAGTTGATAAAAAGCTCTGTATATGAAAACGGTAAATTAAAGGATAACACATATGTAGAATTTAATGGTAAAGGTCAAGGAATAACTATTTTTAATGAAAATTTTACAGACAATACTTCTAAATGGTATTTAAATTCAAGTCCTGTTCGGTCATCCAAAATAAGAATAGGAGGATTAGAAATGATTAACAAAGAAAAAACTGATTATGTTTTGTTTACGAAACAAAAAAAAGATTCTATAAATTTTAGCATTGAAACAACTATAAATTCAAATTATTTAACTTTAGATAGTAAGGCAGGAGTTATTTTTTGTTACAGTGATATTAATAATTACAATTATTTTTATATTTCTAAAAACAGGTTTTATATAGGTTTTGTAAAGAATGGAATAAATAATGCCGAGGCAAATAATCGTTTTTCAGAATATTTAAAGGGATTTGATTGGAATAATATTAAGATAACAACCTCTCAGGATAGTCTTATTTATACAATTAACAATAACGTTATAATGATTAGTAAAAAAGAAAATGAATTAGGTAATATGATTGGATTATCAGTAAATAATGGGAGTGTGATGTTTGATAATTTGATTATTAAACAATCTCATGAGATTGATTGCTCGCTCTTTTCGGGAAGGTATACTTATTATAACAATGTAAAATATCCATTGAAAGGTTTGTATTCTGGAGTATTATTAAGTGAGAGTGGTTTTGTTTTGAGTAATATAAAGAATATTGATGTGTCGGGCACGTATTTTGTTTCTGTTTATATTAATGATACTCTAAAAAGATTTCGTGCGGAAATATACATAAAGAATGATTTTGAAAATACTGTAGTATTTAAAATTATAAATCCTCAAAATTATAGTTTCAAACAGCCAGTTTTCACCTATCAATATCTAAAAAGTATTGAGAGTGAAAAAAAATATCTCTTTTATTATTTAAAAAGAAACGAAACAAATAATGAATACCAAATGATGACTTTTAATGGCGATTTAAACTATCTTGTTCCTCATCAACATCATTTAGATGAGTTGAAAAATTACGGACATAGTTGTATCGGCTCTCCTGTTTTTGACATAAGTGGAAACATATTAGGGGTAATTGAGAGTGTAAATGAGTCTTCAAAAATTAAGATAAAAAGTATGCAAGATGTTATGCAGATTTTATTTCATTATCCAGAAGTTTACAAGCCACAGAAAAAAACATTAATAAATTCCAGTGAGTTTAATAATGGAATACGTGAAAATTTGGTGATTATTGAATCCTTATAAGTAATATAAAATAACAAAACATTATTTTATATTATATAATTAAACCAATGATTCAACAGGGGTGCAAACATTATTCTCGCAAACATAACACTTTAGCTTATCCTTAAAAATATATGGTTTGTAAATAGATTTACCTAACAGCATTCTCAAACATTCTTGAACTCCTTCAATAATACTTGGATGTGGATGCATCATATCTGCCAGTTCTCTAATGCCTTGATTGGTATGTATTAAATAAGCAACCGCTTGTATGGCAGAACTCGCATGTTCTCCCACGGCTCTCATCCCTAATATTCTCATACCATTATCGTTTGTGACAATAATTTTAAAAAAACCTTTTGTTTTACGCATGGCAATCGCTCTGGCATTAGTACTATAGTCTAGCTTTACCACCTTGTGAGCAATACCTTTTTTATTACAATCTTGTTCACTCATACCCACACTTGCTACTTCAGGATTTAAAAACATAATGGTAGAAATGTTTTGATAAGACAATGGCTTAATAGTAGGACCAAACATTCTAACAACGGCATGTCTTGCTTCTCTTTCTCCTACGTTTACTAAAGCCATTTCTGTAGTAACATCTCCTGCTACATATATATTAGAAATATTTGTTTGGGTATCATCATCCCAAATACTTCCTCTATCATTTAGTTTTACTCCTGCGTTTTCTAAATTTAATCCTTCAACATTTGCTACTCTACCAACAGAGACTAATGCTTTATCCACATTAATGATTTCTGTTTTACCGTCTTTGTATTCTAATTCGTATTCAACTTTTCCATCTTTAATTTCCATCCGTTTTAATGAAGAGCCATGATGAATAATTGCACCATGTTTTTCTAAACTTTCACTAATTAATGTAGCAACATCTTCATCTTCAAATGGTAAAATACGATCTGCCTTATCTATTAAATAAACTTTTGTTTGCCCCATGTTAGAGAAAATGGTCGCAAATTCACAACCAATTACACCGGCACCTAATACAACCAAACTTTTAGGTAATTCGGTTAAGTTTCGAACTCCATCACTGGTCATTATAATATTTTCGTCAATAGGAATGTGAGGTAAATAACGAGGTCTACTACCTGTTGCAATTAAAATATAATCCGCACTTACTCGTTTAACGCTTCCGTCTTCTTTTTTTATCTCTACCGTATTTTTATTGATAAAATAGGCAGTACCTTTTTCGTAAAAAAATAAATTAGATTGTTGTTTTTGCAATAAGTTTAAGTGAACCGTCATTTGAGTTTTACGTTCAAAAACAGCTTCCTTTAAAGTAGTTACCACATCTTCAAAATTTACTTCGTAGTTAGGAATCATCTCACGGATAGATGAAATTTTTTGAGAATATTCCCATAATGTTTTTGATGTGAGAACACCATCATAAACACCAGCTCCTCCAATTCGTTTTTTTTCGATTAGTAATACTTTTTTCTTGAAATCTAATGCTCGCATCGCTCCAGCATATCCACTAGGACCTCCACCTATAACTATTAAATCGTAATGTTCCATGACTGTTTTATTTTTTGTACTCAAAAAATGTTTTATTTTTTAAAATATCGTTTGTATATGTTTGCTTATAAGCATTACAAAAGTTTAGTAATTCTTTTTCGGTTGATGCTTTATAAAGATTGTTTTTTAATAAACTATCTGTCATATAATTATATTTTTCGCCAAAAGTTTGATGACTCATGATGTAGAAGAAACTATCTTTTACACAACAAAAGTAAGGACTATTGTAATATAATATTGGCTGAGTATTGTCTGTTAACATACTTTTTCCTAGTGAATAGAATGGTTTATCAAAGTTTAAATAATCTAAAACAGTTGGTAAAATATCAATTTGTTGTACTGTTTTTTCTACTTTTTTTGGAGTAAAATCTTTTTTATAAAATACAATAGGAATAGAATATTGACCTATCATATTTGTATAGAAAGGGTCGGATGAAGTAGCTGTATGGTCGGGTGTAATAATAAATAATGTGTTATTAAACCAAGACTGTTTTTGTGCGTCATTAAAAAAACATTTTAGTGCATAATCAGCATAACCTATTGATTGGATGATTTCTTCATTTCCTTTTGGAAATTTATTTTTATATTTTTCTGGAACTTTAAAAGGATTATGAGAGCTTAAAGTGAAAATGGAACTAAAAAATGGTTGTTTAAGTTTCGATATTTCACTCACGGTTTTAGTTAAAAATGGCTCATCCCAAATACCCCAATGCCCGTCGTAATCATTATCGTTATTATACTCTGTTCTTCCGTAATACGAATCATATCCTGCCAATTGTGCAAATGAATTAAAATTCATAGTGCCATTTGTCCCACCATGATAAAATACAGAAGTATATCCTTTTTGTTTTAATAAAATTGGAAGTGTTTCAATTTTATTGCTACTGTATATAGAATTTAAATATGGATCCTCTAAATAACTTGGCATTGAGGCTATAATAGACGGTATCCCATTTATGGAAGTTTTACCATTTGCAATCGCATTAGTATAAACAATAGATTGTGACATTAAGCTATCTAAAAATGGCGTATAGCTTTTTCTTTTTCCAATACCAGTATATTCTTTTGAAAAACTTTCAAGAATAATAATGCAAACATTGTAATTTTTAAAACCACCAGTATCAGCTGCATGTATTGGATTATAATATTTTGTTAATTCATTTTCAGGAAATATGTTTAATGGTTTTAACTCATTTAATTCAGCAGATTTTAAAATTGAAAATGGGGTGTTTATTAAAATAGAAATATTTTTAGGCTCTGTATATATGGCCGCATCAACAATAGCAATGGGTATACGTTGTAATCCTCCTCTTATTGCTAAAACGGTGGTACTAGTTAATAATAAAAACGTGAAAAAATAAGTAATAGCTATTTTAAATGTTACAGGAACAGATTGTTGTTGTTCTTGTTTTTTTATTTTTAAATGTCCTTTAATTAAAATCCACATCATTCCTATAAATATTAATATGATATACCAATAATCGAAAATAAATAATGGAATAAGTTTAGTGATTTCTGTTTGACCTCCAAATACTAAATGGGTAACATCGTATGTCGTTCGTTTTTGTGTAAATGGATAGTAAGCAAAGTCAATAAAATTTGTAGCAATTGCAATACTATTAGTGAGAATAAAGATAAATGAAATTGTTTTTTGATACCATTTATAATAATAAAACTTAAATGGTAAACTGCACATTAAAATGTAAAGTGAATTAGTGGCAGCGATGCTAAATGCATCAAATCTTAATCCGTAAAATAACAGAGAACTAAATTCAGAAAATGTTATATCTTGAAATGATGAACGATTAAAGACATAAAATAAAACTCTACAGATAAAATACAATATAAAAACAAAGGTTATTTGTTTTAATAATTGTAATACCTGAGGCCTGTAATAATTCATTTGTGAGTACTGTCGCTTAATTAAAATGCTCTGTTAATTCCAATCATCCAACGAGCTTGTAAATAATCTTTTTCTGCAAAAGGAAGTCGGTTAATAAATAAAGGCATATCAAAACGAATAGTTAATGGTTTGATACTGTATAAAGGCCCCCATTTTTGAATACTTAAGGCAAAACCTACACCAGCATCAGCCATTACATTTGACATTACTGTAGCCTTTGTTGGAGCATTTGTATTAATAACACCAGCATCTCCAAAAAGGTATGGCGTTAATTTGATGGCATTATTTAATTTTTTAAAATTCATAAAACTAAACAATTCTCCAAATTCAATTTCGGTACTAGCAGATGCGCCAGTTGTACCTTTATAATTATTAACGATAAATCCATTTTCATCAACAGACGCAAGTACATAACCAGAATACCCTCTTAAGTTTAAACCTCCTCCTGCTGTAAAATGATTAGTCATAGCACCGTACTCTCCCCAACTTGGAGGTATAAATCCATTTGAACGAGTGTATTTATTATCCATTAAATCTTCAGGGTTTGAACCAGCTGCAAATAACATGGATTCGTCTGCTAACAAAGTGCCAAATCCTAACTGAGCAAATACACGAGTGTTGATATTAATTTTTCCTAAGTCATTTTTATTAATAGCAGTGTATTGTAAGTTTGAATAATCATAATCTCTGGTTAAAGCACTTGCTCTCATGTTTAAATTCATAAAACCTGTACCTCTGTTGTAATTGTAATTATGATCAATACCTACATTTAAATAGCTGTTCATTTTTTGAATTTGCCATTCCTTTTGATTTATTAAATAAACTAAATCATTTGGCATGTCACGAACCATTGCTTTGTATTGAATATAGATTCTGTTTTTTTCGTTATTACTTTTTTTCTCAAAACCTATTAATCCACTTTCTAATCCATCTAATGATTTTAATGTCATGTAGATGTTTGATTTTTTTATAAACTTAGCGGTAGATGTTCTGTAGTTTAATAAAAATGAGAAAGTATTGTAGCTATTTATTTTTGTAGTACTGTCTAAATAAGCTTGCCCCATTCCTGTACTAAACCAAGCTGTTATATCAAATACGTGTTTGGTATTCATGTAACCGCCATTAAGATGCGCTCCAACTTTAACACCATCGTAACCGTTGTACCATAAACTTGGTCGTGCTTTAATTTCATAATGTTTCCAATCTAATGGATTGTAAATCTTAGAATCAAATGTGACATTCACTTTATGATGTTTTACATTGTTCATCATATCTACATCCGCTAATCGGCGAGAAGGATCAATAATCACATTTTTTATTTTACCATTAATTTGAACTTTAGCAACATAAGTCGGTTTTACCTTTCCCCAACCTATCCAACGAGGTAATACATTCGATTTTACTGGTTTTTCGAACCATGTATTAGGGATGTGGTACATGTATGCTGAATCATTTTTATCAATTACAGCAAAATCAATTGGCATTTGCATTTCGCCTTTGCGTTTAAACTTGATTAAATATTCGCCTTTGTTTTTTCCTCTCTTAATTCTTCCAATTTTATAATCAATTTTTTTTGTGGTTTCTAACCATTGATCAAAAAACCAATTTAAATCAACGCCACTATATTGAATTACCGAGTTTCTAAAGTCTTCTGGATAAGGATGTGCAAATTTCCACTGATTAAAATAATGTTGCATACATTTATCAAACAACGAACGGCCTAAAACGTATTCTAAGTTTTTTAACATAGCAGCTGTTTTTGTGTAAACAGAACTGTAACCGCCACCATGACGAATGCCACCATTATAATCATCACTATGTGTGTTTAATGTGACTTCTTCACCTCTAACAGTCACAGAATTCATATAGCCGTTATAAATTTGATCATCTAAAATTCTATTTTGTTCAGTAAAACGTTGAACGTATTTGCTTTTTGGTTGTTGTTCAATTTTATTTGGACCATCAATAAACTGATAAGTATCAGCTGTATAAAATTGTGTAAAGCCTTCATCTAAAAAAGCGCGGTATGTTTCGTTATTTCCCACCATTCCAAAAAACCAGTTGTGAGTCATTTCGTGAATTAGTAAGTCACGGTAATTAGGATCATATCCACCATCTAACGTTAGCATAGGATATTCAACGCCGTCTTGAGCATCTGCACAAATCATTTTAGGATAATGGTATGGCCCAATATTATAAGTATTAACATCTAATACTTTGGCGATAAATTGAGGACAAGTTTGCCAGCCTGCCGCATGAGGTTCTTGAACTAAAGCAACACATTTAATTCCATGCCACATGTATTCACCAATACGATAGGTCGGATCAGCAGTTAATGCAAAATCGTGAACGTTTAATGCAGAGAACTTCCATGTTTTGTTTGTACCATCTCGTTTTATGATAGTGCTTGGAGCAGAGTTCCATGGTTTTTTGGCAAAGTTTGCAATATCTAATTTTTGACGTAAAGTATCCGGTAATACTTCTTTTTCGTTTTGTAAAATACCTGTAGCATCTAATACATAATTGTTTGGCAGTGTAAACTCAACGTAAAACGACCCAAAATCACCATAAAACTCATGATCCATGTGTTGGTCTGTATCCCAGCCAAATTTTCTATCAAAAACAGAAATACGAGGATACCAATGAGTGACATCATAATGTTTATTGCCAAAGGCATTAAATAGTTTCATACGATTACGAATCACTTCTTTAGCATAATAGGTTTTAAAATCTAAATCAAAAGTAATTGACTCTCCTGGTTTTAATGGGCGCTCTAAATACACTTTCATAACAGTGTTATCTAATTCTGTTTTAAGCTCCGTTTGTCCATTTTTAACAGCAATTACTTCGGTTCCTTTTCCTTCGTTGCGATATTTGTTAAACTTTAAATGGTAATTGTTATTCTTGTATAAATCAGCTAAATAAGAATCTTTTGTTTGTGCATTATTGTACAAATGAAAGTATACAAAGTATAATTCTTTAGGAGAATTATTCCAGTAAGTTAATTCTTCATGCCCTGTAATAATATCAGTTGTGTCGTTTAAAGTGGCTTTAATGGTGTAATGCACATCCTGTTGCCAATAATCAGCAAAAGGTTTTCTGTTTTTCCAATACAATGGGTTGGTTGTAGATCGATAGTCGATATATTCGTTTTGAGCAGAGATTTCGGAAACAGAAATAATGCTTAAAAGTAGGAGTAGGATAATTTTTTTCATAGCCAATTAATAACCTTTAAATGTAGGTATTTTATGGGAGAAAAAAGAGAAAATAAAGGCTTAAATATTAATCTCAATTACCACATTTCCAGTTTTTTGTCCACTTTCAACATACGTAGTCGCTTCAATAATTTCGGGTAAGGAATAGGTTTTATCAATGATGGCTTTATAGTGACTTTTTTCAATAATCTCTTTTAAAAATTCGATATCTTTTTTGCTATCAGATGGTATTGGAAATTTTACTTTTCGGTTGCCAAATAAAGGCGTGAATAGTGCTAACCATATATTTTGTGAGTAAGGACCTAATTCACTTGAAAAATACACCCCATCTTTTTTCAGAATCTTTTTACATTTAAAAAAAGTGCTTTTCCCTACTGCATCTAGAACAACATTATATTGATTTAATGATTTAGTAAAATCTTCTTTAGTAAAATCAATTACATCATCAGCTCCTAGGGATTTTATTAATTCTAAGTTTTTAGTATTGCAAGTTGCGGTAATATGTTTAGCTCCATAATATTTTGCCAATTGCAAAGCAGCTGTCCCAATAGAACCGGTAGCACCATTAATTAAAATACTAATAGAATCTTTAAAGTTTATACATTTCAAATAATTATTAGCATAAATAAATCCTTCACAAACAGCTGCTGCTTCTGAATGCGACATGTTGGGCGGTTTAATGGCAATTGATTTATTTTCCGAAACACAAACATATTCTGCATGTGCTCCAAAAGCCATGGTATTAATTCCAAAAACTTGGTCGCCAACGTTAAAGTTTTTTACTTGAGCACCAATTGACTCAACCTCTCCAGAAAATTCGGAACCCAATACTTGTTTTTTTGGAGTGAATAATCCATTAACTAATCTATTAATAAAATGATCTGGTTTTCGAAATGCAGTATCAGTTCGGTTAACAGTTGTTGCATAAATTTTAACTAATACTTCATTTTCTTTTGGAGAAGGTTTAGTTACCTCTTTAATTTGAAGTACGTTTGGTGCACCATATTTAGTGAAGACAGATGCTTTCATTAAAGTAAATGTAAGGAATAATTTACGACTTCATTAATTGCAAAAACTTATCTAAAGCTTTTCTTTTATCGGTATCTAAATGATAAGAAATTTTGTTTTTTAAATAGTCTAAAGCTTTATCCCCTAAAGCTTCGTTTGGTTTCTCAATCACAGATTCTTCAATATGATTAACACCATAGGCTAAAGTTTTATTGAATTCAGATATAAAATTGTCTTCTAAGGGTACATTACTTACCCAACAAGCAAATACAAAAGGAAAACCTGTAAATTTTTGCCATTCTTCTGCCAAATCATATTGGTAAGGATGTGAGGTTAATCCAAAGGTTCTATCGCCAATAATGACAGCTCCAGTTGTTCCTGAAATTTGTTTTTCAAAACCTTCAGTAGCATTTATGAATTGAATGTTTTTTTTCCAGAAATGTTTATTTAAAACTTGAACTAAGGTTACTGATGTTTTAGAATGGTAATCTAAAAGAACGTGAGTTAATTCTTCTAACGGTTTCTCGGAAAACAGTTTTACACTATCAACTTTTCCAACAGCACCAATACAAAAATCAGTAATAATTTGATATTGCTCTAATTCTGGTAAAATAGCAACTGGTACCAAGCCAATTTCTACTTGTTTGTTTTTTAATTTTTGTGCGCAAACACTTGGAATATCTAATTCAAGATTAATTTTTGATAAAAAATCTGAATGATTAATACCGTATAAAAAAGGCGTGGTGTTATAATAGTTAACTATGGATATAGAATGTTTCATGTATTAAATAACAGTTTCTTTTTGTTTTAGTTCTAAAAAGCTGAGCGTTGCACCTGCAACAGCTAAAGCTGGACCAAACATTAAACCTATAAAAAATGGAAGCCACATAAAAACAGTATACATTAAACCAATACCACAAGCTAATCCTATGTTTTTACGGGTAAATTTTACACTTTCAGAAATAGTCAGTTTATGTCTTTCAAAGTTATAGTCTAACATGGTAAAACCAATAAAGTACCAAGATACAAACATCAAAAATGGTCCGGTAATAAATACGGAAGGTGGAAAAATAATGGTGATTATAAAACAAAGTGCAATGAAAAAATATTCTAAAAACATATTTCGTAAACTCATCAAAACACCACGACCTATATCTTTTATTAATTGTTTAAAATTAAATGGATATGTTTTACCGTTTGTTTTTTCTTCAATAGACTCTGATAATAATGCAAATAGAGGAGAAAGAGCCATTAATACCAAGTATTTGGTAAATGTGCTAGAAATAAACCAAAAAATGATTTTAAAAATCCAAGTCAATATCCAACTAAACTTACTTGTTAAAAAAGGTTTGGCAAATGACAAAATGGCTCCAGAATCTGGTATTTGTTCAAAATTAAGTTGTTGACTAATGTAGTTTGCTAATTGAGCGGCGATTTCAGCAAATAACCAAATACTTCCAATCCACATTAATAACCAAAGTCCTAGTGAATAAAATAGGTAAGGCCATAAGCCTTTTTCGAAAAGAAGACTAAAGCCCTTAAAGCTATTTGAAATGGCTTTGAAAAAACCTGAGAAAAAATTCATGTTGCTTGGTTATAGATAACAAATTTAACAGATTATCATTGAAGATAAATAGAATTATGGTTTTATAACATTTAAATTTTACTATCTTTATCAAAAATTAAATCATGAAAACATTTGTTGCCATTATTTTAATAGCTTTTACAATAGCAATGACATCTTGTAACAAAAAAGGTTGTCATAAACCTGATGATAAAGAAAAACACGAATGTTCTCATTCAGATGATAGCACTTCACCTTCAGTTAGGTAATATTTTATTTTTATAATAAAAAAAATCCCGATTAAATAATCGGGATTTTTTGTTTTTAATAAACTATAAAATGGTTTATTCCTTTATAAACTTACGGGTAGAAACTTTTGTTCCATCATTTATTTGAATAAAATAAACACCTTTTGCTAAATCCGAAATATCAATTTTAGTTTGTGTAGCATAATTAGCATTATCACTTAATACTACTTTACCTAAAGCATCAATAATTTGAATTTTTCCAATATGTAATGCCGACGATATTGTTAATTCTGATGTTGCTGGATTTGGGGATACAAATACATTAGATGATTGATTAAATGACTGAATGCCTGTAGCAGCATCAATGGTTAAATTCCATTTTAATGTTTGTGTTGTTGGCATTACACTGGTATTAACCGAGAAAGAAGCCGCTACTGTATATGTTCCTGCTGCAGCTGTAGTTCCAGTTATTTGCATACAAGCACTTGAACCTCCTACAAAATTACCATTTGATGGGTTTGTTGTATAAGCAAAGCCAGAAGGTAATCCTGTAACTGAAAGAATTGTTGCATCAGTAATTGTTGCAAAACCACCCACACTAGTTCCTAATGTAAACTGAATATCAGAACTATAAGCAACATTAACTGTTCCATTTGGCAAATTTGTATTTTCAACAGGAACTGTGCAATAGCCTTGTGCGCTTGGAGTACAAGCTGCACCAATAACACATTGAGCAGATAATTGAGAGAATCCGCTAGTTAAAATAGCGGCAAAAAGTAAAATTTTTTTCATAAATAATAGGTTTTAAGTTTATCAAATTTAATAAATACTTCATTATAAACCTACACATTAAGTAAACCATTTAAATCAATTATTAAAATAATATTGTTTCATGAGAACATAAAAGTTTCTATTTTTACCTTAGTAAGTTTACAAGTTTTTGAATCTTTCTTTTTTCATAGCCAAACGTTATTTGATTTCAAAAAAATCAACTAACGCCATCAATGTTATCTCTTGGATAAGCATTGTTGCTATTGCTATAACAACTGCGGCTTTAGTCATTATTCTTTCTGCCATGAATGGGCTCACCTCTGTAGTAGCAGATCTATATCATGCCATTGAACCTGATTTAAAAGTTACAGCTGTTAATTCAAAATATATTACGGATAAACAAATTACCAATAATTTAAAATCTATTGAAGGAATAAAACATATATCCTACTCTATCGAAGAAAATGCTTTAATTAAATTAGATGATAAACAAGCCGTTGTAACTATAAAAGGAGTTGATTCTGAATTTAAAAAATTAACCAAATTTGATACAGTTGTTTATGAGGGAAATTACCGCTTTGAATATAACAATCAATATTATGGGGTATTTGGTAGAGGAGTTGCCAATAAACTTGGAGTAAATATTAACGATTTTGTTTCTCCAATTTCTATTTACACACCAATGAGAGGAAAAGTAGAAAGTATAAATCCTGAAGATGCTTTTAATAAAATATCTATTAGCCCTGCAGGAATATTTTCGTTAAATGATGATTTTGATTACAAATATGTTTTAATTGATTTAAAAGCTGCCCAACAATTATTTGACTGTCCTAACTCATTTACATCTGTAGAAATTGGCATTGAAAACAAAGAAAATATTGAAACTATTCAGCAATTATTAGAAGCAAAACTTGGCAATGAATACATAGTAAAAAACAGATTTCAACTAAATGATGTTTTATTTAAAACCTTAAAAACAGAAAAATTATGGACATTTTTAATACTAGCATTCATATTAATCATCGCTACATTTAATATCATTGGAGCTCTTACAATGCTTATTATTGAAAAGAAAAAAGATATTAAAACATTATATAATTTAGGAGCCGATCAGCAATTTATTCGTAACATCTTTATGAAAGAAGGATTTTTGATTACCTCTGTAGGAGCTTTGAGTGGTTTAATTTTAGGTATCGTTGTATGTATTTTGCAACAACATTTTCATTTAGTAACTTTTGATGATCAATCTGTTATTCCCTTCTACCCTATTGAAATGCAATGGAAAGATTTTCTTTGGATAATATCTTTAGTAATGGGAATAGGCTTTTTAGCGGCAATTTATCCAGTAAGAATTTTCACGAAAAACAATTTGATACATTTAAACGACTAAACACCCTTTGCAGCTTCTCCATCAACAGCTGGAATTAATCTAACTCCGTCGTCATGAATAGTTACTTTGCGCTGACGATACAAAATTCCGATTGATTTTTTAAATGTCGATTTACTCATATCAAATCGTCTTTCTATTAAATCTGGCGAACTTTTATCATTCAATTCCAAATATCCGTCATGCGAATTAAGATATTCTAATATTTTTTCTGTTGAAGATAAAACATGTTTGAATCCTATTTTTTGAAGACTTAAATCAATTAAATTTCCTTCTCTGATTAGTTTTATATATCCTTTAACTTCATCCCCAACTGCTAAATCTGTAAACACATCGTTATGATAGATTAATCCTTTATGTGAACCATTAATCACACAAGTAAATCCTAAATCTGTTTCGTTATATACCAACAAATCAACTTCATCCCCTTGATTAACCGTTAAAACTTCATTGCTGATAAACTTATTTATTTTACTAGAAGCCACTATACGTTCAGTTATTTCATCAATGTAGATAAATACAACATAGCTGTGACCTTCAAGCATTTTATGCTTTTGTTCTTTAAATGGCACAAATAAATCTTTCTCTAATCCCCAATCTAAAAAAGCCCCAACTTTACTGACTTCAGAAACATTTAAAAAAGCAAATTGATTGACTTCAGCATAAGGCTTTAGGCGGGTAGCGATTAATCTATCTTCCGAATCTCTATAAATAAATACCTCAATTTGTTGGCCAACCTCAAATTGTGGCTCAATATATTTATTAGGCAATAAAACCACCTCATTTTCATCATCACCCAAAAACATACCAGGAGATGTTTGACGTAAAATGGTTAATGTATTGGTTTTTCCTAAATGTATCATAAATAAAATTTGTGTAAAAGTACTCTTTTAAGATCAATATTTCATCATTATTCATTTCCTAAGCCATTCCCTAACTCAAACCATACTTTCACTCGTTTAAAAGATTTTTGATTGAAGTAATTAGCTGATAATGAGTATATTTATTGTTCAAAATACACTATCGTTTTTATGAGAAAAATATTTCTTTCATTTATATTATTTTTTTGCGTTTCAACAATCTTTGGACAAATAACTACCTCTATAAATCCAACAATTGCCCAAATGCAAGCTTTACTTCAGGGTAATGGAGTAACTGTAACCAGCCTTAGCTTAACCTGCCCTGCAGGAGCATACGCAACTTTTAATAACGGTGCTGCAGCCTTAGGTGGTACTCTAAACTCTGGTATATTATTAACGACTGGTACGGCAAGCAATGTTGCTGGGCCACCAACAGGATTTAATAGTTTAGATAATAGTAGTGCTGGTGGTGCTGGATCTGCATTAGGCAATACACTTTCTGGTGGCACAACTTATGACGGCTGTTATATGACATTTCAATTGACCCCTACTTGTGCAACTCTTAGTATCAACTATGTGTTTGCATCAGAAGAATACCCTGAATTTGCTACCGGTACCATTAATGATGTTTTTGGATTTGTATTATCTGGCCCTAACCCTGCAGGTGGTAATTATAACCAAACTAATACGGCTTTATTACCGGTAACTACAACAACTTCTAACGTAGTGTCCATTCAAAATGTGAATAATGGCTCTGCTAATGCTGGACCATGCACAAATTGCGCTTATTATGTTGCTGATCCTCCAGGATTAATTTACGACGGTAAAACTACTGTATTAACAGCCTCTGCAGCAGTAACTCCATGTCAAAATTACACTATGACTATTGGTGTATGGGATGACTCTGATGGTGTATATGATTCTGGTGTATTTTTAGATGTAAATGGATTATCCTGCGCCAATCAGCCTTCATTAACAACAGTAGCAAGTCTTTCAGTCATTTGCGGCCCTCAAACTATTACACTTACAGCAACGCCATCATCTACATTTGCTTCAGGATCTTATACCTGGACAGCTCCTGCCTCTGGCGGCCTCGCCTCTACTTCAGGAACTATGGTTACAGCAAATCCAACTGGATCCACTACATACACCGTAAAATACTCTGATATTAATACATGTCCTGGTTTTCCTGTTACTCAAACGGTAGCAGTTACATTTACAACATCTCCTGCTTTTCCAGCAACAGCAAGTCCTACTTCTATTTGTAGCGGACAAAGTTCTACGTTAACAGCCAATGGTGGAGCAGGAACCTATTCTTGGACTCCTTCAACTGGATTAAGCGCCACAACAGGATCAGTTGTTGTTTCTACTCTTTCCACAACTACCACTTATACAGTTACTAAAACTACTGGATCTTGTGTTAGCTCTACGGTAGTTACTGTAAATGTTGCACCACCAACCAGCGTTTCTATTACACCTTCTTTATCAACCATTTGTGCAGGCCAAACTAAAACATTAACTGCTAGCGGAACTGGACCTTTTAACTGGATATCCAGTAGCGGAGCATTTCCTCCTGCTGTAGGAACGGTTACTGTTTCTCCTTCAGTAACAACAACCTACACTGTTATCTCAGGTTCTGGAACTTGTACAACTTCTGCGGTAGCAACAGTATCTATATCGGCTCCTGTACCAGTTTCAATAACTCCTGCTGCAACATCTATTTGCTCTGGACAAACTGTAACGTTAACAGCAAGTGGAACTGGACCATTTAACTGGATTGCTAGCAGTGGCGCATTTCCCCCTGCTATAGGAACGGTTACAGTTTCTCCAACGACAAGTACATCTTATACTGTAATATCTGGTACTGGAACATGTACAACATCTGCCGTAGCCACGGTATCAGTTGCTGCAACATTATCCATAAATATTACCCCTTCACTTTCTACTATCTGTGTTGGACAGAGTGTAAACTTAACTACAAATGGAGCAGGACCTTATACTTGGACTGCTAGTAGTGGAACAAACCCACCAGCTGCGGCTACTGTAACTGTATCTCCTACTACCACAACTACATATACTGTTTTATCAGGTTCTGGTACTTGTACAGCTTCTGCTGTAGCAACTGTTTCTATCGCTCCTGTGGCTCCTATATCAATTACTCCATCATTATCTACTATTTGTGCCGGACAAACAGTAACATTAACATCATCAGGAGCTGGGCCATTTGTATGGACAGCAAGTTCAGGAACAAATCCAGCCGCTTCTGGGACAGTTACTGTTTCTCCAACTGTTACTACAACATATACTGTATTATCAGGAACAGGTACATGTACTGCTACTGCTGTTGCAACGGTTTCATTAACAGTTCCTGGCGCAACAACTATCTCTCCTTCCAATACAACAATTTGTTCTGGACAGTCAACTAGCTTAGTTGTTAATGGTAGTACAGGACCATTTGTATGGACAGCAAGTTCAGGAACAAATCCTCCTGCTTCTGGAACAGTAGCTGTTTCTCCTACCACAACTACTACTTATACTGTTTTATCAGGTTCAGGTACTTGTACCTCAATAGCAGTTGCAAGCGTTAGTGTTTCTCCAGCTCTTACAGTTACAGCTACATCATCAAGTACATCTATTTGTAATGGTTCATCAGCAACATTAACAGCTAATGGAGCTACAAGTTATACTTGGCTTCCAGGCGCTAGCACATCTGCAAACTTAACCGTAAGTCCAACTAGTACATCAACTTATACATTAATTGGAACAAACGGTATATGTACAAATACAACATCTACTACTATAAGTGTAACTACAGTAAGTACATCTATTACACCAAGTTCAACATTCTATTGTATTGGAGTTTCTCCTGTTACGTTAACAGGTATTGGTGCTACAACCTATTCTTGGAATACAGGCGCCTCTACTACAGCTATTTCGATAACTCCATCAGTTAGTACAGTTTATACTGTAGTTGGTACAACAAATGGTTGCTCGTCTACACAAACTGTTTCTATTACAGTACCACCTATTACTTCAATAAATGCTACTACAAATAACTCTGTTATTTGTGCTAATGGTACTGGAGCAACATTAACTGCCTCTGGTGCTAACACGTATACTTGGGCTCCAAGCGCCTCTGTATCTTCTACTTTAGGAGTAAATCCATTAACCACATCATCATACTCTGTTATTGGGCAAACTGCGGCAGGATGTATTACCAACTCTGCTGTAGTAACAGTTAGTGTATTACCTACAGTAAATCCTACCTTAACAGCTACATCTCCATCTGTATGTTTAACTCAAACAGTTGGTATTTTATCTTCTCCTATTGTAGCAGGGTTAACTTATACTTGGGCTCCAACGTCTGCTATACAAGGTTCTAATTCAACTTCTAGTGTAGTTGTTTTACCAATTACTACATCACCTGTGATATATACATTAACTGTTTCGAATGGAGTATGTACAAGTACTGGAACTATTTCCATTCAATCACAAATTGCTCCGGTAGGTAATTTTATTACATTAAACAACGATACAGTTTGCGTTGGAGGTTGTGTAACTTTTAGTTCAACAACAACTGGTAGTTCCCCGATAACATACCAATGGTTTTATCAAAGTGGTGTTGGAACTTCATCGGTGGGAGTAGCTCCTGAAGCTTGCTACCCTTCTGCTGGTAGTTTCTCTGTAACCATGATTGCCACTAACGGTTGTGGTTCTGACACTGTTGTAAAAAACAACTTTGTCTCTGTGTTTGATTATCCTGTATTAAATACATCTAACGATACCACTATTAATATTGGTGAAAGTGCTACTGTTTTTGCTACTGGTGGACTTTCTTATTATTGGTCTCCTAATGTTAATGGTAATACTATTGCTTGTCCTACTTGCTCTTCTACTGTGGTGCAACCAACCGTTACAACTAATTATATTGTTGTGGCTTCTAATTCTATGTATTGTAAAGTACAAGATACGATTACAGTTATTGTTGATGTTAACTGCGGTGATTTCTTTATTCCTAACGTCTTCTCCCCTAATAATGATGGGTTAAATGATGTAATTAATGTTCATGGCAGATGTATTATGACTTTTAATCTGCAAATTTTTAATAGATGGGGCGAAAAAGTGTTTGAAACATCTTCTTTATCTGAAAGCTGGGATGGAACTTTTAGAGGACAAAAATTGGATACTGGTGTTTTTGTTTACAAAGCAGATGGAGTTTCTATTGATGGTAAATCCTTTAATTTAAAAGGAAACATTACTTTACTGAGATAAATAGTTAACTATGAAATTGTGTAAATTAATATTCATATTTCTTTTTTTGGGTGCATTAAAAATTCACTCACAAACTGGATGTACATCTTCTGCAGCATTTTGCGCTAACAATACTTCAGGAACAACATTTCCTGCAGGAACAAACACAAGTGCAGCTGCTGGACCTGATTATGGATGCTTATTTTCACAACCAAATCCTGCATGGTATTATTTTCAAGTATCTCAAAACGGTACAATTGTTATAGGAATTAGTGGTACTGGAGGCGGAGATGTTGATTTTATTTGTTGGGGACCTTTCACTTCACCAACAGGCAATTGTGGAAATTTAACAGCAGCTAATACTATTGATTGTAGTTATTCTGCCAGCGCAACCGAAACTTGTACTATTGCTAATGCGATTGTTGGTGAATACTATGAAATTTTAATCACTAACTTTTCTAATGCTGCACAAAATATAAATTTTAATCAAGCTGGAGGTACTGGCTCTACTAATTGTGGTTTAATAGCCCCGGTTACAAGTGCAACTGTTTGTTCAGGACAAACTGCCACCATATCCGCAAATACAAATTTAACGAATCCTACCTTTTCATGGAGTCCTGGAGGATTAACTACACAAACCATTGTTATTAGTCCTACAGTTACCACAATATATACTGTAACAGTAACAGGGTTAGATCCGGCTAGTACATCAACTACAATAGTAAATACAGGAACTGTAACAGTTGGTAGTCCTGCGCCAACATCAGTATCTCCGTCATCAACGTCTATTTGTTCTGGTCAAACAGCTACTTTAACCGCTAGTGGTTCTGGTCCATTTAATTGGGTTGCTAGTAGCGGAGCCTTTCCTCCTGCTACAGCAAGCGTTACAGTTTCTCCTACAACTACAACAACATATACAGTAATATCTGGTGTGGGTACATGCACTACTTCTGCCGTTGCTACAGTTTCTATTTCAACGACTCCTTCAATAAGTATAACTCCATCATTATCTACGATATGTGCTGGGCAAACTGTAACATTAACATCAACTGGGGTTGCTCCTTTTATTTGGACTGCAAGTAGTGGCTCTACTCCTCCTAGTGCTGCGACTGTAAATGTAAGTCCCACAACAACAACTACGTATTCGGTATTATCTGGCACAGGAACATGTACAGCCTCTGCAGTTGCTACAGTATCTGTTTCTACAATTCCATCCATCAGTATCACACCTTCTGTGTCAAGTATTTGTTCAGGTCAAAGTGTTGTTTTATCATCTAGTGGATCTGCTCCTTTTACTTGGACTGCAAGTTCAGGATCAAGCCCCGCAAATACAGCATCGGTTACAGTATCTCCAACTACAACTACTTCTTATACAGTTTTATCGGGTTCTGGAACATGTACTGCGACAGCTGTTGCAATAGTTTCGTTGTCTCCAGCTTCTCCAATCAGCATTACTCCATCTTTATCAACTATTTGTGTTGGGCAATCAGTTACATTGACATCTTCTGGTGTTGGGCCATTTGCTTGGACTGCAAGTAGTGGTCCTACCCCACCTGCAACAAACAGTATAAATGTGAATCCAACAGTTACAACGACTTACACTGTAATATCAGGAACAGGAACATGTACAACAAGTGCTGTTGCAACAATCTCAATAACTACAACTCCTTCTATCAGTATTTCATCTTCTAACTCTATAATATGTAATGGACAATCTTCCAGTTTAACAGTTATTGGAAACGCGGGTCCTTTTGCTTGGATGGCAAGTATAGGATCAACTCCACCTGCAACAGGAACAATCGTTGTTTCACCAACTACAACCACAACCTATTCAGTTTTAGCTGGCGCTGGAACATGTACAACATCTGCTGTAAAAACAGTAAGTGTTTTACCTGCAATTGATCCTACAATATCTGCAAGTAGTACAACCGTTTGTTTATCAAATAATGTAACAATGTCTGTTGCATCTGCAACTGGCTTAACTTATACTTGGCAACCAACGTTATCTATATCTGGAACAAATAATACATCAAGTATAACAGCTTCCCCTTTAAATACAACAGCTATAATTTATACAGTTACAGTGTCTAATGGAGTGTGTTCTAGTTCGGATACGGTTAAACTTCAAATAAAAACAGCACCAAATATTATTAATGTCACATCACTAAATAATGATACCATTTGCGTTGGAGGATGTGTAACTTTTAGTGCGAATACAACTGGTAGTTCACCTATTTCCTATCAATGGTTTTATCAAAGTGGTGTTGGAACATCTTCGGTGGGAGTAGCTCCTGAAGCTTGCTATCCTTCTGCTGGTAGTTTCTCTGTAGTAGCTACAGCATCAAATACTTGTGGTTTTGATACATTAGTAAAAACAAATTTTGTTACTGTTTTTGATTACCCTATATTAAATACATCTAACGATACCACTATTAATATTGGTGAAAGTGCTACTGTTTTTGCTAATGGTGGACTTTCTTATTATTGGTCTCCTAATGTTAATGGTAATACTATTGCTTGTCCTACTTGCTCTTCTACTGTGGTGCAACCAACCGTTACAACTAATTATATTGTTGTGGCTTCTAATTCTATGTATTGTAAAGTACAAGATACGATTACAGTTATTGTTGATGTTAACTGCGGTGATTTCTTTATTCCTAACGTCTTCTCCCCTAATAATGATGGGTTAAATGATGTAATTAATGTTCATGGCAGATGTATTATGACTTTTAATCTGCAAATTTTTAATAGATGGGGCGAAAAAGTGTTTGAAACATCTTCTTTATCTGAAAGCTGGGATGGAACTTTTAGAGGACAAAAATTGGATACTGGTGTTTTTGTTTACAAAGCAGATGGAGTTTCTATTGATGGACAATCCTTTAATTTAAAAGGAAACATTACTTTATTAAGATAAGAATACTTGAAATATAGTTAAAACAATAAAACGAATGACGATGAATAAATATATACACATGAAAAAAATAATTTTTGCAAGTATAATGGCATTGCCTATTATATCAAATGCGCAAGATATTCACTTCTCTCAGTTTAACGAAACTCCAGTTTTGATAAATCCTGCAATGAGTTGTACTGCTTTTGACACTCGTATTATTGCTAATTACAAAAATCAATGGGCAAGTGTTACTAGTCCTTTTCAAACTTATGGAATAAGTATAGAAAGAGCTTTTAAACATTTAAAATTAAAAAAAGCGTATTCTGGTATGTCTTTAAGTGTTTATAATGATAAGGCTGGCGATGCAAATTTAGGTTCTCTATTAGTAAACTTAGGATTTAATACCGTAGTAAAAACAGGGAAATATTCAAAAATTTCTGCTGGTATTGGTGGAGGAATAAACTACAGAACTATTAATCCATCAAAATTACAATGGGAAAGTCAATATAATGGATCTACGTATGACGCAACAATAGCATCTGGAGAAGCAGTTCCACGTAGTTCATTTATTCAAGGAGATTTAGTAGGAGGTGTTGCATACCACTATGCAAAAAGCGAGCGATACATAAGTGCACAAGATGGTACTAAGTTTGATATTGGTGTTTCAATATTTCACTATAACATGCCAAAGTATTCATATATTAACAGTGGAGATAAACAATATATAAAATATGCAGTTAATGCTAATTTTGATATTGGTATTCAAAATACTGGAATTGCAATTGTACCAAGTTTATTATATATGCGACAAGGTCCATCTCAAGAAATTAATGTAGGTTCTTTATTTAAATATATTATTCAAGATCAATCAGTTTATACTGGTATCAAAAAACCATGTGCTATTGCTATTGGAGCTTTTTATCGTGTAGGTGACGCTGTTATTCCAACATTACAATTTCAATATGATATGTATGCGTTTTGTGTAAGTTATGATGTGAATACATCTCAATTAACTGGTGCATCTAGAGCTAAAGGAGGATTAGAATTTAGTTTACGATTTAATACTAGCCCTGGCTACGGTAAATCATTAGGAAAGAGTATTAACCGTCCTACCTATAAATAATAAATCAAAAACGTGTAAAAAATCCTCAGCTAAAAAAGTTGGGGATTTTTTATGTAATTTATTTACAACTAATAAATATCTCAAATGCATAATAGTTAGTTTAATGTATATTTTATTTCGATGAATTTCTTATTTATCAAAAGGATATAAATCATAATCCTTTTTAACAATTGCCTATTAAAATAAATGTATTTTTGCCGTTTCTCAACGATGAGATATGACAAAGAAGATTATAGATATAACGGAATTTGAAAAATTATTCAAAGAAAATTATAGCAAACTTTGTTATACGGCTTATAAAATTACTAAGAATACTTCTTTAGCAGAAGATATCGTTCAAGATGTTTTTATAAAAATATGGGAAAATAAGGAGCATATCGAAATAAAAATTAATGCATTTTTATACTTAAACCGCGCTGTTATAAATGCTTGTTATAATGAAAGTTCAAGAAAAAAAGTAATTAATATAAACCCTATTTCTGAAACTGAAATGGAAAAAATATCTTTTTCAGAAGACTTAGAGACAAGACTAGATTCTAATCAATTACAAAATCAAATTGAAAAATCTTTAAATAAACTCCCTACTAAATGCAGAACTATTTTCATATTAAGTCGTTTTGAAAATTATAAATATCGAGAAATTGCAGAAACACTCAACATCTCAATAAAAACAGTAGAGTCGCAAATGGGAATTGCAATCAACAAAATAAATACAGATTTAAAGCCTATTTTAGCAAAACACTTCCCTGATTTATTAATAATAGCCTTAATATTATCAGTAATTTTAAATTTGTTTAAGGGTTAAATAAAATATTATTGTCCTATATATTAGGTAAACATGAATATAACAGATGACATATTAATTAAAGAAATAAGTGGTAACGCTTCTAACGAAGAAATACTACTTATTACTGAATGGATAAATTCATCTCCTAATCATAAAGCCCACTATAACAGATTAAAATTAATATGGGATAATGCTACAATTAAAGATCCTAATTTCAGTCCTGATGTTAATGATGCATGGAAGTCTGTATCAAAAAAAATAAACCAAAAATCGTCATTCATTATACTAAAAATAGCGGCTAGCCTTATTTTTATTATTGTGTTGGGTATCTTAATAAATTTTATTTGGTTAAATACAAATGCAAAAGATGGCACTATTGTTAGCCAAAATGATTCTGAAATCTCAACTGATAATACGTCTGATAAAAATGTAACTAATATCAAAACATTTAATGTCACTACAAAAGATAGTATCAAAGAATTATTATTGCAAGACAGTTCATTGGTAATTTTAAACTCTAATTCGGAAATAAATTATAAAGATTTTTTTGCTTCAAACAAACGCAAAATTTATCTAAACGGACAAGCGCATTTTGATATTATTCCAAATAAAAAAGATTTTATCGTAGCCACAAAATATGTTATTGTAAAAGTTTTAGGAACCACCTTTACTGTAAATGAAAACAAAGAAGAGCAAACTATTGATATTATTGTTGAAGAAGGAAAAGTAGAAGCCTACGAAATAAATAAAATAAAAAATAAAGTATTTATTACAGCATCAGAAAAATACACCTACGATATTAAATCCCATACATTTACAAAAACAGAGCATCACAAAAAGAAGCACTGGTGGAAGAATTTTTTCTCAAAATTCAAAAAACTTTTAGACCGTATAAAACACAGAAAAACTAAAAAAGAATAGTTTTTTAGCATAATACTATCATTTTAAAACCTTATAAATCAAATATTTAAAGTTTTAAATATTTTTTTTCATTATTCGTTTAGGGGTATACCTCATATTATTTGTCTTTATTAATAAGGAGGGTTGCTGTGTGCCTTCTCTTTATTAAATAAAAATTTAAAAAACGATTATGAAAAAAATTATTTTAGGAAGCTTTATGGCTTTTTCTGCTTTAACTGGATTTTCTCAATCTATGGGAAAAGGAAAAAATGTATTATATATAGGTGCAGGTGCAGGAACAGGCTACTTTGGTGCTTCAAGTTACAGAGGAAATGGCTATCAATATCATTCATCACCTACTATTCATTTAGGATTTGAGAGAGGTATTTCTGAATCAATTCCAAAAAGTATTATTGGATTAGGAGGTTCTATTTCAACTTGGTATGGCTCTCAAAGTTATATTGACAAATCAGGTAATAGTTGGGATAAAAAATGGACTGATATAACTATCCTTTTCAAAGGATATTACCATCACAAATTTTTAGTAGGCGAAAAATGGGATGTATATGCTGCTCTTTTAGGAGGTATAAAAAACAGGGCCTATTCATATAAAACAAATAATAATGTTTACGAAAATAAATTCCGAAACGAATCTGGAGTTTATCCTGCTGCTGGTATCTCTGTAGGTGGAAGATATTATGTATCAAAAGTATTTGGGTTTTACTTAGAAGGAGGTGCAGGCATAAATATAGATTATATACAAGGTGGTTTTGCTTTTAAATTTTAATGGCAATATTAAATGAAACAAATCATACCATTAGCATTTTTAGGTTTATTTATCGCATGTAATGATTCTGAAAACGAAAAAGACATAGAACATCTTATTGATTCATTAAATGCTATATCCCAAACTTCTAGTCTATACAATGATGATTTAGGAATTACAAAAACAGATTCTCAAAATCTGAGATTGAATACAACTATAAAACCTTTAAAACTTAATTCACATTATCGAATAAGAAAAAATAATTTCATCATATTTTAATCTTTTAATAATTAATAAAATTATTATTTATATGATAAAAGATCACTAACCGTTGAAACAAAATTAAAATACAAAATGGTTTCAAATAACATTCATCATTGTGCATCCTTGCTAATTCAAAAAAAAAAAAAAAATCATAATCAAAGATGGTGTTTATAGTTATGTAGCTTCAATTATACAAAACGATAAAGCAAAATCTAATATATTTCTTAAAGAATGCTCAAAACAAAGTGATAGTTACCTTGCTAAAAATTACTGGGGAGAAGAATTCATAAAAGAAATATTAAATTTTCAAAAAAAAATTAAACACTTAAAACAAGAATAATTTAAAATCAATTACAAAATATATCATACTTAATTTAATATATGAGTATTACTAATACTATTATTAGAAACAAAAAGGTTGCATTTTATCAAGGTAAATTATTTAAATTTCATAAAATAAATTTCTCTGATGTTATCCATATTCATTCAAATAAAGAAGAACAAGGATCAGTTATTATATTTAATAATGGATTGATATTAAAATCAGAAATTACATTAATAAAATTTTCAAATATATTACCCGCTATATTTGAAAGAGTGCATAAAAGCTCGATAATAAACATTAATTATGTTGATAATATAGATTTAAAAAACAGAAAGATTATCATGAATGATGATACATGTATTGACTTTAGTAGAACTTATGCACCAAATCTTAATAAATATTTTCTTGTTAGTTTCGAAAAAAAGAAAAGGAAAACAAAAACTTAAATGAGTAAACTATTAAAATAATCAACACTTTTAAGTAATCTACTCCCATACCAACTAAACATTTCACCATCTACTAGTATTACTTTTGATTTTGGAAAATGATTTTGTAATTCTTTAACGTGAATGTCTTTAAAAGGATATGGTTCAGAGGACAAAAAAATAAATGAAGGGTTTAGCGCTTTTATAGTTTCAATACTCAATTCTGGATAACGATGTTTATTAATAATATTACTCAATATAGTTATATTTATATCCAAACAATTCAGTAAGCCTATTCTGTTCATCATATCTCCAATAAATGTAGATTTACCAGCTGCCATAAATGGATTATTCCATATTAAATACAAAGCTGTACCATTGTATTGTTTTAAATTAGAAAACGATGAATGAATTTGCTGAGATATTTGTTGAGACAACTCTATTCTATCTAACACAATTCCAAGTTTGTTAATCATATCTAAAGAATCCTCCAGATTATAAATATCACTCATCCAAACTTTAAACTCTTTTTGAAGTTCATTAATTTGGGTTTGCTCATTTTCTTCTTTGTTACCAATAATTAAATCGGGTTTTAATGCCCTTATCTTATCTAAGTTTAATTGTTTAGTACCTCCTACTCGCTCAATAGTATTGAACATAGTTTGAGGATGAATACAAAATTTTGTAACACCAACTAACTCTGTTCTTAACCCTAAATCCCATAATAACTCCGATTGAGAGGGTACTAATGAAATAATCCGTTTAGGAATATTCAACAACTCTATTGTATTATTTAATTGGTCGGTAAAAAGCATGCCCAAATTTCAGAATAATACTGCATATTTGCTATCTAAAATGAACTCTTCTTTAAAAGCACATATTTCTTTATTCTTGGCTCAAGTCATTTATGCGCTCAATTATTCCATAGCTAAAGATTTAATGCCTCATTATATTAAACCCTTGGGATTGGTGATGTTAAGAATCTCAGGCGCTTTAGTTTTATTTTGGCTATTGTCTTTTGTTTCAAAAAAAGAAAAAGTAGAAAAAGATGATTTAAAGAAAATGATGTTATTGGCCTTATTTGGTGTAGCTGTAAATCAAGCTTTTTTTATTTATGGCTTAAGCCTTACCAAACCAATTAACTCGGCTATTATTATGGTCAGTAATCCAATAGCTGTTATGGTATTTACCATTGTTGTTTTTAAAGAAAAGATTACAAGCCTGAAGCTCACTGGCTTAGCATTTGGGGTAATAGGAGCTTTAACCTTGTTACTCTTTAAAGCTCAAGGTTCGTTTGCTATTGGTAGCGATACAATTACCGGCGATTTAATGACTTTAGTTAACTCCTTATCTTGGGCTGTTTTTGTGGTTATGGCTAAACCTTACATGCAAAAATATCAAACTGTTACAGTTATGAAATGGATTTTTTTATTTGGTTTTATTTACTTGTTACCCTTTGGGATGACAGATTTATTAGAGGTTCAATGGCATACATTATCAAATAATGTTTTGTTTGCAATGGCATTTGTGGTTGTGGCTACTACCTTTTTAGCTTATTTATTAAATACATACGCTTTAAAAGCTCTAAGTTCATCAGTTGTGAGTATGTATATTTATTTACAACCATTTTTAGCCACACTTATCGCTATTTTATTAGGAAAAGATGAGCTCACAATCATTAAAGTTATTTCTGCAAGTTTAATTATTTCTGGGGTTTATTTAGCTAGCAGAAAAAAGAAAGAATTGATATAAAATATTATTTAGTTTAAATTATAAATTATAAATTAGACAACGCTTATTGTTAAACAAATTCTACTATCACTTCATATTATGGTACACAATTTATCCGAACAGAATTCAATTTTCAATCAATTTGTTGCCGAGTTACGTGATGTAACAATCCAAAAAGATAGCATGCGTTTTCGCAGAAATTTAGAACGTATGGGTGAAATAATGAGTTATGAAATTTCTAAAACATTAGATTACCAAACAAAAGAAACAACTACACCTCTTGGTATTGCATCTACTAGTCATTTAGTATCTCAGCCCTTAATTGCTACTATTTTACGAGCTGGCTTACCAATGCATTTGGGTGTTTTAAATTATTTTGATAATGCAGAAAATGCATTTATATCTGCTTATAGAAGACATCATAAAGATAATTCTTTTGATATTCATGTTGAATATGTTTCAAGTCCTAGTTTGGATAATAAAGTTTTAATCCTATGCGACCCAATGATTGCTACTGGTTCTTCTATTGTACTAGCGTACAAAGCCATTTTAGCGAAGGGAACTCCCAAACACGTTCATATTATTTCTGCTATTAGCAGTCGCGAAGGTGTAGATTATGTGAGAGCTAATTTACCAACTAAAAACTTTACAATTTGGTGTGGTGCTATTGACGAAGAGTTAACGGCGCATTCATACATTGTACCAGGATTAGGTGATGCTGGGGATTTAGCCTTTGGAGAAAAAATATAAATCCTAACGTGTTTCTTTTAGTAATGGATAGCTCTGACATCTGGACATTTATAACGGCTGCTTTAGCTTGTACTATTTCGTTATCTAAAATTGGTATACCAACCGTTATTGCCTTATATAAATCCAATTATTTAATGGCTTTAACAAGCAGTTGCTCAGGAGCTATTTTTGGAACTATTGTTTTCACTTATCTATTTGCGGGGATTTTAAAATGGTGGGATCGTTTTAAAGATAAATGGTTTACATCCAAACATCCGAAAAAAGTATTTACAAAATTTAATCGCAGAGTCATCAGAATAAAACACCGTTTCGGTTTATTAGGAATTGCCATTCTTACCCCTATTTTTCTGTCAATACCAATTGGAGCATTTTTAGCAGAACGTTTTTATAAAGACAAGAAAAAAGTAATATTATATTTAGGCTTATCATCTGTATTTTGGTGTATTGCCTTATATTTTATTTTCCTATTTTTTTATGACACATTTAGATCTTGGTTTTCTAAATAAATTAAGACTTAACAAATAATCGCTGTTTTTGCCTGCCATTACTAGTAATAATCAAGATATACATTCCTGAATTTAATTCTTTAATTAACAGAGATGTTGTACTGAAATGATTACTCGATGTTATGATTTCCTCACCTATACTATTTACCACAGAAACAGAATATTCCTGATTAGGTAATACAATATTTAGTAAATCATCCGCTGGATTAGGATACACTATAATATTATCTAATTCTAATTCTTTTACTCCTACATTTTGTTGATGAATAACGCCCACTGCATCTAAATCAAAACCTCCACTACCAAAAGCGGTTGGCCAAGGATCATTGATTTTATTACCCAATGCATCTCTTGTACAATATTGATTTTGAATACACCCAACAACATCTATAATTTTCACATGCGTAATTGATTGTTTATCTAATAATATATGGTCTGCAATTTCGCTCAAATCAAAAGGAGTCCCATATTCTGCTTTATATTTTCCTGCTAAATTATTTATTTTGGTTGCATCTGTTAATCCAAAACTCCAAGTTTGTGTTATAGTATCTGTTAAACTTGTTGAGGGAAACCTAAAATAATTAACCCCATCACTGCTCACTTCTACGAATGCTAATTCTAAAAAATTACCATCAAAGCTATTTTCAAAAACAGCAAAATCAGGTCCTGGTAAATCAATAATAGGCGAATTAAATGTAACAACAGCATTACCACCATCACCTAAACTAACCACACCATTAGCGCCTGCTATTCCTACTGCCATCAAACTATCACCTACATCTGCATAAGCACCTGATGGAGCTGATATATCCTGCAGGCCTCTGGATACAATACAATTGGTTGCCCATGAAATAAATACAGAACTATCTTTATACAAAGCAGTTGTTCCGCTTATACCTACTGGAGGAGCAAATTGTGAAAATAAAGGAATACGTAACCCTATCAAAAAATAAAATACAAATACTAAAAAAAATGGTTTCATTAATTTGGTACAATGTCTTTTTGAATCCTTTTCCCGGAATTCTAAACATCGATTTATTGGGAGGTCTTCTGACTTGCCTCAGTAACACGCCTTCCCATTATTAAACAGTGGCTAAATGTATTACTTATTAAGGTTTTACAGCTGCGGGTACAGTTTTGGATTTACACCAAATTCCCTTTTCCAACAGTGTAAATATAAGAAAAGTATTACAAAATATAATCTGCCACAAAGTCCTAAATTTTAGATGGCACAATAATCGTATATTGTATTGCACAAAAACACACAATTGTATGAACTTTTTTAATGATTCTGATAAAATGCCCTTTGAACCAATGATTGACGAGGATAGTGATTTTATTCCACTACTTTCGGCTGAAGATGAGGACAATATGCACGCAGAAAAAATACCCGATATACTGTCAATTTTACCGCTACGTAATACTGTTTTATTTCCAGGTGTAGTTATTCCTATTACTGTTGGAAGAGATAAATCTATTAACCTTATCAAAGACGCTTACAAAGGTGATAAAACGATAGGTGTAGTAACTCAAAAAAACGATAGTATTGAAGACCCGCAACCCGAAGACTTGCATGTTGTAGGTACAGTGGCTCAAATTATAAAAATGCTTCGTATGCCTGATGGTAATACAACGGTTATTATTCAAGGTAAAAAACGTTTTCGTATAAAAGAATTCACTCAAAGTGAACCGTATTATAAAGCTAAAACTCAACGATTTGAAGAAACGCGTCCCGAAAAAGACGATAAAGAATTTCAAGCCATCGTTTCTAATTTAAAAGATACAGCTTTACAAATTATTCAAAAATCACAACATATTCCTACCGAAGCTGGATTTGCATTAAATAATATCGAAAGTCAGAATTTTATGGTGAATTTTATTTCATCAAACATGAATGCAAGTTCTACCGAAAAACAACATTTATTAGAAGTTCCTAGTTTAAAAGACCGAGCTACTATGGTTTTGGCCCATATTACTAAAGATCTTCAAATGTTGGAATTAAAAAATCAGATACAAAATAAAGTTAAGGTTGATTTAGATAAACAACAGCGTGATTATTTTTTACATCAACAAATAAAAACCATTCAAGAAGAGTTAGGTGAAAAAAGCCATGAACAGGATATTGATGATTTAAAAGAAAGATCAAAAACTAAAAAATGGAGTAAAGAGATTGCTGATACTTTTGAAAAACAAATTGGTAAGCTATCACGTATGAATCCGAACTCTCCTGAATTTGGCATACAAACCAATTATTTAGAGTTACTGTTAGATTTACCATGGGGTGAATATACCACTGACAATTTTGACTTAAAACACGCGGAATCTGTTTTAAATGAAGATCATTTTGGTTTAGAAAAAGTGAAGGAACGTATTCTTGAACATTTAGCTGTATTAAAATTAAAAGGTGATTTAAAAGCGCCTATTCTTTGTTTATATGGCCCTCCAGGCGTTGGTAAAACTTCTTTAGGAAAAAGTATAGCCAAAGCTTTAAATCGTAAATATGTTCGTATGAGTTTAGGCGGTTTAAAAGATGAGAGTGAAATTCGAGGTCATCGTAAAACATATATTGGAGCTATGCCTGGGCGTATTTTACAAAACTTAAAAAAAGTACAATCGTCTAATCCAGTTTTTATCTTAGATGAAATTGATAAAGTTGGTAGTGATTTTCATGGTGATCCGTCGTCTGCCCTGCTAGAAGTTTTAGACCCCGAACAAAATTCTACATTTTATGATAATTTCTTAGAAGCAGATTATGATTTAAGTAAAGTAATGTTTATTGCTACATGTAATAATTTAGCAACCATACAACCTGCTTTACGCGACCGAATGGAAATTATTGATGTAAGCGGCTATACAGTAGAGGAAAAAATAGAAATAGCTAAACAACATTTATTACCAAAACAAGTTGAAGAAAACGGTTTAAAAAAATCTCAATTAAAACTTACTGACAAACAATTTGAATTTATTATTGAAAATTACACAGCCGAAAGCGGAGTGCGTAATTTAGAAAAACGTATTTCAAAAATTGCGAGATATGTGGCTGTACATGTTGTAAAAAATGAAACTTTACCAAAAATCAATGAAGATACCATTGCAAAAATTTTAGGACCTTCTCACGAAAAAGCCAAATACCAAGGTAATGATGTTCCTGGTGTTGTAACAGGTTTAGCTTGGACTCAAGTTGGTGGAGATATTTTATTTATTGAAACTTCACTATCAAAAGGTAAAGGTGCTAAATTAACCTTAACAGGTAATTTAGGTGATGTAATGAAAGAAAGTGCAACTCTTGCCTTAGAATTTATAAAAGCTCATAACGAAGAATTAAAAATTGATTCTGAAGTGTTTGAAAATTATAATATTCATATACATGTTCCTGAAGGCGCTACCCCAAAAGATGGACCAAGTGCGGGTATTGCGATGTTAACTTCACTAACATCTGCTCTAACAAAACGTAAAGTAAAAAAGAATTTAGCTATGACTGGCGAAATTACCTTACGTGGAAAGGTTCTTCCAGTTGGTGGTATTAAAGAAAAAATACTAGCAGCTAAACGCGCTGGCATCAAAGAAATTATTTTATGTCACGATAATAAAAAAGATGTAGATGATATTAAATCAGACTACTTAAAGGGATTGACATTTAAATATGTTCATCAAATGACAGATGTGTTACAATTAGCTTTACTAAAATAAAAAAAGCCTCCACTACATTAGTGGAGGCTTTTTTTATTTATTTACACTGTTTCAATTAAAACGGTAGCATTACTTCTCTATCTAAAAACAAAAAATCCCTCACATTGCTGTAAGGGATTTAATACGTTTAAATAGTTCGTTGATTAATTATTGAATAATTAATCGACGAGTAATTTTTTCGTTTTTACAATTCAGGTTAACAAAATAAACACCCGAATTTAATTTAGCATCATTAATAGTTAAATGATTAAAACCATTGGTTACATCAATACTACGCTTATACACGTTTCTTCCAGTTACATCTGTAATTTCTAATTCAAATTTATCTGAATTATTAGAGTTTAATAATAAATAAAACTCACCAGAAGTTGGATTAGGTGCTAAAACGTATTCAAAGCTATTAGCATTAACTTCTTTTACAGCTGTTGGTGTACTATTGTAACAAGGGAAAGTTGGATTTGCAATGTATGTCATTGTTGTAAAATCAATATAACATGCATAACGAACGCTGTCAACAAATGGATTACGATTACCTTGTAATGAATCTAAAAAGTCGTTACGAGAAATTTCCCATGAATCTGGTAAATCTTGAAAATGCCATTTCTTTAAAATATTTTGATCTTGACCATAAGCAATTGTTCCGCTGATTGGATTTTTTAATTTCCAATTTTGAGCAACTCCAAATGCATCTGTTTGTCCATTGTAGGCTGTAGCTAAGTACATAACTGCACGAGCCCAATCTCCTTTATGATTATTTCTTGGTTCAAACACAGTATGGCCTAAAGCATCTTGTCCTCTTTTTGATAACATATACGAACTTTGAACAGTAACAACTTCTCCCATAGGATAGTTACTTCTTAAAGCATTTACGTCATTTTGATTTGTTGGGAATAAATGATGCTGATCGTTATACTCTTTTCTTTCAACATTATTAGGAGCGGCACCTGAACCATCTGCTGGGTTAGTTGGCATCCACTGATGGCAATAACTATGTTCACGACTCATGTATCCCCAAATAAATGGTTCTGTGTATATATAGTTTTCACTACTATAAACGCAAGTCACTACTTTTTGTCCTGCAGTTGTATCACGAGCTGCAAATAATTTAATCATTGTCTCGTCATAATTACCATAAAATGTTGATGTATGAGGATAAATTTGAGCAGATAAAGCTGTTACAAAATTAGTATTATTAACATTTAATGCACTGTATTCAGAAACTGGTTGCATGGTTGCTAAAGCAGTAAATCCTCCTGTTAAAGGACTTGTTGTTAAGTAGTTGGTATAAACACCAGAACCATTGTAAGCAAAAATAGCTAGTTCATAAGATAAACCCGCATAAATATTACTTAAACCTAAATTAGTATTAGATCCAGAATAAATAACTTTACTAGAACCAATAGCATCTCCAATTTGATAAGCTACACCATCAACTGGCACGTCAGTAATAACAGATGATGATTGTTTTTTCAAAATCAAATATCCTGTAGGAGCCCCAGAAGCTGCTGTGAAAGCTGCTGATGCGCGATAAGACTTAATACCCGAGAAGTTTAAGGCTGTTGGTTGAGCAGATGGCTGAGTTGCTAAATTTCCACCTATTCCATTTAAATTAATCACATAAGCACCTTCATTAGAATCATTATTATTGATTGTTAAAACAGCTGAACGGGTACCAGCTACTGATGGATTAAATGAAATCGTTAAAGCAACATTTGAAGATGGATTAACCGTTGTTGGAGCAGTTGGAGCAGTAACAGTATAATCTGCCGCTGCTGAACCTGTTAACGCAAATGAACTAATAGTTAAAGGCGAAACGGTTCCTTGATTTTCAATTGTAAAATTAACAGTTGTTGGTGTACCAACTGCTGAATTAAATAAAGCAGAATTTCCTCCTGATAAAATTGTAGTAGTTCCTTGTTTTACATTAATCTCTTGAGCTGTTATAGGTGCAGCTGCAATATTAATTTCGTCAAGCGCTACGTTATTTCCAGTAGTTTTATTTGTAAAAATCCATTGTAAGTATCTTGAACTAGAATTTGGAGTAACAGTATACTGAGTATAAGCTGTACTACTTAAGTTATTAGCAAATACTGTCAAATCTGTCCAGGTAGTCCCATTAGTAGATTCCTGTAATTTAAAAGTACCAGACCAAGCACCACCAGTATTAAAACCTTTCAAATAGTAACTCACTACACCAATTTGATCGGCTGAGAAAAATTGAATGTATTCGTTTGTACCTGATGTAGCTCCTGCATTATCAAATTTGGCTGCAATACCTACTTGGCCTGTAGCATAAGTAAAAGTACCACCAATGTTAGTTGACCATCCTGTAGTACAAGGTGTAAAGCTTGATGCAGAGATAAAGTTTTCAAAATTGTACCCTGTTGGTAAAGGGCATTGTGCATTTGCATTGAAAGCTCCAAATCCCAATAGCGCTGCAAATAGTTTAATTTTTTTCATGTCTTATATTTTATGATTGTTAATTAATGTCATAGTTTTTGTAATGTATTTATTTTAAAAAGTTAATTTGGTTCCAATAATATAAGTTCTTCCTACACCAAAGTATACAAGCGCATATGTTGCGTTAAAACCACCATTACCTTGTGCTTCATTTATGTACATTGTATTTAAAACGTTATTTACAGTTGCATAAATATTTACCTTTAAAACACCCCCAATTGGTAATTCATAACCCGTACTTAAATCTAACAGATTATACGACGGTAGCTTCCAACTTTCTCTGTTAGCATTAGCACCAGATAAATCTATTGCTGTATAATTAGCATAATTTCGTGCAAAATAAGTAAAGCGAGGTTTAAAATAAAAACCTTTAAAAGGCATTAAACGAACCCCTAAACTTGCTTGTGTTTGAGCTGAATTACCAACATGTACATTTTTAGCAGAGTATTCAATTGTATCTTGTATAACGGCATTAGCATCATAAGAAAACACAGATCCACCAGAAGTATATTTCCAATCACCTAAAGATAAAATACCTTCTAATTCTATTTGTTTGATTGGACGATAATTTGCTTCGAACTCAATCCCCTTATAATTAACATTTATCCCGTTAGTTTGATATAAATTTCCATCTAAATCACTTCTAGAAGGCTGCGGTTGATTTAACCAATTTGTGTTATAAATGTTAACCATTCCATTAACCTTATTGTATTTTAAACCATAACCTACTTCAAACGATTGAATTTTTTGAGGTTCTAAGCCTGTTATTGCAATATTTGCAAAACTGTATGTGCTGAAAAAATTTTGTGGAATTTGCATGATTCCTAAATTTAAAAACACATTGTGATGATCGTTTATATTATAATTTGCTCCTCCCTTAATCGTATATCCTAATTGCCATTTCCAATCTGTTGTTGCTGTTCTAATTCCTGCAGAATTTCTATCGTAAGTTTCTCCATTATGAACAACAGTTGTGTTATAACCAACATAATTATGATATGTTGTATCTGATAATACTAAATCCTTTTTTTTGTAATAATCAATTCGTTGAAAGCCTGTGTATGATCCAGTGGCTGTAAAAAACGCTACCCATTTATCTTTTTTAAATTCGGCCTGAGCAATCAATCCACCATATTTTACTAAACTGTTGTAATTAGTTCCAAAAATATCATCTTTTCTTTTTATAAAATTCGAGTAATCTGTCGGGTCTAAATTTGGATTTTTACTAGAACCTCCTTCTACAAAATAATCTCCACCTAATAAATTGTAAACTGTTGTTGTATGATATCCATGATAGTATCTAGCATCAATACCATAAGTTAATGTAAACAACTTATTTAATTTTGTTGTAGCAGTAGATAATATACCTACCCATTTATGGTTATTATTACTTTGTCTCAAAATAGTTGTAGATTTATGTTCTGTTGCACTGTAGTTTGCATCTATAAAAGTAGAATTTGAATTATACTTTGATTGCAACAAATAATACCCCGTTACAGAATCCCTATTAGTTAGTGTAGGTGTGTAACCTGTACCCCCTCCAGTACCAAATGAAGCGTATAAAACTGTAGATAGAGTTGTTTTTTCTCCCATTTTCCAAAAATGATTTAAACTCAATAAGGGTTTATTGTATACATTTACTTTATCATTTACAGTTGAACCATTTAATAAAGCTTGGTCTGGATTCCATCTTAAACTTCTATCACCTTGAGTTAAGGTAGTATATTTTGTTGTACTTGATTGAATTGAACGAATTACTGAATCAGAATTAACGCCTAATTTTTGTGCATAATCCTTATTATAAACGGCAATTGGCATCATACTAGTTCTTTGTCCGTGAGACTGAGGAGCTCCATTAATTCCAAAACTTATAATATGCTTAGGATTTGGCATATATTGTATTTTAGCAAAATAAGTGAATGCTTTATTCCAAGTTTGTTCAGCCCATCCATTACTTTCATTAAAAGTTCCTGCTAAAGAAAAACCCCACTTATTATTCATTAATCCAGAATTATATGACAAGCCCATTAAATTATATCCATTATTTCCCCACTCTTTCTTTACCACCATTTGTTGTTTACCTTCTATTCCATTGGTAATAAAATTCATCGTTCCTCCAACAGATGCTACTGCTAATTTTGTAGCACCTAATCCTCTTTGTATTTGCATTGATTTGGTAATATCTTTTAATCCAGCCCAGTTACTCCAATATACAGATCCATTTTCCATATCATTTACAGGAACTCCATCAACCATAACGGCAATAAAATTTTGACTAAATCCTCTGATTGTTACTCGAGAATCTCCAGCTCCACCTCCTGAACTTGAAGCGTATGCTCCTGGTGTTGTATTAGCTATCATACTAATATCTCTTCCTCCTAATTCTTCAGAAATTTTTGTAGCCGATACAGAACTAAATGCCACTGGGGTTTCTCTTACTTGTGCAACATTAGCAAATACTTCAACTTCATCTAAAACATCACTTTCTAATTTTACTTCTATTTTTTTATTGGTGAATAACTTCATTTTTTGGCTGTATTTTTTATATCCTAACATAGATATTTCAATAACATATTCACCTTTAGATAATTTTAAACTAAAATTACCTTCCAAATCTGCAATTGTACCAACTCCTGTTTTTGCTAAAACAGTTGCTCCAATCAATGCCTCACCTGTTTCTAAGTCCTTAATAGAACCAGATAAAATGACCTTAGAACTGTCTTGAGACTTTAGAATTAAAGTAGATAAAACAAAAACGAACAAAAAACCTTTTTTTAACATACACTTTTTTAAATGTAAAGGGCTGAATATTTCATCAGCCCTTAATTATATTGATTGATTTGAAATTATTGGATAACTAATTTTTCTGTTTTAGTTCCTTGTTCACCTTTAACAATAGCATAATAAACACCTTTTGCTACTCCTAAATTTCTAACAACAACTGTGCTTTCATTTGATGAGTTTGTATAAGTGTAAACTACTTGCCCAATAGCATTTATAACTGTAATAGTATTGATAGTTTTGTTACTTACAAATGCTATTTCATTCCCGTTAGATGGATTAGGAAATACTTTTAAACTAATAGATTTTGTCAAATCTTTTAAACCAGCTGGCTGAGAACAGTCGCAAGTATGAATACCTACATTTGTCCAATTATCTTTTGATAAAGAATCCCACTCTAATGTTACATTAAATTGAGCTGGATTTGTAGTAACACCAACTTTTATAGTAGACTTTCTTTGTAATGAGTGGTCTTTTGTCCACCATTTACCAACAGAACCATCATAAGGAGCTACATCGCTCCATGCTGGAGAAGGTTGTTCTCCGATTCTGCCAAAAATATCTATTCTAGCATAAGGACTTTTTCTAACTAAAACCATAGCATCATCACCATTAACAAAAGTAGGCGCTGGATACGCACCGTCTAATTGTTGAGCTAATGCCTGCAAAGCAGGTGAACATGCTGGAGATGTTGAAGTTGTTCCTGAAGTTACTCCTACTCCATTTGCAATTACAAATGTGCTGTAAGAATTAATAGAACCAACTAAATCAGTACTATCTGTACCAATTGAGGAACCATTTGAATAACGCACCAAACGGTAATTATTTAAATTAATAGCATTAGCTGTAGGGTTATAAAATTCCATAGCCTTGCTGTTTCCACTTCCTTCACAATATTCGGAAATAAATAGTTCAGTACAGTTTTGTGCTTTACCTACTAAAGCAACTGCGATTAATGATAAACTTAGTAAAGTTTTTTTCATGTTTTATAATTTTAGAGTTTTTACAAATAAATGGCTAAAAGCGGTTTAAGGCGGATTACAGATTAGTTTTCCTCTTATAGGGTGGTCACTTAATTAGCGAAACAAAAATAAGACAATTTGAATTACCCACAAACAATTGTGAATAAAAATGATAATTAAGTAATAAACATTTAACAATTACTTAATTAACAACAACATTTTCCAAGAATCACTAAATCATAAGGCGGAATAGGCTTGTAAATTTTCATTTTTTAACGAATTCTTATTCTTTACTCCCGCAATAAAAACTACATTTGTTTGTTAAATATCAAAATAATGACAAAACTTTTTATAACAGGCTTTTCTTTGCTTCAATTAGCATCTTTTTCACAATCAAACGTTAGTTTTTCCATTAACGGTAGTTTAAAAAACGCTCCCGAAAATTCATATATCTACATTCATCATAAATGGAATAATAAAGATATTACCGACAGCGCAAAAATTAAAAATGGGCAATTTTCTTTTTCTGGAAAAACGGCTGAACCTAATATGTATTGGATGACTAAATCTAGTAACATTAGCGAACAGCCAAATTTAATTTTCTTTGTGGATGGCGGAAAAACAAGTATCACAGCTCATTTAGATAGTCTTCCTCAAGCCAAAGTTACTGGCGGACAAACACAAAAAGATTACCAAGATTACAACGCTATGATGTTTGGTTTTGGATCTAAACAGCAAATACTAGTTAATACCTATAACGAGGCTAAACTCAGAGGTGATGCTGCTACCATGAACGCTAAAGTTGCCGAATATCAAATTTTAGATAAAGAAGTGAAAGCATCGATTGAGAATTTCATTAAAACTCATTCAAAATCAGCCGTAAGTGGATATGCCATTTATTATAACAATCAAAACTCTAATGCATCAATTGATGAATTAGAAAGAGTGGTTGGACTTTTAGACAAAAGTATTTTAAACACTAAATATGGTAAATTAGCCCAAGAAAAATTGACTCAATTAAGAGGCACAACCATTGGTTACCCAGCCATAAATTTTGCCCAAGCTGATGCAAATGGCAAAATGGTTAACTTATCCGATTTTAAAGGTAAATATGTGTTAGTAGACTTTTGGGCTAGCTGGTGTGGGCCTTGCCGAGCAGAAAATCCAAATGTGGTAATGGCTTATAATAAGTATAAGGATAAGGGATTTACAATTTTAGGCGTTTCTTTTGACCAAGCTAAAGACAGATGGTTGCAAGCCGTTGAAAAAGATAACCTAACCTGGACTCAAGTGAGTGACTTAAAAGGTTGGGGAAATGAAGCTGGTAAATTATATGGTATTACCAGTATTCCAGCTAATTTATTATTGGACAAAGAAGGAAAAATTGTTGCTAAAAACTTAAGAGGGGCCGAATTAGAAGCTAAACTGGAAGAACTAATTAAATAAAAAATGTACTCTGTAAATTAAAAACTAATTATAAATTTGCTATCCTTAAAATAATACAAACATTTATGAAAAAACGTACTCTAGGATTATTAACACTATCTTCAATTGGTTTAACTGTTTTTGCTCAAGTTTCTGAGCCTGTTATTATGACTATAAACGAAAAGCCGGTTTATAAAAGTGAATTTGAAAATGTTTACAAAAAAAATAGTGGTAAAGAGGTCAACAAAGAACAAAAATCTGTAAAAGAATATGTTGATTTATTCTCTACGTTTAAAATGAAAGTATTTGAAGCTGAAGCTAACGGATTAGACACCAATAATTCATTTAAAACAGAATTAGCTGGTTACCGTAAACAGTTAGCTGCGCCTTATTTAACAGATAAAAATGTGAATGAAGCTCTTATTCAGGAGGCATACGACCGAATGAAAACAGAAGTTAAGGCATCTCATATTTTAATTCGTGTAGCGGAAGATGCATTACCAAAAGACACCATTGAAGCATATACTCGCTTGATGATTATCAGAGATGCTATTATGGGTAAAACCCCTACTCCAGCAAAAATTGCTGAATACGAAGCTATTTTAAAGAAAAGCTCATCTGCTTTAACTAAAAATTCGACACGCCAAGATACCACTGCGTACAACACTAAATTAAATGCGGTGAAAGGCATTTCATCAACATTAAATGCTGGTGGCGATAAATTTAATGCTGCTGCAAAAAAAACATCCGAAGACCCCTCTGCTGCTGATAATGGTGGTGATTTAGGCTATTTTACATCTTTACAAATGGTTTATCCTTTTGAAAGCGCTGCCTATAAAGCAAACATTGGAGATGTTACAATGCCTGTGAGAACACGTTTTGGATATCATATTTTAAAAGTTGCTGACAAACGCCCTAGCCAAGGCGAAATTTTAACTGCACATATTATGGTTAAGTTTTCTAAAGATATGGGTGAGAAAGAAAAAGCAAACTTGAAAACTAAAATAGATGAAATTTATACAAAATTAAAAGCTGGGGAAAAATTTGAAGATTTAGCTCGTCAGTTTTCAGATGATAAACCAAGTGCTGAAAAAGGTGGACAGTTACAATGGTTTGGAAGTAGCCGTATGCCAATTGAATTTGAAAAAGCAGCCTTTGCTTTAACTAAAAATGGAGATTATAGCGAGCCTTTTACAACTAACTATGGTTGGCATATTGTTAAACGTTTAGATAAAAAAGGCTTAGCATCTTTTACAGATATGAAAGGAGAATTAAAACAACGTATCGGGAAAGACAGCAGAACTCAAGCAGGTAGAGCATCTTTAATTTCTTCAATTAAAAACGAAAACAAATATTTAGAAAACGTAGCTGCTAAAAAAGAATTTTTAAAAGTGTTAGACTCAACTGTTTTCCAAGGAAAATGGGAAGCGAAAAAAGCTGAAAAACTTGGCAACAAAGAACTATTTAAATTAGGCAATAAAAAATACACTCAAAACGATTTCGCTAAATACATTGAAACTCGCCAAACAACTCGTCCTAAAATGGATAACAATATGTTTTTAAACCAATCGTTTAAGGAATTTGTTGACGAAACTGTTATCAATTACGAAGACGCAAATCTTGAAACGAAATATCCTGAGTTCAGAAATCTATTAAAAGAATATAGAGATGGAATTTTGTTATTTGATTTAACGGATCAAAAAGTATGGAGTAAAGCCGTTAAAGATACTGCTGGATTAAAAGTGTTTTACGAAAAAAACAAAAACAACTACTTATGGGATGAACGTGCCGACGTAACATTATACAAATGCGCAAATGAAAAAATAGCTAAGGAAGTTCGTGGTATGTTAAAGAAAAACAAATCTGAAAAAGAAATTTTAGATGCTATTAACAAAACGTCTCAATTAAATGCATCAGCTGAATCTATTACATTCTTAAAGGGAGAAAACAAAGATGTAGATGCAAATTGGAAGCAAGGTATTGCAGTAGCTGACATTAAAGACACAAAAGAAAATAAAATAACTGTATTAGTTGTAAACAAATTAATGCCCAAAACACCAAAAACAATTGCTGAAGCAAAAGGAATGATTACGGCTGATTACCAAAATTATTTAGAAAAAGAATGGTTAACTTACTTAAAAAACAAATATGTTGTTAAAGTAAATGAAGACGTTTTAAATACAGTTAAATAATAAAAAAACTAACACAAACAAAAAGGCTGTAGCTAACTGATACAGCCTTTTTGTTTTATAATGAATATTTGAACTTGCCGTTACACATAAATAAAATATTACAGATTTCTGGGTTAATTTTTTTGTTAACCTCAATAAGTTGTAGTAAATCATCATCATCAAATACAACCAATGGTAAAGCAGTGGCTAAAGTTAATGCAAGTGTTTTATACCTTGATGATATAAAAAATAATAGTCCTAAAGGGCTAACCAAATCAGACAGCATTGCTTTTAGTCAAAGTGTAATTAATAAATGGGCCAATAATGAAGTTTTTTACCAACAAGCCATTAATTATTTATCCGAAGAAGAATTGAATGTTGATAAGGAATTAGAACAGTATAAAAAGGAATTATTATCTTATAAATTTCAAACGAAATTAATAAATGAAAAGCTTGACACTAATGTAACACTTGCTCAAATAGAAAAATATTATAATGCCAATTCTCAAAACTTTTTATTAAAAAACAATATTGTTAAAGTTGTATACGTAAAAACACCAATCAATATTGCCAACCTTGAAAAATTAAAAAAACTATGTTATTCTTCCAATCCAAAGGATGCGGAACAATTAAAAAGTTTGTGTATTCAATATGCTAATAATTTTTTCATGAATGATGATACTTGGTTGATGTTTGAGGATTTAAAAAAAGAAATAAACCAATTAAAAGAAGTTCCTGAATACAATATTCAAAATGGGAAAACATTCGAATTTACAGATGATAAAAGTTTTTATTTTTTAAAAATCATAGAGGTAAAAACTAAAAACACGTTATCTCCTTTAAATTTTGAAATCAACAACATTAAAAATATGTTGATTAATCAACGAAAACAAAAATTGATTAACTCTATTAAAAAAGACTTTTTTGATAAAGCTAAAACAAATAAAGAATTAGAAATTTATAACTAACTTAGTAGAATGAACTTAAAACTTGTTATTGCCTTTCTTTTATTAGCAACTCTTAGCAATGCTCAACCAAAAATTTTGGATAAAGTAATTGCCATTGTTGGTAAAAATCCACTACTTTTATCGGAGGTAGAAACCAACTTATTACAACAAAAAGAAAGAAAAGAAGAAACTGAATACGGGAAATGTAAAGTATTTGAAGATTTGTTATTTCAAAAACTATTATTAGCACAAGCTGACAGAGATAGTATTGTTGTTTCGGATGCAGAAGTAGACAATGAAATTAATCGACGTATACAATATTATGTTGGGATGTTGGGAAGTGAAGAAAAATTTGAAGCATTTTATGGCAAACGTATTAGTGTTTTTAAAGATGAACTAAGAGATGATGTTAAAGATCAATTACTAGCTCAAAAAATGCAACAAAAAATAACTGGTGATACAAAATTAACACCAAGCGAAGTTCGTGCATTTTTTAATACGCTTCCTATTGATAGCTTACCACTCATTAATTCAGAGCTAGAATTAGGGCATATTGTAATGAAACCACCAATTACCGACGCAGCAAAAAAAGCGGTAAGAGATCAATTAGAAATATACAGAAACAGAGTTGTTAATGGCGAAAGCATGAGTGTTATTGCGGCCTTGTATAGTGAAGATCCCGGCTCTGCAAAAAATGGAGGAAGATATGAATCTGTTATGCGTGGGCAAATGGTTCCTGAGTTTGAAGCTGTTGCTTTTCGTTTAAAACAAGGTGAGGTATCTGAAATTTTTGAAACATCTTATGGATACCATTTTATGCAACTAGTAGCCCGTAAAGGCGAATCCGTTGATGTTAGACATATTTTAATGTCTCCTAAAATATCTCAAGTAGAGTTTTTAAATGCAAAAATAAAGTTAGATAGCATAAGGGAATTAATAGCTACAGGCAAAATAAAATTTGAAGATGCAGCTTTGAAATATAGTACAGATAAAGATACTAAGCAAAATGGTGGTATATTAATTAACCCTGCTGCTAGTAGTACAAAATGGGAATTGGAAGAAGTTGGTCAAATGGATCAGAATTTGGTATTTATGTTAGAAAACCAAATGAAAGTTGGAGATGTAAGTCCCGTAATTCAATATGTAGGTTCTGATGCTAAACAAGCATGGCGAATTGTGTATTTAAAATCAAGAACAGAACCTCATAAAGCCAATATGCAAGATGATTACATCAAACTATTAAACATGGCTAATTTTGAAAGACAAAAAAAATCGATTACTGATTGGATTGCTAAAAAATCGAAAACAACGTATATAAAAATTGATAGCGAATTTAATAGTTGTAAACTACAATACAATTGGACAATTACACCTTAATCATATTTTAACTTTTAAGACACTTTTATATTTATTTTAGACTTGTTTACTAATAAAACAAACACTTATGAATTACAAAAATGATGTTGAAGCAATCGATGCTTTTGTAGTAAAATACAAAGAACTAAATGCAGAAATTGGAAAAGTAATTGTTGGGCAAAACGACACGGTAAAAAATGTACTAATCTCTATTTTTTGTAAAGGACATTGTTTATTAGTTGGTGTTCCTGGATTAGCAAAAACATTATTGGTTAATACAATTGCTGATGTTTTAGGATTATCTTTCAATCGTATTCAATTTACACCTGATTTAATGCCAAGCGATATTGTTGGCTCTGAAATATTAGACGAGCAACGTAATTTCAAATTTATTAAAGGTCCGTTATTTGCTAATATTGTTTTGGCTGATGAGATTAATCGTACTCCGCCAAAAACACAAGCTGCTTTATTAGAAGCTATGCAGGAAAGAAGTGTAACGGCAGCAGGAAAAAAATACGAATTAGGGAATCCATTTTTTGTATTAGCTACTCAAAATCCCATCGAACAAGAAGGCACCTATCCTCTACCCGAAGCACAATTAGACCGTTTTATGTTTAATGTTTGGTTAGATTATCCTAGTTTTCAGGAAGAATTACAAGTTGTTAAATTAACAACAACCGATACTAAAGTTCAGTTGAACAAAATTATCTCTGCTGAAGAAATAATTTATTTTCAAAATGTGATTCGTAAAATACCTGTTGCTGATAACGTATTAGAATATGCTGTAAAATTGGTAAACAAAACACGTTTAAATTCTGAGTTTAGTTCAGATGTCACAAAAAAATATTTAGCTTGGGGTGCAGGCCCAAGAGCTTCTCAGTTTTTAGTATTAGGTGCAAAATGCCATGCTGCTATTAATGGGAAATACAGCCCAGATATTGAAGATGTGAAAGCAGTTGCTAATGCCATCTTAAGACATCGTATTATTAGAAACTATAAAGCAGAAGCTGATGGTATGAGTATTGAAAATATTATAGAACAATTAAAATAGATTATGAGTAAATTAATTTTAGCCAACGATGGCATTGATACTGTAGGAAAAAGCTTACTTGAAAAAGCTGGCTTTACTGTTGTAACAGAAAAAGTAGCACAAGAAAATTTAGCAAATGAAATTAATGCAAAAAATTATATTGCATTAACAGTTCGAAGTGCTACTAAGGTTCGTAAAGATGTGATTGATGCATGTCCTAATTTAAAAGTAATTGGACGTGGTGGTGTAGGTATGGACAATATTGATGTAGACTATGCTCGTTCAAAAGGATTACAAGTTATTAATACACCAGCAGCATCTAGTAATTCGGTAGCTGAATTAGTTTTTGCGCATTTATTTAATGCCGTGCGTTTTGTTTACGATAGTAACAGAAACATGCCTATTGTTGGTAATACTAAATTTGATGAGTTAAAGAAAAACTATGCCAAAGGAATTGAACTAAGAGATAAAACTATTGGTATTATTGGTTTTGGTCGTATTGGACAATACACAGCTAAAATTGCTTTAGGTTGTGGTATGAAAGTATTAGCATTTGATCCATTTGTAAAAGAAGCTGTTTTAAAATTAGATATTCATGGGACTAACGGTGTTGATGTTAAAATTAATACGGTAAGTATGGATGAATTAATTGCTAATTCTGATATGATTTCATTACATGTTCCTGGCGGTAAAGTAATCACTGCTAAAGAAATCGAAAAAATGAAAAATGGCGTGATACTAGTTAATGCTGCTCGTGGTGGTGTAATAGATGAAACGGATTTAATAAATGGATTAAACTCTGGTAAAATTGCACATGCTTGTTTAGATGTTTTTGAAAATGAACCAACTCCTAATGAAGCATTACTAAAACATCATAAAATTTCTTTAACACCTCATATAGGTGCAGCCACTAATGAAGCGCAAGAACGTATTGGTGTTGAATTAGCTGAGAAAATTATTGATGCATTGAAGTAATATCATGTCTACTCATCGACTTCGCTCGAACAGACATGTTACTTCGAGCGAAGTCGAGAATAAATATCAAATGAAAATCCTTTGCTACATATTTCTTCTTCTTTCCTACTCTTCTTTTGCACAACGTACCTTTAAAGTTAAAAGAGAAGACAATCGTTTTCTCTTTTTTCAATTAGGACAGAAATCAGACACCATTATAAAAAATAAGACTGATTTGTTTGTGATTAAACTTCCTGATAGTTTAAAAACAGATATTCAATTATTTGTGATAAATGCACAATTTGTAAAAACGAACAAAGACACTATTTATCAATTGAAACCTATTTTGGGAATGAAATATTCTCATGCAAAACCAGATACTATTTTCACGACGTTATTAGAAGGAAATTGTAGTCCATCAAATACAATTAGTATTGACTTTATAAATACTAAGACTCAAAAAAGTATATTGAAAAATATTTTTATTGCAAAGTAAAACCTTTCTACTATATTTATAAAAACAATATTTTATGGGTTCAACTTCTAAACATCCAAAGGGATTACTTTTTTTAGCATTTACCGAATTTTGGGAAAGATTTGGGTACTATTTGATGATAGGCATTTTCTTTTTGTATATGACAGATACAACAACTGGTGGATTAGGTTGGGAAAATGCAAAAGCGGCAGATGTATTTGGAACTTTTATTGCTTGTGTGTATTTAACGCCATTTATTGGTGGTTTAATGGCCGACATGAAACTTGGCTACAGACTATCCATAACCATAGGAGGAATTTTAATGGGTATAGGCTATTGTTTATTATCTATTAGAGAAGAATGGGCCTTTTTTACATCATTAGGAATTATGATAGTTGGTAATGGTTTTTTCAAACCAAACATCTCTACCCTACTTGGTAATTTATATAATGATCCAAAATATAAAGACAATAAAGATACTGGCTATAATATTTTTTATATGAGTATTAATATTGGTGCATTTTTATGCAATTTTATTGCGGCATACATGCGTAATATTTATGGATGGGATGGTGCTTTTATTGCAGCTGGTATAGGTATGTTTATAGGTGTTATTACCTTTTGGATTGGCATGCCTCACTACAAACATGTAGACGTTAGAAAAGAGCCAAAACCTGAAGATAAGCCTGTTATCATGCGTTTCTTAAAAATTTTAGCAATTGCTGTAGGATTTGGGGCATTAGGTTGGTTTATACCAGATACCATTTTTGGTAGTGATAGTACAGATGGGTTCTTATTTGCATGTATTCCAGTTATTTATTTTTATTCTACCATTTATAAAAGCTGTAATGAGGAAGAAAAAAAATCAGTTGGTACGATGTACACTATTTTTGGAATTGTAATTATTTTTTGGGCCATATTTAAACTGAATGGAACAGCATTAACAACGTATGCAAATTCGTATACAGACAGAGAAATGACCACTACTTTTTTGGGCCCGGCAAAAGTTTTAAGTTTGGTAGACAATTCCGTTATTGCAAAAAATGATTCAGTATTTCAATTAGACAAGCATTTTAGAAAAATTAAAGATGCTAATGGTAAGCCTGTAAAATGTGCGGATTATCCACCTTATTTCAAAAATTTAGCTCCTGAAAAATATCCAGAACAAGGAAAAGAGTTAAATTTAATTCCAACTGAATTATTTCAATCCATCAACCCTTTCTTTGTTATTTTCTTAACGCCCTTGGTAGTCCTATTTTTTGGTTTTTTACGAAAAAGAAAAAAAGAGCCAACTACTGCTACAAAAATCTCGTACGGATTATTAATCAGTGCCTTGTCAACGATTGTGATGGTTGTTGCTGTTTATTACACAAACAATGGTAACATGAAAGCTAGTCCATGGTGGTTGATTAGTTGTTATGGCGTAATAACTGTTGGAGAATTGTGCTTGAGTCCAATGGGATTATCAATGGTATCAAAATTATCTCCAGCAAGATATACTGCTTTAATGATGGGAGGATGGAGTTTAGCAACGTCCATAGGTAATAAATTAAGCGGAGTACTAGCAAAAAACTGGGATAAATTTGACAACAAAGCAAACTTCTTTTGGTTAAACTTTGCTTTACTGATGTTGGCTTTTGTTATTATGACCTTATTACTAAAAAGATTAAACAAAGTATTTAATCAGTAATTCCAAATAATGTAATTTTTCAAATAATTACTTCGCCATGATTGATTAGCAGAAGCATTTAGAGCCTCTAATATAGGTTTGTTATCTGTATTAATAGTTTCCAAATCGGAATATATTATTGGATACAATTCATTATTAAAAGAAGCTTCAATGGGTTTTTGAGAAGCTACAATGAGTAAATTTCTAAAATCTTCGTTCTCACTAAATGTACAAATCTTAATTTCGAAACCTGCATTTTTTAGAGTTGCTAACAAGCACTGCGTTCCTAATCCTTTTATATCTTTTAAATACCCGTGAGTATTTATTAATACAATCCCATTTTCAAATAACATGTTTTTTAGCTTCCCTAAACTTTCTTGTGTAATAACATGAGATGGCTGCTCCTCTGCTTTAAACACATCAAATAAAATTACATTGTATTTTTCATCACAACTATTAATAAAATAGCGTGCATCGGAACAAACAGCTTTTATAGAATCATTTAAGAAAAAAAACCGTTTAGACATGTCTATAATGCGTTCATCAAATTCTATAGCTGTTACATTATAATTATGTTTTTGAAACATATTAGCCACAACTCCACCTCCCAAACCTAATATTAAAGCTTTTCCTGATGGATAGTACTGCATATTTTTTTCTACTAATTTCACATATTCAGAAACAGATGTTTGGGTTTCTAAGTTCATCTCCGTTTGAATTGTGTTATTAATTAATAATTCCCTTACTACCATTGAAGGATTATTGAATGCTGGAGCGTCTCTTATTTCTAGTTTTCCTAAAATGCCTTCTGAAGAATAAATTGTATAACGATTGGTTTTAGAATTTACAAAACCAAATAAAGACAATGAGATTACCCCTAAAAAAAAAGGAAGCCCTAGTTTACTTTTTTTTTTAATCACTAAAAATAAACTTACAACTGCTAATGCAATAGCAAATACGATTAAACTAAATCTTACTCCTAAATGAGGAATCAAATAAAAGCCACATAAAAAAGTTGCTATAATTCCCCCAACCGTTGAAATCGCATATACCCTTCCACTATTCTCGCCAGTACGATGTATGCTGTGCGTTAGCATTGAAATAATTAACGGAGAGGTTGCACCCATGCAAAGCATTGTTGGAAACAATAAACAAAATACACTTATTATAACTGCTGGAATTAGCGAAAAACTGGACGCTAAGAGTAAAAACAAAGGTGATAAAAACGACATAAAACACAAAGCTCCAACTGCTGCCATTAAAACATAAAGTAATGTTTTTTCTTTATCTTCTCTAATACTAAGTTTACCTCCTAAAAAATATCCACTTGCTAAACCTCCCAGAGTTATTGCCATTACCGAACTCCAAACATATAAACTGCTACCAAAAAAAGGTGCCAATAATTTTGCTCCACAAATTTCAGCTGCCATCACTGAAGCGCCTTCTATAAAAGAAATAGTATATAGTTTGTTTTTGTGAAGCATCAATATTTAGATATACATATTGTTATCCTCATCATAAGAAGCGCTTGTTCCGTAGCCTAAACGTTTACCTGTGCGTAAATTAATGCTACTCACTTTTTCCTGAATTTCATTTACAGAAACTTCTCTTACCTGATCAATAGGAGGTGTAAATAAATCAAATGTAATAGCATAAATAATTAAATCATTTATAATTTCTAATAGCTGCTCTTTATTTAATGGGGCATCTGAAAAAGAAGAGTATTTAACCCCTATTGGTCCTTTAGCCTCAATAAAGAATTTCATTTCTCTATTAATAAATATTCGGCAAACGATGTATCCTAAATCATTTAATCGATTATACTTAAACGAATCTGCCAAAAAATTATACACGTTAATAATTCCACAATAGGAATTGTATTCATTTTGTTTCACGTAACCTGTTCTAAACATGGCATGTGATTTTTCAAATTCAAACACATTAGTATGCATGAAAAATTCTAACATATCTCCTGCAACCTTTAATTGAGTTGCATAACTATTTGTTTCAGAAGACGTAACAACAATTCGCTTATCAATAACTTGCGTTTCTTTATTTAAGTCTTTAGCTATCTCATCTACACATGACTTCACTAAATCAAAAGCAGCTAATGTGTTTCTAAACACATCTTGCTTCATGACAGATTTTTCTTTTAATAATTTTAATATATGTTCTTTTTGATTTTGCAGAGTCTCGTTCATTTTAATAACAGATAAATCGTGTAATAAAAGTACGTATTATTCAATTAATTTAAAAGCTGTATGGTGGGTTTTACGGCTTCATAAAGTGTTCTATGAATTTTACCTCTTATCCCTAGTTTAGCTAACTTATTTTCGTCGGCACTAGGAAACACGCGATTTGATAAAAAAACAAATATCAGTCCGTTTTCAGGATCTGCCCATGCAAAAGTGCCAGTAAAACCACTATGTCCAAAACTTTTTAAACTACATTCTTTGGTAACAGGACTCTCTTTTTTCGGATCAAATTCGGGTTTATCAAAACATAGTCCTCTTCTGTTATCCGAAAAATGGGAACTGGTATACTGTTTTATAATGGTGCTATCTAAAATTTGTTTTCCTGCATATTGTCCTTTATTTAAAAGCATTTGCATGATAATAGCCACATCATTGGCATTACCAAACAATCCTGCATGACCTGCCACCCCGCCCATTAAGGCAGCTCCTTGATCATGAACATATCCTCTCACCAATTGTTTTCTAAATTTTAAATCATTCTCTGTTGGTGCAATTTGATTTTCGGGATAAACAGAAAGTGGCAAATAGGTTAATCCTAAATTCATCGGTTTATAAAACTGCGTTTGCACGTATTTATTTAAAGGTGTTTTGGTTAATTTTTCTATTAATATTTTAGAAAAATAATACCCAATATCACTGTAAACATATTTACAGGTTTCTTCCATCTTACAACTCATAATTTGGTTGTAAATAGTATCATTAAAATCTTTTACAACATACAAACCTTTAGCTACCTGAACAGGAAACTGTTCAGAATATGTGTCGCTATAATACCCAGTTTTATATTCACTTTTTTTGTCCACTGTTTTTTGCCAAAATGGTAACCAAGCTGGTAATCCTGATTGATGGGTTAACATATCTTTGTAATGTATGCTCGATTTATTAGTTCCTGCTAATTCAGGAAAATAATAATCTAAATGTTGCTCATAATCAAATTGCTTTTGTTCGGATAATTTCATTAAAGCTAATGATGATGATAAAATTTTAGTTAACGAGGCTAAATCATATATAGTGTAATCATTTACCTTTTCAGCATTTGCATCGTAAGTTTGTTTACCAAAGTTTTTTTGATAAAATACTTTTCCATCTTTAATTGCCAGAACTTGACAACCTGGGTATGCGTTTTCCTTAATTCCAACTTGGGCAATAGAATCTACTTGCAATAATTTTTTAGAGTTTATTCCTATTTGTTCGGGAGTAACATATTGCACTCTAATTTTTTTTTTTAATTCAATGCTTGTTCCTGCTTTAAAAAAATTGGTACTTACAGGCAATGTTCCATTAACGGTAATAGCTCCCATGATAGCATCGGCAGCTGCTTTCTGGCTAAACTGATTATATTCATATACCGTTAATAACGCTTTTGATTTTTGAATATTTTCAAGCTTATTAATTAAATATGGATTTGAATACATACAAGTAATTGTATTTTTTTCTTGACAAATTTTCGAAATCAATTCCATACTACCTGCACTACAACCAAAATCTTTTTCGGGTTTGTAAGATGTTTTATTGATTTGTAAAATTACCCAATTGTAATTTTTCAATTTTGCAATCAATGTGTCTTTTTCTTTTTTAGAAGCGTCGTGCTCTATCCCTAAATGTGCAATCTTAGCATATTTATTAATTGTAGTTGAAAACACATTCTCTTTTGAATCGCCAATCGAAACTTCTACAATCTTCATCGTATCTAATCCTTGTAATGGCAAAATAGCATTTTGATTTTGCAATAATGTAACCGAAGCTTCAGCTAATTTGGTATTCATCACAAAAGATTCTTTCGTATTTAAATCTTCAAACAAATTTTTAGGATTAACAAATTGTCTTTTATTTAAGCCGCACCAAAATTTAGCTTTTAATATTTTTTTACAACGAGCATCAATATCCTCTTGCGTAATCTGACCTTTGGTTATTGCTAATTTTATTTGTTCCATTGCTTTAGGAACATTTTCGGCAAACAACAATACGTCATTTCCTGCTAATAAAGCTTTTACGTCAACCATACCTGGTTCATAAAAACTAGCTACACCTTTCATGTTTAAGGCATCTGTAAATATTAAGCCCTGAAAGCCTAATTGTTTTTTTAATAAATCCTGAACAATGTATGGTGATAAAGTAGAAGCTGTATTTTTGGTTGTATCATAACAAGGCACAAATAAATGAGCAACCATTATACTAGATAAACCTTGATTAAATAATTGTTGAAATGGATATAATTCTAATGTATCCATGCGTTCTTTACAAGCACTAATTATAGGTAATGTTTTATGAGAATCACTATCGGTATCGCCATGACCAGGAAAATGTTTCCCATTTGCCATTACTCCTTCTGCTTGCAATCCTTTCATATACATCACAGCCTTATTGGCTACGTTATATTTGTTTTCACCAAAACTGCGCATGCCAATTACTGGATTCAAAGGATTATTATTAACGTCAGCAACTGGAGCAAAATTCACATGAATTCCCATACGCTTACACTCACGTGCAATTTGTTTACCCATGTAATAAATTAATGAATCATTTTTAATAGCACCAAGTGTCATTTGACGAGGATATTTAGGTGTACTATCTAATCGCATGGCTAAGCCCCACTCTCCATCTATCGAAATCAATAAAGGTGTTTTTGCTTTATTTTGATAATAGTTATTTAGTTTGGCTTCACGATAAGGACCTCCTTGCATAAATATTAAACCACCAATATTATATTTCTCAACAAGCTCTCTAATCTCAGCAACATGCTTCATATCTTTATTGCTATAAGCAGCCACCATAAATAACTGAGCTAAGCGTTGATCAGGAGTTAATGAATTAAAAACAGAATCCACCCAACGAGATTCGGAAATTAAAAAATCAGGAGTTACTTTTGCTGTATGCTTTTTAGAAACAAAAGCCATAACCATCACAATAGTAAAGGCAAATAAAGCTTTAAAAATAAATTTAATCATGTTGTTAAGTTACTATGATTAGCCTCCTTTAAATTTACGAAAATGGATTGTTTTTAACAGTTTGGTTTTGATAGAGAAGCGTTAAAGAATCTTAATTACTTTACTCTTCCTGCACTTACATAAGTTTGCTTAAAATAAGGCTCATTCAAATCGCTTATCATCACTCCTTTTTTTGTGGAAGCATGCACAAATTTGCTATTTTGCAAATAAACGCCCACATGAGAAATACTTTTACCGTTGGTATTAAAAAAAACTAAATCTCCTTCTTTTAAATCTGACTCTTTTATTTTCTTTACCTCATTAACCAAGTCCTTAGTATTTGAAGAAATTGTTTTTTTATAAACAGCTATATACAAAGCAGCCGTTAACCCCGAACAATCTATTCCTGATTTATCTTTACCCCCATATTTGTAATTAATTCCATACCAATCATTAATAAACTGATAGAGCTTTTCGTTTTTAATGTCAGATTCTGAAACGCCAAGTTTTTCAGCGTACTTTTTCTTGATAGAACTGGATGTTTTTGTGTTGGTTTCGGTTGTTTTTGAAACAGTTTGTTGATGTTTACAAGACACCACATATAACACACAAATGCTTATTAATACATATTTTAAAACAGTTTTCACTACTTTAAAAATAAGCTGAAACTCTTTTTAGAAATTAAATTAAAGAAAATGTTTTGTACAAAGCTTTGTTTAAAGCTCCTGACCTACCTCACTATAGTAGTGTTTAGAAAACTTAGTAATTACACGGTAAGCGATATATGCAAAAATTGGTGCTGCTAAAACATCATAGCTATAATGGACATGTTGCACAACCACACCGATAGATACGGCGATAGCTGACAATAAGAATAACACTTTCATGATTTTATTTTGCGCAAAAAAGAAAAACAGAAATAAAGTAGCTGCATGACCACTAAAAAATAAATCTTTTAAATTTTCGTTACCCGCATAAAAAGTATGCGTTAAAAAAGCATCACGCAAAGGAATAATGGCTGTAGGCGGATCAAGTGGTACAAAAAACAAAGTAATCACTCTTAATAAAGTTAATGACCCATACATTTGAACCAGGTGCAAAAAGCGATATGGTGACGCAATAGCATAAACAACTCCAATTAAAGCCGTTAAATAGGTTACAAAAAATATAAAATCAGACACATCTCGAGGTTTGATAAAATTTAAAATAGGATCATAAAATTTATGCCCCTGACGTGTTTCGATGTAAGCTAAAAGGGATGCAAAACCAGTTAAAATAATGCTTACCACCACCACAGAAACTAAAAATTTGTTTCTAAAATGTTTATCTGCAAAAGCTATTTTCCAATTATACAACATAGTGGCAATATTACTATTTTTTTAGTCTAAAAAGACTTAAAAAGTTTTAAAAATCAATGGGTTATCAACAATACGTCACTTTCCTATTTCACAAAGCTTCCACAACCTTTATATCTTTTCCCTTTATAAAAAACAACAACTGTTCTATCTTTTTTATCTCCACTTCCGGCATCAATACATGGTTTATTGTCAATATTTACCATTACATTTTTACTGATATCTTTATCTCCTTGAACCCCAAAAATAAATCCATCCTTATTATCTAAGCCTTCCATTTTTTGATTTTCCATAATTAAACTATCCTTCCCATAATCAAGTACTAATCGTAGTTTATCATTATAAAATTCGGCAAACCAGCCTGGCTCTATGCCACTGGCTTTAAATAGCAACTTACTTGGTTGCTTTTCTTCGTCCATTTCGGATAATGTGTTTAAAGCATCCTCTTTTGATGTCGAAATTTCAACATTAGAAATGGTATCTTGTCCTTGAGTAATTGTTTTTTCGCTTGATGAATTAACTTGAGTGCAAGCTGTTAAAGCAAAAACAGCTGAATAAAATAAAATGGATATCTTCATAGTATAAACTTACAAATTATTTTAGATGGATGAACTAATAATTTACTTTTAATGATTTACCTTTGACAAAAATCATAAAATGAATTTACAATTTGATATCATAGAAATACTAAAAGTAACCATGGTGCTTTTTGCGGTTATTGATGTAATTGGCTCCATTCCTGTAATTATTAGTTTAAAACAAAAAACAGGTAGTATTAATGCCTCTAAAGCTTCTTTTGTTTCATTAGGAATCATGATTGTGTTTTTATTTTTGGGTCAAACCATTTTAGATATTATTGGAATTTCTATTGGCGATTTTGCCATAGCCGGTTCAATATTACTGTTTATTGTTGCTTTTGAAATGATTTTAGGCGTTCAAATTGCCAAAGATGCTATGCCTGCCACTGCATCAGTGGTTCCCTTAGCCTTTCCTTTAATTGCAGGAACCGGAACATTAACCACTCTTTTATCCATCAGAGCGGAGTATAACATTGTATCCATTATTACCGCAATTTGTTTAAATGTGATTATTGTTTACATAGTACTCAAAAACTTAAACAAAATTGAAAAAGTATTGGGTTCTGGTGGTATTACCATCATTAAAAAGGTTTTTGGTATTATCCTATTGGCATTAGCCATTAAGTTATTTAGAAAGTACACTGGTTTGTAATAAATGAATATTCTTTTCGTTTGTAGTAGAAATAAATGGAGAAGCCCTACAGCTGAAACTATTTATAAAAACGTTGACGGCATTTTCACTAAATCTGCTGGAACTGAGCCATCAGCCAGAATAAAAATAAATGAAAAATTGATTGATTGGGCTGACATTATATTTGTTATGGAAAAAAAACATAAACAAAGAATCCAGGAAAAATATCACTCCAGCATAAACAATAAAAACATAATAACCTTAGACATTCCTGACGAATACCATTTTATGGATGAAGAGTTAATTGACATTATCAAAACATCTGTAAATCCTCATTTAAATGCATAAAAAAAGCCCGAACTTAGTTCGGGCTTTTTTGTTTCTTAGCTTTGCTAATTATTAGTGTTTTTTTCCACCTTTAGAAGCAGCAGCAACTGAATCAGCCATTCTTGTAGAATCAGCAGCAGCTTTAGCAGTAGCTTCAGCAGCAGCAGCAGCTTCAGCTTCAGCAACTTTAGCTAATGAATCAGCTTGAGCTTGAGCTACAGCAGCGATAGAATCAGCTTTAGCTTTTTCTTTTGCTTCGATTTCTTCTTTAGAAGGACCACAAGATACAAATGCAGCTGATAATGCAGCTACAGCAACGATTGATAATACTTTTTTCATTTTAAGTTTTGTTTAG